>Ga0315904_10008450_pt1 | contig 13632 bp, 12 predicted proteins | sample LakEriMetagenome_6_FD_203529 | JGI IMG/M metagenome (GOLD analysis project Ga0315904, IMG submission 203529) | Freshwater fungal communities from buoy surface, Lake Erie, Ohio, United States - Buoy 12 MA120 | ecosystem: Environmental > Aquatic > Freshwater > Lake | place: USA: Lake Erie, Ohio... | reverse complement strand
ATTGTCATGCCTATTTAGCATTAGTGACCGATGCTTACTCTAAAAAAATTATGGGGTGGAGCTTGGAAGACAATATGAAAGTTGGTATGGTCAAAGATGCATTAACCATGGCCTACAATAAAACCAATTTTAAACACAAAAACATCATCCATCATAGCGACAGAGGAAAACAATACTGCTGCCCTGATTATACCGAATTTGCTGGCAAAAAAGGTTTTGTAATGAGTACAACTCAAAAGTACGACCCCTATGAAAATGCAGTAGCAGAGAGAATAAACGGTATACTTAAATATGAGTTCGGATTAGGAAAAACACTATCTAGTGTTGAAATTGCGAAAAAAATAATGAAACAAGCAGTACAAATTTACAATAACAAAAGACTGCACTGGAGCCTAGATATGTCAACCCCTCAAGAAGTACATTTACAATACAACAAACAAAAATACAAAAGCTATGCAACTACTAAAGCCTAATTAATTACTTTCGCAGTATTCTTGTGAGGATGGAAACGAGCAATGCTGAGGAGCAACTCGGATAGTGCCAAAAACTTGAATACACTGAAAATGAATTGGGAGCTAGGCTCCCTCTACATTTTTCCCAATTCATTTTTAGGGAAGAAAAAACTAAAAAAACCTAACACCATTATTCACAAAAAATGGTCAACCTATTTCAGTATAAGACAAGCACGACAACGACAGTAAATAAATCGACAATATGATAGAACAAGAAATTAAAAAAGGAGTTAAAGAAGTTTGTGAAATTTCGACAGAAATAGCAACTCTTTATGCCGACAATAATGCTTTAGTAGCAAAATTAAATTCAGTCCCACAAGACGAACTACAAAAGGCTTCCGATTATTACGCTTCACGTTCAGGTGTTATTGTTGACTTAAGAAAAGACGTTTTGAAATTTCTTAAAGAAGGTAATAAACTCGACTTGTCGACACTTGAAGGCTTCATTGTTAAACATAAGACAGGAAAAGAGAATCAATATCGTGCCTACAAAAACTATTTTTCGATTTTCTTTCCAATTATCACTTTCTACGGACACAATCCAATAAGAAAATTTATCGATGATTTTATTTCTGAAATAATCAAACGCCTCGACTTAAATGGAAAAGTAAGACAAATATACTTTGACTTTCAAGGAGCAAGACAACAAGGAAGCGATAGACTGTGGTTTGCAATATTCAACAACAAACAAGCAACTCAATCGACAGGCTTACAAATTTTCGCTGACTTTCATCACGGAACAATTAAATACGGTGTTTACAGACATTCAGACGAATCGTATTTAAAAGGACCGATAGAAGTATCTCCTGAAAATTTTGATTTTGAAGAGATGATAAAGTTGTATTCGGACAACAAAAACTTGATAATCGATGATGAGCCGATAAAGGATAAATTACTGACTATTCCTCTTAATCAAAAAAGACTTTATAAAATATCGCATGGCTCCTTTAAAACAAAAGCTAATGAAAGTATCAGAGATGTATTTAAAGAGAATCAATGGATAGTAATTCATGAAAACACCGGAAAAGGTCAAGCCGAAGCCTTTAAAAATGATTTAACAGAAGGCGACTATGTTTACATTACAATTGGCGGAAATGAGTTATTTACGATTGCAAAAGTAAAAGCAGGTTCTTGGGGCTATGTTCCCGAAGATATAACTGATGAAAATGGATGGATATATAGAGAAGTTGAATACATTAAATCAGCGACAAACCCTGACCCTTCTCCTTTAAAATCATTCAAAGAGTTTATTTATCCAAGTGGCAACAGCACGTTTACAGAAATTACAATTGATAAAATAGAAGAGGCAAACACAAATATTTTTGAGCCTCATTTTGGAGTAGAGTTTATTTCAGAAGGTGCTACAAAAATTAAGGTGCAAGGAGAAATACAAAAGCATCCGAACAATATTATCTTATTTGGCCCTCCTGGCACAGGCAAGACTTACAATAGCATTGACAAAGCAGTTGAAATTGTTACTGGTATTAAAAGTAATCATGAGGAGAGCAAAGTGATATTTGATAAGTTAAAAAAAGAGGGACAAATCGAATTCGTTACTTTTCATCAAAACTATTCCTACGAAGATTTTATGGTAGGAATAAGACCTGATATTGAGTTCGAGCATTTACGATTCAAACCTTACAAAGGAATTTTTTATGAGATAGCAAAAAAAGCTAGAGAGAATTATTTTGCTTCAAAAGAACAAACTGCATTAGCTAAATCTTTTGACCAAGTTTTCAATGAAATCATTAAACCAATTGAAGAAAAAAACGAAAGCGTTGAAATTACAATGGTTTCAGGGCTAAAATATAAAATCACTGATGTAAGTGACACTACAATTCATTTTACGAAACCATCAGGCGGTACTCAGCACACTTTAAGTATTCAAACACTTCAAGATGTCGTTGAAGGAATTAAAGAGGTTACTTCTGGTCTTGCCGCCTATTATTATCCTTTAGTAAAACTTATCCAAGAAAAAAGAAAGCCAGTAGGAAACGGACAAAAAGAGAAACTTAAAAATTTCGTCTTAATCATTGATGAAATTAATCGTGCGAATATTTCAAAAGTGTTTGGAGAATTAATTACACTTTTGGAAGAAGACAAAAGAATTGATGCAAAAAACGAATTGCGACTTACATTGCCAAACGGAGATAAAGAATTTGGCGTACCGCCAAATCTTTATCTTGTTGGTACGATGAATACCGCTGATAAATCAATTGCTCTTATCGACATTGCTCTTAGGAGACGTTTTGAGTTTGTTGGATATTTCCCTGATTATAGTAAGTTGGAAGAGAGTGATGGCGTTTTTCTAAAACACATCAACAAGGAAATATATTCTCGTAAAAAATCGGCTGATTATCTAATTGGGCATGCCTACTTTATGACTGGTCTCGACACATTCAAAATTATCAAAAACAAAATTATACCGCTTCTTATGGAATATTTTTCAGGTAAAACTGAAGTTGTCGAAGAAATATTTAAAAATAGTTCATGGAGCATCAAATATGACATTGAGAAATATGATTGGATTATTCAACCGATAAGTTAATGTTTACTCTATTTGAATATGGCGAACAGATATCAGTAAAAGACAGAAAAGGTCTTGAGGGATACTTGCGTTTCCTATGGCAAGATTATAAAAACCTGTGGGTTGATGAAAATCAAGAAACAGAAAATGTAAACAACTCAAATTATCAACCTTTTATTTCTTTTGATGGCGAAAAGGCTAAGGCAAATAATTTTGTTGGCTTCATAAATTGCAATGATGATGCTTTAGAAATTTACCCAAAGGTTTTTCAAAATATGCTATATCCAAATAAGGATTTAATGCACAGGCATTTATTCTTTTGGTTTAGCTATTGTAAAAAAATAAAATTTCCATTTAACCAATCTTTCCTAGACAACTTTAAAATCGACCGATTCCCTGAATTGATTATTTATTTAATCGGAAAACAAATCAACGAAACTGTAAGCGCAAAACCTTATTCTGCCTATGAGGAAGTAGAAGAGGCATTATTGACACCAAGAGGAAAAATTAATTTTAATAGATACACAACAAGCTTATCATATGGCAGACATCAATTTATTGATTGTGATTATGAGCCTTTCGTTTACGACAATAAAGTCAATAGAATAATTAAACATTGTGTTCGTCTGTTATTAACACAAACGACAATACCTGAAACACAAAGAATTCTTCATGAAATCATTCATATACTTGACGAAGTTGAAGACCAAACCTGTACAATAAATCAACTGAATCAAATAAGAGTACCAACTTTATTTGACGAGTATGAAGATGTGATGCAATGCTGTAGAATGATTCTTGAAAATCAGATTTATTCCCATGCTGAATATGAAATGAAAAATTGGAGTTTGCTATTCCCTATGGAATATGTTTTTGAAGATTTCATTTCGGGTTTTCTAAAAGACCATTTTAGCAAGGACTTTGAAATTGAATCCCAAAAATCAGAACTATATCTTCATCAAAATCCGAAAACATTTAACTTACAACACGACATTTTATTGACAAATAAAAAGACTAAAGAGAAAATAATTATCGACACAAAGTATAAGCCTAGATGGGATTTAAAATCATCTGACAATAAAAAAGGCGTTTCTCAGACAGATATGTATCAAATGATTAGTTATGCATATCGAAGAGGAACAGACAAAGTAATTCTAATTTATCCAAACACTTCTGAAAAATTAGCAGAAGATTATGTTTTCAAAATTCAGAAATCAAATCAAAATGAGGAAATAAAAATCAAAATTGTTGACGTGCCATTTTGGTCTTCGGTAGACCATTCTGAAGTTGAAACAAATTTATTAATCAAGCTTGACAATGTATTACGCAACGACTTTTAACAAAGCAGGACAAGAAGGCCAGACGCCTAACAGCACCTACCCAAAAGGCGGGGTTTCGTGTTCCAAAGACAGTTTTGTGGTTAATCAAACATTAGTTTTTCAAATCAAGTTTTGTGGTAAAAGTCCCGCCCTTCGGGTAGCCGCAAAACGTTGGCACCAAGCACTAAAAGACACACTTAAACTAACTAATAAACATTACTAAATATCAAAACATACCTTCAACTTTTTAAGTTTAAATTGCAAATGGGCGATAAAACATAAGTTCTTTTATAGAGATTTTAAGAAAGCTTTATATTAATATTTGCACGAACTTCTCAATTTAACTATTCTCCTTTTGCATAAATAAAATGCATTAAAAATATTCTTCCTCATCTAACACAAATCTAGTTTACAAAAATCAACTCTTTTGATAAATAAAATTAACTTTGACGTAACAAAATTATTATTAACCAAATAAAGTTTTATAATGACAAAAAAATCAACCCTTTTTCTGTTTTTGTTTAGTAGCCTAATCCTATTATTTTCAGCAAATTCATATTCTCAAGTCTTAGATCGAATTACTAACAAATTAGAAAGAAAAGTAAAACAAAAAACTAAAGAAAAAGAAAATAAGGCAGTAAAGACAATCACAGATCCAATAGAAAATTTACTTGACGGGAATAATGAAAAATCGCAGTTAAAAAAGTTCAAATTATATCAACATAAAAGACTCCCAGAAAAGAACGAGGCTAATACACGAGTAGCTATAGCTGAAAATTTGCTTATAGATATTGAAGGAAGATACCCTGAAGGTTATGCACCTAAATGGAAGTCTATTACCTATGAATCAATTGTTAATTTTCGTTATGAAGATTGGATTCGACCACAAGCCAGCCTTAAAATAAAAAAAATGAAATTCGCGATTGGTGATTACCAAGGAAAAGCTGTCTTGATGCTTGGGAATTCAGAAACATGTGATTGTTTTGCAGATATTGAAATTAAAAATGCAACTGTACTTACTCAAGAGCCTCAAACCTTTAAGGTAACTTCATTTGGAAAAATTCAAAATTTACGCAGAACCAATCAACCCTGTAGCACAAATCGAAATGAAGCAGGAGGTTGGGAAGGAATCATTTCACTTTCTGCTAATGAAGATGGAGATATTAAAATCAATTTAGTCATAGAAAGCTATGAAACAGCCATTTTAAAGAAGACTGCTGTGGCTTATAGATATTTACTTGAAGATTTTGCAATTCCAAATGAAATGTCAGCAAGGAAGGCGACAAAAAAGTTGGCGGATGAAATTGCAGCTAAAAAAGCAAAAAAAGATTTTATGGACAAGAGCGAAAAGCAAATTGCTGTCCTGATGAAGAACATACTCAAAAAATACCCTAAAGATTGTAGTAACTGCATTGAAAGAAATCAAGGAATGGAAACTGATTCAAGACAAGTAGATTATGAGGATAGGCATGGTAATTATGTGTATTCAAAAACAGAGTATGATGCTAGTATTAGGAAATCATTTGGAAACAGTTGCAACCATAAAATTAAGATTATTGGCATTCAGCAAAAACATAGTCAAGAGAAAGGTTACTATTATGAAGAAGTTGTAAGAACCATGGACGCAAATGAAAAACATGAAGTAAAACAAGGTATTTTTTCATATATATTCACAGCTCTTGTTGGCCTTCAAGATGATATTTATTTACAAAACAAATATTGTATTGAATGTGCCAGCGTTAATTCTATTCAATGGATTCGAGTTGTAAAAAATTAAGACTAATAATTGTAATTTAATTTTATTAAAAAAATGAAACCATCCATCTTTATAGGCTCTTCATACAAGTCATTAAATGTTGCAAAAGAAATTCAAAAGCAGCTTAAAAATGATTTTGAGATAATAGTTTGGGATTCTGTATTCAAGCCTGGCGATTTTTTTTTAGATACGCTTTTAAAGGAACTCTACTTTGCAGACTTTGGGTTGTTTATACTTTTTCCTGACGATAGAATTGAAAAAAAAGGTGTCAAAGGTTATACCACAAGAGATAATGTAATATTTGAATTAGGTATGCACATAGGTGCATTAGGTACTAAACGAGCTAATTTTTTGGTAATTGAAGCAAATAAAAACGGCAAGGAACTAAAATTAGAAATTCCGAGTGATTTAGAAGGAATTAAAAAGATAAGAACAAAATTAGAAATTAATGAAGATTATAGTTTCAAAAAGAGTTTAGTTAATAACAAAGCAATAAAAGCTACATGTGCAACACTCAAATATATTTTTTTAGAATCTTTTGAGAGCATTGCTTTAACCTTGCTTCCTTCAACATCGCTTGCATTAGGTTATTTCAAAAATTTTATTTTGCCAGCTTGTATCGAATTATCACAAACAACTGATTTTAAAGTAGGAGATACAAATTATGATTTAACATTAGATATTTTTGACTTTCATATAATCATTCCTGAGAATGGTTTAAAATCAAGTCATGAGGTGTATCAAAAATTTGTAAAAAGAAATAACCTATCTCAAATAGAAATTAAATCTAGAACAGGGCCTAGAACATTTCCATTTTTTATTAGTAGCAATGTCATCAATGGTAGGATTCAATTATTTGATTTACCTACTACTTTAAGATCTTCATGGGAAACAATTAAATTAGTTATGCCAACAAATAGTACAAAGAAAGAAATTGAGCGCATTGAAAAAAAGGAAATTCAAAACTTTAGAAAAACAATTGAATACTTTTTGCAAGAAAATGAGTCCACAGAATTTAGAGATAATATTCATATTGTTAACCTAAGTGAGATCATTTAATATGTCAAATAGGAATTGTTTAAATATTGCTATTGTAGGATCGAGGAAAATTTCTAGCGAAGTAGATTTAACTCCTTTTTTTTCGAAAGTTATTAATGCAATTGATAAGAATTGTAAACATACATTGATTCGTCTTTCAAGTGGATTGGCAGATGGAACAGATCAACTGTTCACAGAGTCATTTTTAAATCATGAATGTATTGAAGAAAACAAAAACAAAACTTCTTTAGGTTGCGTGATTGCGTTTAATAAGAATGATTACTTACAAACAATTGAAAATAAAAACCGCTTCAATTTTCAATATGAGCAATGTATTCATAAAATTCAACTAGATGGTAATTATATCGAAGGAGATATTGGAAAGCAAGGTAGAGATAAAGCTCATAGACAACAAGGCATTGCTTTAGTAAAGATATCTGATTTGTTTATTGTTGTCTCAAGCTTACGTCAGATTGAACTAAGCAACTCAGTTGAAACAACTTTAAACGCTTTACTTAACGATATACCAGTTATTTTTTATGATTTAGATTCTAAGGAAATATTTTTATTCAGGAGACTTGAAGATTGGATTTATAAGCGTTCAAAAATTGAAAATTTTGATGAGAGCTTTAAGGAGTTAGAAATAATATCAAGTTCTCATATTAAGGATATACAAATTGATATTTCTAAGTCTTTAAACAAGTGTCATACTGATTCGATATTAAATAGAATCAGAACATTTTTGTGGCTGAACTATGATAACTATTTCAATAAGAAGCACAAAGAATCGATTATAGATAGTCTTAAGCCAAAACTAAATATAGTAACTGAGGAAATTGATAGTTATAGAAATCAGTTAAGAAAGCAAATTTCATTTAATCAAGAACAATATAGAGGTGGTTATTTATTAAATAATATTTTAGCTGTATTAGCTGTCTCAACGGCATTAATCACATTTGTATTCTATATTTATCTTAACTGTAATGAGAATATAAGTATAATGAAAGGCTCATTTTTAATTGTATTAGCTGTTGTTAAAATTTCCTTAGTGAAATTAATTTTTCATAACACTCACAATATCAGTAAAGAACAATTTAATAAAAAGGCGATTGATTTTAGGTATGTTTCCGAAAGATTGAGAATTAATTATTATTTATCATTTTTCGGTATTTTAAAAAGCCCTAATCCATTTCTTGGCATTCATATACAGAATCAATTGAATCAATATCACGCCGAAAAAGTATATGACCAATTATTATTTCAACTTCATACAAAACCATTTGAGCTAATCCTCAGCAAAGAAAGGCTAATTGAAATTTCAAATTATCTAATAGTTGATTGGCTTCAAGGACAGCTTAACTATCACAGAAAAGAAATTATTAAGATGACAAAAATTCGTGAATTTCTTGAGAACAAAGTAGGGGCTTTAGGAAAATGTCTGATAGGAATTGTAATTTTTGAAATTGGAATAATAATAACTTCAATATTTTTTTCGGATCCGGATCCGTATTATAAAATAGTGCATTTATTACATATGTTTAGTCCAGTGTTAATAGCAATTACAACACTGATCCCTGCAATAATTTCTTCATTGAATAATATTAACTTCCAAACTGAAGCAAAAAAATTTGCATCTAGATCTAATCAAATTTCAGCTTCAATTAGTGACATCAAACAGCAAGTAGAAAAGCATCTTGACTTTTACATTTCAAATAAGGCAAATAATGGAAGTTCTGCAATGGAGTTATTTGAACTTTTTTCTAAAATGTCTGAAATTTCAACTGATGAGGTTGCTGAATGGTCAATGCTATATGAAAAATCTGTTTTTGAACAATAAGAAAGCTAATGAATTCTCAAATAAAAATAGATGATAAAACATCACTGTGAAGAGCAGTTTTACTATCATTAATGTTAGGATTAACCTTGATAACTCATTACATTTTCAAGTCAAGCATAATGGCTATACTTATTAAATCATTTTCTGCAAAGAAAATTCCTTGGTTTGATGTTGCTGATACAATTATTAGTTTTTTATTCTTTATTATAATTCTATTATTAATCAAAGTAAAACTAAAATTTTCTATTATAGTGAAAGGAATTTCTTATTCTTTGTGTTTTGTTTTAATTATTATTGGATTGCTTTTTGAAGTTTCTTTTAAAACCAATTTTGTAATTATTTCGGTAGGGTTAATTTGTAATTTGCTGATATATTTTGCTACTTATAATATTTGGATGCTTTTTGCTAGCAGTGCATTTAATAGAAGTTGGTTAACACTAACGATTATTGGATGTGGAGCTCAATTAGGTGTGTATCTTGGTTCTTCTATAGGAAACATTTCAATAGATAATGATTTAGTTGGTTACTTGCCAGTCTTTCTTGGGATAATATATTTTTTAATATTTTTTGGCATTTCTTTATGTATTCAAAAATTTTCATGTGCTGGAATTCGCGAACAACATTTTATTGAAACTAAGTCAACAATTAGTCAAATAAAATCAATACCTAGACTTCCTTTTAAGTATTCCATAACTCCCTATATTCAATCGATATTATTGCTTTTATTCTTGGGGACAATTTATGGCAGAATTGTGAATTGGAACATTCAGCAATTAGCAGACTACAAATCAACTATTAAAGAAACTAGTACATTTTTAGCTACTTTTTATAAATCAAATGCCATATTATCTCTGCTAGTTCAGGCTATAATAACTCCAATACTTTTGAGTAAATTGAATACAAAAATTGGCTTATTGATTCAACCAACAATCGGGTTTTTAATTTTGTTAAGTTTAATTCTACAAATCGAAACATCTTGGATTGCATGGTTATCTTTAATTTATACTTCAATTGATTTTACTGTTTATAATTCATTTAAGGAAAAATTATGGATTTATACAAGTTTAAATGATAAAATTAAAAGTAAAGCTTTATCAGTTTTGTTAATTCCGAAATTAACAGCTTTACTTTTCAGTGTAATTATTTTGGTATTTGCTAATAATAATTATAATTTGTTCATACTAATTCTATGTCTCTTAATATTCGGATGGGTTTTAACTATTCTTATATGTTCAAGAAACTATTTTAAAAATGAAAAACTTGGTGTGCAAGTTATTAAACCATCTATTGATTCAATAGGTTAATCAAATTAATTAATTTCATTATACTAACTAGACTAGCATTTCGGCAAAGTAATCCATCCAGAACAGAAATCACAGACAATAAAGCTAGTTAAAACTTAATGCTTATGTGCCTAGGTGCCAACATTGGCTTTGCGTCAGTGTGGCTTTTGTACTAGGCTGAACATTTGTACTTTCTATTAGCTTTTGTACTAAATTTGACTTTTGTGCTTTCTATTCCACACCGAACGCAAAGCCAAAAACCGTTAGCAGCGAGTTTACAGCAAAACCAATTTAGAATGATAAAGATATATGCTACAAGAAAATCCGAAGAAATCTTTGGTCAATTAGAAAAAGATGATTTAATTGAAGAAGTATGCGAGAAATGGAATTGTCATGTGTTCATACTTGAAAGAAAGCGACATTTTTTACTTGTTCATAAAGAAACCTTATACGGAATTGTTGTAAATAACATAACAAAAAAAGAATTAAAGAATTTGCACAATTTACTACTCTCAGAATTAGAAGAAAGATTGATTCAAGACTATGGCGATGCAGAAGGGGTAAAAGATTATATTTCAGAAAACTATAAAGTACTAAAGATATTTTCAACTGACAACGACCAAAGAACTTTAGGTACACTGAAAGATCAAATATATCACATTAAGGCTTATTGCGAAGACAAAACTGAGAAGTTGAATTCAGCTAAAACATACTGCCAAAATTACTTGAATGATATGCCAATTGGAGTTAGAAACTTTAATTCGCCATCAGAACTAATGGGAATGAAGTTAAACTTGAAACCAAGAACAAGAAGAATATAATGAAACAAATATTTATGAATAGACATGAACCCGCTGCTAACATGCGCTAAAAAGAAAGAAGGGCTTTTGTGGTTTCCTCATCATTATTACTATCTTCGTCATTAGGAAGTGAACAAGCAGAAATGCTTTCTATTCCCTTCCTTCTTTTAGCGCCAAACCGTTAGTGGCAACCACAATACAACGTAAAAACTGACAAACAATGAAGACTTTTATTTCTGACATAATTCCCAAAATCCAACGTTTTTCTCAGAAACTTGACAATTTAACATTATTGACAAATCAACATTGGGTTGTTATTGACAACATAAATAATAATAAGAATGTATATATTTTTCGTGCTAACAATGATTTGCTCATATCCCAAAATGGAAGAGTAGAGAAAGCTAAATGGGAGTATCTTGGCAATAATTCTTTACTCATTGATAAAAAAGATGAAATTTATCTTTTCAAACATGGATTTTTTGATGAAAATATTTTAGCATTAAAAGTTGATAGTAAAGATGAGTATGCATTTCTTATTAATGAAAATAATTACGATGGTGATATAAACTCGTTAGAAAAAGTAATAGACTTTCTGACAAGAAGATATATTGAACCGCAATTGAAGACTAAAATTCAAGATGTAACAGGAATTGAAATAAAAAATGGGGCTGAAAAATTTGTACCACAATCAGTACGAATTAAATATGAAACAGATAAATGGCAAATAGAAGTTATCCAAAAACTGGCTTCTGATTCGCCAGATATTGGAAATGAGGTATTTCAATATGGTAAGCTTATTACTAATGGGAAATTTAGAATGGGTTTTATGTGGTACTTGTATATTGAAAACGGGAAAATAGTAAAAGTAAGCCTAACATAAATATGGCAGCCACTAACATGCGCTAAAAAGAAAGAAGGGCTTTAGTACTTTCCTCATCATTATTACTATCTTCGTCTTTAGGAAGAGATTAAGCAGAAGTGCTTTCTATTCCCTTCCTTCTTTTAGCGCAAAACCGTTAGCGGGCATGCACAAACTTGGACAGACTAAGAAATATAAATTATCAGAAAAAGAATTTGTTAGTGTTATCTAATTGGCTAACTTTGGTGCTCAGAATTAGGAAATGAAAGGCTATAATATTAGAACGGTTGTTTATTATGACAATTACTACTTTGACTTTTATAGTAAATTAAAGCCAGCTGTCCAGAAAAAATTTGACTGGACTATCTCCCTAATTGAACAGTTTGAAAAAGTCCCTAAGAAATATTTTGATCATTTAACTGGTAGTGATGGAATTTGGGAAATCAGAGTGGAATACGAAAGTAATATTTATAGGGTGTTTACATTTTTTGACAAAGGGAAACTTATAATAGCAATTAATGGATTTCAAAAGAAATCACAAAAGACACCAACAAAAGAAATCAAACTTGCAGAAAAATTAAAAAAAATGTATTTCGATGAAACAGATAAATAAAAAATTGACAACACATGCTGACCATCTTGATAAGCAATATGGTAAGAAAGGCACTCAGCCAAGAGAAAAGTACGAACAAGAATTTGAAACATTCAAACTTGGCGTAATGCTTCAAGAAATGCGTAAGGAAAAAGGTATGACTCAAGTTCAACTAGCTGAAAAGTGTGGAACAACAAAAACATATATTTCAAGAATTGAAAACAATGCAAGTGATATAAGACTTTCGACACTAATGAGAATAGTGAATGAAGGATTCGGTGGATTTTTGAAATTAAGTGTGAACTTCTAATCTACAAGCACGACCCGCTAACATGCGCTAAGAAGAAAGAAGGGCTTTTGTGCAAGTTCTGAACATTTTTACTATCTTCATCTTTCGGAAGAAATTAAGAAGAAGTGCTTTCTATTCCCTTCCTTCTTTTAGCGCCAAACCGTTATGGGCAAGTTTAAAAAAGGATACAGACTTTACTGGCAGACAAGAGAACAACCTAAAATTTGGTGTAACAACTCTTAATTCTTACAACTCAAATGATAAAAGTGGAGACCAGCGACCACTTTAAAAACGGGGCGAAATCCGAAAAGCCAAACGAGTAGGGAATAAAAAAAATAGAATGGAAAATTTAATACAGTTAGTGCCAAACAACACTTTAATTACGAAGACACCAGAGGAAGGTCGCCAATTAGCTGTAAAAATGGCAAGACTAATCATCAAAATCACCCAACCTAATGCTGAAAAGAGAGAAAAAATGCGTCCTGAGTACGCAGAAGACCCAGGTTTACTAATTGCTATTGGACAAACCGTAGCGACTGAATTTGCCACAATAGCTGCGGCAAACAATTATTGGAGATAATAAACTTTATAAGTTTTCAAATCGATGGCACAAGTAAACCAGCCCATAACAGCGTGTAGGCAATATTGCCTTGCCGCAGGCGCAACACAAGGCAACATCGCCTACACGCCAACCGTTAGGCGTAAAAGGGCAACATCAGCCATAGGCAAGGATTTCATCAGTCTGCGTTTTATTTCATCAGAATAAGTTTCATCATCAAAATGGATACTAGTTAGCATGTGTTTGTGTATAAATACA
>Ga0315904_10008442_pt1 | contig 13637 bp, 12 predicted proteins | sample LakEriMetagenome_6_FD_203529 | JGI IMG/M metagenome (GOLD analysis project Ga0315904, IMG submission 203529) | Freshwater fungal communities from buoy surface, Lake Erie, Ohio, United States - Buoy 12 MA120 | ecosystem: Environmental > Aquatic > Freshwater > Lake | place: USA: Lake Erie, Ohio... | reverse complement strand
GGCTCGTCCGGCGCAATGAACCCGCCCCTGCCGGCCAGCTGGCCCTTTCACACGGTGCTCGTCGCCAACCGCGGCGAGATCGCGGTGCGCGTGCTGCGCACGGTGCGCGCGCTGGGCCTGCGCGGTGTGGTCATCCACCATGCCGCCGATCGCGACAGCCCCGCGGTGCGCATGGCCGACCAGGCGATCGAGATCGCCGCCGCCACGCCGGTGGCCGCCTACCTCGACGCCGACGCCATCGTGGCCGCCGCGCTCGCCGCCGGCGCCGGCGCCATCCACCCCGGCTACGGATTCCTCTCCGAGAATGCCGTCTTCGCCCGCAAGGTGCGCGAGGCCGGCCTGGTCTTCGTAGGCCCCGACGAGAAGGCCATCGACCTCATGGGCGACAAGGTGCGGGCCCGCGCCTTCGTCGCGCAGGCCGGATTTCCGGTGGCACCCTCGGCCATCGAAGACGACGATCCGGCCAGTTTCGCCGCGCGCGCCGCGGCCGTCGGATTTCCGCTGCTGATCAAGCCGGCGGCCGGCGGCGGCGGCAAGGGCATGCGCATCGTGCGCCACCCCGACCAGCTCGCTTCCGAGATCGAACGCGCCCGCAGCGAGGGCGCACGCTACTTCGGCGATGGCCGGCTCTACGTCGAGCGCTATGTCGAGAGCCCGCGCCACATCGAAGTCCAGGTGCTCGGCGACCACCACGGCAACCTCGTGCACCTCTTCGAGCGCGAGTGCTCGGTGCAGCGCCGCTTCCAGAAGATCGTCGAGGAGAGCCCCTCACCGGCGCTCGACGAGAGCGCCCGCGCGCGCATCTGCGAAACCGCCGCCGGCATCGCGCGTCGCGCCGGCTACCGCAACGCCGGCACCGTCGAGTTCATCATGGGCGCCGACGGCGCGTTCTACTTCCTCGAGATGAACACGCGGCTGCAGGTCGAGCATCCGGTCACCGAGCAGATCACGGGGCTCGACCTCGTGCGCGAGCAGCTGCGCATCGCCGCCGGCGAGCCGCTGGGCTACCAGCAGGCGCAGGTGAGCGCGCGCGGCCACGCCATCGAGTACCGGGTCTACGCCGAAGACCCCGCCGCCGGCTTCATCCCCACCACCGGGCCGCTGCTCGCGCACCGGCCGCCCACCGGGCAGGGGGTGCGGGTCGATGCCGGGGTCCTCGAGGGTCAGCAGGTGAGCGCCGCCTTCGACCCCATGCTCGCCAAGCTGGTGATCACAGGCGCCACCCGCGAGGAGGCGCGCGCCCGGGCCGACCAGGCCCTGGCCCGCTACGTGCTGCTCGGCTGCCGCAGCAACCTGGCCTTTCTGCGCCGCCTCAACGCGCACCCGGCGTTTGCCGCGGGGCAGGTGCACACGGGTTTTCTCGATGCGCACCCCGAGATCGCCGACGATCCGCAACCCGATCCCGATACCCTGCTGCGACTGCTGGCGACCGCGGCGCTGGCCAGCAGGCCACTGCGCGACGCCGCCGAGGCGGTGCCGTCCATGCACGCGGCCATGGGCCCATGGCGCAACTGATGCGAGCCCGCATCCGCCCCCGCTCGCACACCTGGCTGCGCGCCCGCATCCCGAAAGCCCGCCGATGCGCCACGCCTTCGCACTGAACGACGTCGAACACGAAGTCTGGCTCGCGCGCGCATCGCGCTCGGGCCACGCCCTGCACGCGCTCGGGCGCGAGGAGCCGGCCGCGCTCGACCTTTCCGACGACGGCAGCGGCACGCTGCGCATCGGCGGGCAGGTCTTTGCGGTGGTGGTGGTGCAGCGCGGCGACGAATGCTTCGTCCACCTCGATGGCGCCAACCACACGCTGCGGCTGCGGCATCCGCTCGAGCGCGCTGCCGGCAGCGCCCAGGCCGGCGCCGACGACCGCGTGCGCGCCCCCAGGCCCGGCACCGCGCTGAGCGTGATGGTGCGGCCCGGCGACCGGGTCGCGCGCGGCGCGCCGCTGCTGGTCATGGAGAGCATGAAGCTCGAGACCACGCTGGCCGCGCCGCGCGACGCGGTGGTCGAGGCCGTGCACGTGGCTCCCGGGCAGGCCTTCGAGCGCGACGCGGTGCTGGTCGTGCTGGCCGCATCGCCGGCGGCCTGAACCGATGATCGTTGCGCCCGCAAGCCGTCGCACCGCGCGCCAGGAGGCCGCATGAAGCGCATCGAGTCGCGCCTCGACACCCGCTCGGCCGAGTTCCTCGCCAACACCGCGCACAACCGGGCGCTGGCCGCCGACCTGCGCGAGCGCCAGCGGCGCGCCCGTCACGAACGGCCGGCGCGCGACATGGAGCGGCTGGCCCGCCAGGGCAAGCTGTTCGTGCGCGCCCGGCTCGACCGGCTGCTCGACCCGGGCACGCCCTTTCTCGAGCTCTCCACTCTGGCCGCCAACATGGCCTGGGGCGGCGAGGTGCCGGGCGCGGCCTGCGTGACCGGCATCGGCATCGTCGCGGGTCGCGAGGTGGCGATCCACGCCGACGACGCCAGCGTGAAGGGTGGCGCCTGGTATCCGCACACCGTCAAGAAGATCGTCCGGCTGATGGACATCGCGATCGAGAATCGCCTGCCGGTCGTGCATCTGTGCGACAGCGCGGGCGGCTTTCTGCCGGCGCAGTCGCAGCTCTTCGCCGACCGCTACTTCGCCGGGCGCATCTTTCGCAACCAGTCGGTGCTCTCCAAGATGGGCGTGCCGCAGGTGGCGATCGTGCTGGGCCACTGCACGGCAGGCGGCGCCTACGTGCCCGCGCTGTCGGACTACAGCGTGATCGTGCGCGGCACCGGCGCCATCTTCCTGGGCGGGCCGCCGCTCGTGAAGGCGGCCACCGGCGAGGAGGTCAGCGTCGACGAACTCGGCGGTGCCGACATGCACACCCGCGTTTCGGGGGTGGCCGACTATCCCGCCGCAACCGAGCCCGAGGCGATCGCGATCGCCCGCGACATCGTCGCCCAATGGACGGCCTCCCCCAGGACGCACCACGATCTCGCCGAACCCGAGGCGCCGCTCTACGACCCGGCCGAGCTCTACGGCATCATCCCGCGCGACATCCGGGTGCAGTTCGACATGCGCGAGGTCATCGCCCGCATGGTCGACGGCAGCCGCTTCCACGAGTATCAGCCGGCCTACGGCGGCACGCTGGTCTGCGGCTACGCCCGCATCTGGGGCCATCGCGTGGGCATCCTGGCCAACAACGGCGTGCTCTTCAACGACAGCACCCTGAAGGGCGCGCACTTCATCGAGCTGTGCAACCAGAACCGCACGCCGCTGGTCTTCCTGCAGAACATCACCGGCTACATGGTGGGGCGCGACTACGAGCGCGCCGGCATCACCAAGGACGGCGCCAAGATGATCATGATGGTCGCCGGCTCGGAGGTGCCCAAGTTCACCGTCATCGTCAACGGCTCCTACGGCGCGGGCAACTACGGCATGTCGGGGCGGGCCTTCGACCCGAGGCTGCTCTTCATGTGGCCGCAGGCACAGATCTCGGTGATGGGCGCCGAGCAGGCCGCGGGCGTGCTCACCGACGTCAAGATCCGGCAGCTGCAGCGCGAGGGCCGCACGCTGAGCCAGGCCGAGATCGACGCCATCCGCGCGCCGGTCATCGACGACTACCGGCGCGAATCGAGCGCCTGGTACTCCACCTCCGAGCTGTGGGACGATGGCGTGCTCGACCCGCTCGACACCCGCAACGCGCTGGGCATCGGCCTGTCGGCCGCCATGAATGCGCCGATCGGCACGCCGGGCTATGGCGTGCTCAGGCTGTAACCTTTCCTCGGAGCCTGCCGTGACCATCTCCGGCCTCACCCCCCTGCGCCTCGTTGCGTACACCGACTACAAGAGCCCCTATGCCTACGCGGCCAGCCGCCCGACGCTGGCGCTCGCGGTCAAGTACCCGCTCGAGATCGTGTGGCTGCCCTACACGCTGCGCATCGCCGAGTACCTCGGATCGGTCGAAAACCGCGACGAGCACCAGTGGCGCAAGGTGCGCTACGCCTACATGGACGCGCGCCGGTACGCTGCGAAGCAGGGCCTGACGATCAAAGGCCCCAAGCGCATCTTCGACGGCTACCTGGCCAGCGTCGGCATGCTCTACGCGCAGCGCGAAGACTTTTTCGCGAGCTACCACGAGCAGACCTTCGATCGCTTCTGGCGGCGCGAACTCGACATCGACCGCATGGACGAGATGCGCGAGCACATCGCCCAACTCGGCGGTTCGCCCGATGGCTTCGAGCAGTACGCGCAAGACCCGGCCACCCGGCGCGAGCACGATCTCATCGTCACGCAGGCCGAGGCGCGCGGCGTGTTCGGCGTTCCGAGCTTCGTCTTCGAGGGCGAGCTCTTCTGGGGCGGCGATCGCATCGGCCTGCTGCGCGAGCGCATCGAGCAGCGCCTGCAGGACATGGTCCGCACCCCGGAGACCCCACGATGACCGATCTCTCCAGCCCCCGCTCTCCCGAGGCGGGCCAGGCGCCGCACTGGCAACCGCTGTTCGAGCGCCTGCTCGCGGTGATCGATGCCGCGTCGACGCCGGCCCAGACCCCGAAGCAGGCCTGGCTCGATCCGGCCATCTACGCCTCGCCCGAGCGCTACGCCGCCGAGCGCGCGCGCATCTTCCGGCGCCAGCCCATCTGCCTGGGGCACGCCGCGCAGCTCGCCGCGCCCGGCAGCGTGCTGGCGCGCGAGGTCCTGGGCGTGCCGCTGCTGATCGCGCGCGCGGCCGACGGCGTGGTGCGGGTGTTCCTGAACGTGTGCCGCCACCGGGGCGCGGCGCTGCTCGAGGCCACCGGCGAGGTGTGCGCGCGGCGATCGCTGGTGTGCCCCTACCACGCCTGGACCTACCGGCTCGACGGCAGCCTGGCCAACCTGCCGCAGCGCGACAGCTTCGGCTCGCTCGACCCGGCCGCGCACGGCCTGCGCGAGCTGCCCTCCACGGTGCGGCATGGCCTGCTCTTCGCGATGCTCGATCCGGCTGCGCCGCCACCCGATGTCGCCGCCTGGCTGGGCGCCATCGACGACGACCTGGGCGCGCTGCGCCTGGGGCACCACCACTTCTTCCGTCAGAACGCGGTGCGTCGCGCCACCAACTGGAAGCTGGTGATGGATGCCTTCATCGAGGTCTATCACGTCAAGCGCCTGCACTCGGGCACCATCGGCCCCTATTTCGCCGACGGCGTGGGCGTGGCCGACACACCCGGCCAGCACATCCGCTACCTGGTTGCGCGCGACACCACCGAGGTCATCCGCGGTCTGCCGCCGCCGGACTGGAGCCCACAGGTGCACGCCACCCTCGTGCACCTGATCTTCCCGAACACCATCATGGTCTATCACCCCGATTACATCAGCCACATCGGCGTGTACCCGGAGGCGGCCGACCAGTCGCTTTTCGTGCACACCATGCTCGTGCCCGAGCCGCCCGCCGACGACAAGGCCCACGCCCACTGGTCGCGCTCGTTCGACCTGATCGACGGCGGCGTATTCAATGCCGAAGACCTGGTGGTGTGCGAATCGATCCAGCGCGGACTGACCAGCGGTGCCAACGAGCGCCTGGTGCTCGGCGGCCTGGAGCAGAACCTGCGGCACTTCCACGCCACCGTGGAAGCGGCGCTGGCGCAGGGGTCGGGCGACTGAGCGTTTTCCGGTATTCCTGCAAATCGGAGTTTCAATCTTCGATTTGCAAAGACGCTTCCCCGCGCAGCCGGCGCCACGATCGCGGCGCCGCGCCCGGGGCAGGCTACGCTCAGGCCACCGCGGCGAAGCGCGCCAGCCGCTGGGCGATGATCGCCTCGGCCTCGGCCATGATGCGATCGATCAGTTCCTTCACGGTCGGAATGTCGTGGATCAGCCCGGCCACCATGCCGCAGCTCCAGGCCCCGGCGTCCATTGCGCCATCGAGCATGATCTTCGGGTAGACGCCGGCCACCTCGTCGATGATGTCCTCGAACTTGAGGTTGGCGCCCAGGGTCTTCTCCTTCTCGAGCAGGCGATCGACCGCCGCGTTGCGCAGCACGCGCTCGGTGTTGCGCAGCGGGCGCATCACGAGCCGCGTATCGAGTTCGCTGGCGGCCACGATGGCGTCCTTCACGTTCTGATGCACCGGCGCCTCCTGGGTGGCGATGAAGCGCGTGCCCATGTTGATGCCCTCGGCGCCCAGCGCCAGCGCCGCCACCAGGCTGCGGCCATCGGCCATGCCGCCGGAGGCCACGAAAGGAACCTTCAGCTCGTCGGCCGCGCGCGGCAGCAGGATGAAGTTGGGAATGTCGTCCTCGCCGGGATGCCCGCCGCACTCGAAGCCATCGACGCTGACCGCGTCGCAGCCGATCGACTGGGCCTTCAGCGAGTGGCGCACGCTGGTGCACTTGTGGATCACCTTCACGCCGGCCTCGTGCAGCATCGGCAGCCACTTCTGCGGGTTGTTGCCGGCGGTCTCCACCGCCTTCACGCCACCGTCGATGATGGCGCGGATGTAGCCCGGGTAGTCGGGGCTGCTCACGGTGGGCAGGAAGGTGAGGTTGACGCCGAAGGGCTTGTCGGTGAGCGCGCGGCATTTCGCAATTTCCTCGGCCAGCAGCGCGGGGGTCTTCTGGGTCAGGCCGGTGATGATGCCCAGCCCGCCCGCATTGCTGACGGCGGCGGCGAGTTCGGCAAAGCCGACATAGTGCATGCCGCCCTGGATGATGGGATGCTCGATGCCGAACAGTTCGGTGATGCGGGTCTTCATGGGGTTTCCGTTCAGGGGCGGTTGATGATGGGTTGAGGAGCGGCGGTTGCGGAACGGCCGCGGGTCCAGGCGCCGAGGCGGATCGCAAGACCGGTGATCAGCCCCTGCAAGAGCAGGCCGGCTGCGATCACCGCGAAGAGCATGTCGGCGGTGGTGCCGGGGTTGCGGGCGAGCGCAACGCAGCCCACCGCGATCACGAGCACCCGCAGGAGACTGGCGACGACCGGCCACGACACCCGCCCCGCGCCCTGCGATCCGAAGTAAAGACAGAGCGACAGGCCGTAGAAGGCATAGAACGGCCCGGCGATCTGCAGGTAGCTTCGGCAGGCGGCGCGCACCGCCTGCGCATCCGAGAACAGGTTGGCCCACAGGCCGGGGAACAGCGCGACGACCAACCCCACCAGGCCGCACAGCGCCGCGCTGTAGAGCGCGGCCGTCCAGCCCGCGCGCAGCCCGCGATCGAGCGCGTTGGCGCCGAAGTGAACGCCGACCATCACGGTCGACGCCGCCCCGAAACCGAAGATCATCGGCACGAGCAGCAGTTCGAGGCGCGCGCCGATGCCGTAGCCCGCCAGCACGTCGGTGCCGAGACGCGCGATGAAGGCCGTGATCACCATCACCGAGGCGAGCGTGCAGAAGGGGTTGATCGATGCCAGCGCGCCCTGGCGCAGGATGGCGGCCATGGTGGCCAGCCTGACCGGAACGCCCCACAGCCGCAGGTGCAGCTCGGCGCACCCGGTCATGAGGTAGCGCAGCAGCAGCAGGGCCGAAAGCGTGGTCCCGATGACGATGCCCACCGCCGCGCCGGCAATGCCCATCGCCGGCAAGGGCCCCGGACCGAAGACCAGCACACCGGCGCTCACGACCTGGAGCGCCGAGCCCGCCAGCAGCGCGCGGGCCGCAACCTGCATCTGGCCGGTGGCACGCACGACGGCGGCCAGCGCGTTGGCCAGCCACAGGCCCGCACACCCGAGAAACAGCGCATCCGAGTAGGCCAACGCCTGATCGAGAACCGCGCCGGCTCCGCCGAGCAGGCTGTAGATGCCGCGTCCTCCGAGCAAAAAGACCAGCGAGCAGACCACCGCGAGCAGCGTGACGAGAAGGACCGCATGGAAGGCCAGCGACTCGGCGCCCGCCCGGTCACCCGCGCCCAGACGCCGCGCCACGGCGCCGGTGATGGTGCCGCCGAAGGATCCGGCCGACAGCATCATCACCAGCATCATCATCGGGAAGGCCAGGGCCAGCCCCGCGAGCGCCTCGGTGCCGAGTTGGCCGACATACCAGGCCTCGGCCATCAGCGTGACCATGCTCACGATCATGGCCGCCATGTTCGGGGCGGCCAGCCGGATGATCGTGGGCCCGATCGGGGCGCTGAGCAGCGGGGACGCGGTGGCGGCGCTCATGCGACCTTGACCATCCGCTTGCCGACGTTCTCGCCTGCCAGCAGGCCCACCAGACCCGCCGGGGCGTTCTCCAGCCCCTGGACGATATCCTCGGGCGCCTTCAGGCGCCCCTGCGCGACCCACTGCTGCAGGTCGGCCAGGGCCAGGTCGGCGCGATGCATGTGGTCGTAGAGGATGAAGCCCTCGAGCCGCAGTCGGCGGGTGACGATCAGGCCGGGCACACCGCGCGGCCCGTGGGGCGGCGGCTTGCCGTCGTACTGGGACACCGCGCCGCAGCAGACGATGCGCCCGTGCTGCGCCATGTTGAACAGGCAGGCCTCGAAGACGTTGCCGCCGACGTTGTCGAAGTAGAGGTCGATGCCCTTGGGTGCGAAGTCGCGCAGCACCTTGAACAACGAGCCCGCCTTGTAGTCGATCGCGGCATCGAAGCCGAACTCGCGGGTGAGCAGATCGCACTTGGCCTGACCGCCGGCAATGCCGATCACGGTCGCCCCCTTCAGCTTCGCGATCTGCCCTACGAGCGACCCCACGGAGCCCGCGGCCGCGGACACCACGACGGTCTCGCCGGCTTTCGGACGCCCGACATCGAGGAGCCCGAAGTAGGCGGTCAGCCCCGCAATGCCATAGACCCCCAGCAGGTGGGTCAGCGGCTCGATGCGCGGCAGCTTGCGCAACCCGGTGGCGGGCACGACGGCATACTCCTGCCAGCCGGTTTCGGTCATGACGAGATCACCGGGGGCAAAACCTTCGGCGCGAGCTGTCACGACCTCGGCCAGCACGCCGCCGGGCATGACGTCGCCGGCGCCCACGGCAGCGCGATAGGTTGCGCCCTGCATCCAGGCGCGGTTGGCGGCATCCAGCGACAGATAAAGCGTCTTTACCAGCAGCTGCCCCTCGGCAGGCCGCGGCATGGGCGCCATCTGGAGGCGGAAGTGGTCGGTGCGCAGCGCACCATCGGGCAGGCTGGCAAGCAGGATCTGGCGGTTCAGGGTGTCTGTCATTCGGATCTCGTGGGGTCGGGCGGGGTCATTTCAGCCGAGCGTCGTGAGCCAGGCTGCCACCGCCCGACCGATGGCCGCGCCGGAGTCCTCCTGGATGAAGTGCAGGCCGGGTACCGTCACTTCCCGCTGGTTCGGCCAGCTGCGGCAGAACTCGCGCTGGCGGCCGACGAGAATCGACCCGGGGTCGGCGTTGACGAAGAGCTTGGGTATGAGGCTGGTCTTCAGCCAGTCGGCGTATTGCTGCACGAGCGCGACAATGTGCGGCGGCTCGCCGGCGATGGGGATCTGACGCGGCCAGTTCAGCGTCGGCTGACGATCGGCTTCCGCGGCGAAGGGCGCGCGATAGACAGCCATCTCCTCATCGGTCAGCCTGCGCAGGATCGAGTTGGGCAGCACGCCCTCGATGAACAGGTTGCGCCGCAGGACGAGGTCTTCGCCCTTGGCGGAGCGGAAACCCTGGAAGATGCCCCGCGCCTTCTCCGGCCAGTCGTCCCACGACGGCAGGGGCATGACGATGGCTTCCATGTAGGCGATGCCGCGCACCTTGTCGGGATGCAGCCGGGCCCAGTGAAAGCCGAGCGCGCTGCCCCAGTCGTGCAGCACGACAAGCTGGGCGGCGAGCAGATCGTAGGTGGTCTCGAGGGTGTAGCGGCAGGGGCCGGCGCTCTCGGGCAGCTTGTCGGAGTCGCCATGACCGATGAGGTCGGGCGCGATCACGCGGCCCAGGCCCGCGAGCGGGCCGATGACGTCGCGCCAAAGGTAGCTGGAGGTGGGGTTGCCGTGCAGCAGCACGATGGGGTCGCCGCTGCCCACTTCGACGTGCGCAAGGCGGTGGCCACGGACCGTGGTGAACCGCCGGGGCGGCAAGGGTGAGGCGGCGCTCATGCGATGACGCTCCTGACGAGGCGGAAGGTGGCGGCGATGGTCTGAAGGTGCTGCGACTGCGGCAGGCGGCGGCGACTCGACACACGGATGCCTTCGTTGAACAGCATCAGCAGGGCGGCGAGCTCTTCGGCCTGCGCGGGGCTCGCGCCGGCATCCCGAAGACAGGACTCGAAATAGCACTGCAGGTCCGTCAGGTGGTTGCTTGCGCGCGCAACGAGATCGTCATCGACACCGGCCATCTCGAGCACCGAGTTCACCAGCAGGCAGCCCCAGTCGGCTCGGGTGCCGCGGGCGCCCGCTAAATTGCCCTCGAAGAAATCCTGCAGCACATCGATCGGCGGCTTCTCGGTGCGAGCGCGCTCGAGCAGCGCTCGCACGCGCGCCGAAAACAGGTCGATGCACTCGATGAACAGGGTGCGCTTGTCGGTGAACGCGGCGTAGAAGCTGCTGCGGCCGATGTCCATGGCCGCCAGCAGATCGGCCAGCGAGGTGGCCTGGTAGCCCTTGCGCCAGAACAGCGCCAGCGCCTTGTTCAGGGCCTTGCTGCGATCGAACTCGGGGGGGCGCGCCATGCTTGCATTCTGTACCGCTTGGTTCACAATGACAAGGGTCCGGTTCCCGGCATGCGCAGCAGCCAGGGCCAGCCCCGTTCACGCCCAGGAGGTCTTGATGAGCAAACCCGTCTGTCTCGTCATCGGTGCCGGCGCCGGCATCGGCGGCAACGTCGCCAGGCGCTTCGCGCGCGAGGGATACCACGCCTGCCTCGCGCGCCGCAGCGACAAGGCAGGGCTCGACAGGCTGGTGGCCGAGATCGAGGCCGAGGGCGGCTCGGCCAGCGGCTACATGCTCAATGCGGTCGAGGAAGGCAGCATCGAGCAGCTGGTCACCCACATCGAAGCCGAGGTCGGCCCGATCGCGGTCGCGGTGTTCAACCTCGGCGCACAGATCGGCGACCGCGGCCTGTCCAGCACCACCCTCAAGGCCTTCGAGATGGGCTGGCGCATGGCCACCTTCGGCCTGTTCCGGCTGGCGCAGGTGCTGTTTCCGTACATGGAGCAGCGCGGCAAGGGCGTGCTGCTGGTCACGTCGGCCACCGCTGCCATGCGCGGCAATGCCGGCCAGCACTCGCACGCCGCCGCCATGGGCGGGCGGCGCATGCTGTGCCAGTCACTGAACGCGCAGTTCGCAAGCAAGGGCATCCATGTGTCGCACATCGTGATCGACGGTGCGGTCGATGCGCCCGACACCCTGGGCAAGATGCTCGGGCCCGAGCGCTTCCAGGCGCTGCGCGAAAAGAAGGGCCTGGACAACGACGGCCTGCTGGTGCCCGCCGAGGTAGCCAACACCTACTACTACCTGGCGCACCAGCACCGCTCGGCCTGGACCTTCGAGCTCGACCTGCGCGCGCACTCCGATCTGGCCTGGTGGAACCACGCCAGCAATCCGGACCTGAAGTAGCCGCGCAGGCGCAGCCGGGGCCCGGAAGGACATCAAGACCTGACCGAACTGCCGCAGCCTGGGCGTACTGCTCGATCGAGCGACAATGCAGCGTCGGGAGAACCCACAGGAAGACGACCATGACCCAAGCCATCGAGCTGATCTTCGATTTCGTCAGCCCCAATGCCTACCTGGTGTGGCAGCCGCTGCGCGCGCTCGCCGCGCGGCAGGGTGCGCAGCTCATCATCACGCCCGCTTTCCTCGGCGGGATGCACAAGCTCACCGGCAATGCGCCGCCCTTCATCCGCGACGCCGACATCAAGGGCAAGAACGCCTATGCGAAGCTCGAGATGCAGCGCTTCATCGACAAGCACGGCCTGCACCGATTCCGGATGAACCCCGCCTTCCCGTTCAATTCGGTCAACCTGCTGCGGATGCTGGTGTCGCTGGAAGGCGATGACCGGATCCGCCTGATCGAGGCGCTCAACCCCGCGATCTGGGAACAGGGGCTCGATGTCACCGACGCCGCCGCCGTCGCGGCGGTGCTCACCACCGCCGGCTTCGATGCGCAGGCGCTCGTCGCGAGGACGCAGGACGGCGCCATCAAGCAGGCCCTGATCGACAACACCGAAAAAGCCGTGGCGCGCGGCGCCTTCGGCATCCCGAGCTTCTTCATCGGGACCGAGATGTTCTTCGGCAAGGAACGCCTCGGGCAGATCGAAGAGATGCTTGAACGCGGCTGATCGGGTTCGAACAGGCCGGGGGCATGACCGCCCCCGCGCCGAGCGGCTCCCGAAGGAGCACCCGGCATTTCCGGTCGGCCCTCGAACCGCCTATCTGACGCGTCGCTGGTCCAGGAACTGATTGAACGCCGCGCGCGCCTCGACGCTCCTGAACAGGGCCTCATGGCCGCCGGCAACCTCGAGGACAACAGGCTGCTGGCAGTTCGTGCAGGTCTGGACGGCCTGCCTGAAGAGCGGCCACGAGCGCATCTGGATCACGCCGTCGTCTTGCCCCTGAACGAACAGCGCATCCGCCTTGAACCCCTGGGTGAACGACAGCAGGGAGATGCTGCGATACGGCGCAGGGTTGGCCGACGCAGGACCGTAGCGCGGGCTCATCAGTCCGCACTCCTCGCTGCGGGGCGCGTCGCCGCGCTCCTCGAGCAGGCAGCGGTACTCGAAGTCCAGGGGCCCGGGTGCATTGGCGATCACCCCATCGGTCCGATGCATCGTGTTCAGCCGGGTCACGAGATAGGCACCCTGGGAATGACCGGCCATGAAGACACGGTTGATGGATACGCCCAGAGCCCTCGAGGCTTCGTTCTTCACCCAGAGGAGGGCGGCCTCCGCCTCCCGCAAGCCCTCGCCGATCTCACGATTCTGCTGGGGGTAGGCGACGCTGACCAGAAGCGTATCGTCGCGCAGCAGCAGGCGCTTGAAGCTGTCGAGGGTGTTCTGAGCGGCCGGCAGGATACGGTCGTCGAACCAGACGGTACCGTGGTACAGCACGAGCGCATCCTTGACCGCTGCGGCTGGCATGTGAATCACCACCTGCACGGAGACGCCTCCGTAAGTGATGGTGCGAGCGCCTTGCACAGCCGCCACCACCACCGGGGCGAAATCGGTGAAGGCGCCAAGATCGACGATCTGGTAGCCCGTGACCCGACCCAGGACAACGACCCGGGTGCCACCCTGCACCGCGAGATAGAGGTCGGTCGCCGGGTAATAGCGGAACTGGTAGGTCTGAAACGTGCCAGGCTGACCGCCTGGCGGAAAGTACTGCGGAAACGCCAGCTCGGCCCACTGGAAGAACTGATCGACGGTGATGGCGGGCGTTGACGACGGCGCAGGAAGGCTGGCGATCGCCCGGGCGCCGTGCATCAAGCCGGGAAGTGCTGACGGAACCGTGCCCTGAGATACGCGACCGGATGTCGCACTGCCCGAGGCCGCCAGCCGCTGGGCGAAATCCGAGGTCGAATCGCCCCCCGCGCCACCACAGCCGGCGAGCAGCGTGAACCAGGCGACGAGAACGATACGGTCCAGCAGCACGACAGGCACTCCTTGGCCGGCAATCCGAGGGCGACTTTACCGTCGCGGCTGACCGCGTACAAACAAGCTGCCGGCGTGGCCCGATCACGCTGACATGCCCGGACGAGCGCAATGCACCGCCCGACCACGGTACCTCACGCCGCTGAACCGAGCGCCTCCCGC
>Ga0315904_10008438_pt1 | contig 13639 bp, 12 predicted proteins | sample LakEriMetagenome_6_FD_203529 | JGI IMG/M metagenome (GOLD analysis project Ga0315904, IMG submission 203529) | Freshwater fungal communities from buoy surface, Lake Erie, Ohio, United States - Buoy 12 MA120 | ecosystem: Environmental > Aquatic > Freshwater > Lake | place: USA: Lake Erie, Ohio... | reverse complement strand
ATCCAAACGGGATAATCATCATGCATGACATTGCTCCTGCTTCAAGAACTGAGACTGACCCAAGGTCTTCTGGCGACGCATATAAGATTTTAATGGAGACTAGAAAAAATCCACATCTTCAAGCTTTTACCTACTTCTTCAGAAGCGGGGATGCTGTTGGTGTGATTTGGAGAGGCAAAAATTCTCACGTCTTCAGTCCCGATGTGGTTGAAGACACGTATATCATGTACGAGAATAACAAGAAGGATTATCTTCGTCCGATTTATTATGATGAATTGATCCAAGAGATAGAAAGCTCTTTTAGCTCCTGAAAGGAACAATAGAGCTGGTTTCTGGTACAATTCTTCAATGAAAGACATAACGATCTGTTTGCACTGTGGGAGCTCGTGGGATGTGGTTCATAACCAGATGAAAGCACTCCAGCCGCTGGGCGAGAAATACAAAATCTTTTGGAACTTGAGAATCGAAAGGCATCCAGGTTCTTATGATTCTTATTCAGAGCTAGTAAACGATGCGATTGCATCTTCTCCAACTGAAACTATGGTTTTCCTCAATGACCGAGTAATTCCCAAAGTATCTGATGTCGAGCATATGTTAACCCTGCTAGACCAGGGATATGCTGCAGCATCAAAATGGAGTGTTGCATATATTGCATATACGAAAGAATTAATCAGAGAGATTGGGTGGTGGGACGAAAGATACATCGGCGGGGGATTTGAAGACGACGATTTCGTGCTCAAGCTAAGACTTCACGATCTAGCCTATTATGAATCTGAAGAAGGAGAATATGATCAATCTTGGAAAAGTCCTCTCCGACCAGATGGTGGTGACAAATGCGCTAAATCCGAACCATGGTTCAGATCTAAATGGCGCTACTCTGACACAGAGGTTAGAAGAGTAATTCCCGACGCTGATTATAAGAAATATGAGGGCAACCTGGGGGAAAGAAATTTAGAAATTAAAAATTCTTGGAAAGATTGGAGCCACTCTAAAATCGGAATTATGTTCGCCGAAAGAATGATCACACACAGGGGTGGAGAATCCAGAACACATCACTTCAGATACCCCAACGGATTTGAGTTTAGACAAGTTACAAGCGATTTCTAATGTTAAACGGTCAAAGAATATTCATCACAGGCGGTGCCGGTTATCTTGGTAAGAATATCATCAAAAGATATTACGGGAAAAATAGAATTACAATTTTTAGTAGGGACGAGGCTAAGCACTACTATTTAAAGAAGGAATTTCCGAAAGTAAATTGTATAATCGGGGATATCCGTAATTACGATTTAATGAAAAGAGCTTCGGCTAACCACGATATTGGTATCTTCGCTGCCTCGTTGAAACAGATAGAATCTGTGGATCAAAACATCGAAGAGAGCATAGAGGTGATTATCAAAGGTGCAATCAATTCTAGAAGATGTGCGGAAGAGAATGGATTCGAGTCAGCATGTTTTATTTCATCTGATAAATCAAGATCAGCCACCACGCTATATGGATCTATGAAATTTGTAGCCGGCGAATCTTTTATCGTTAACGCAGAGTCGTCGGGGGTAAGACTTTCGACTGCTATCTATGGAAACGTTTTGAATTCAACCGGAAGTATAATTCCTCTAATGTGGGAAGCAATCCGTAAGGATTTCCCCCTGACTTTATATTCACCGGAAATGACCAGATTCATGATTACAACTGACGAGGCTATCGATCTAGTTGAATTTGGATTGACCCTGACCGGATATAACGTGATACCTAACATCAAGGCATTTAGAGTCATTGACCTGTTCGAAATATACAAAAAGAAATTCGGATTGAAATACATAATTGGTTCTCCGCGGATTTCTGAAAAAATACACGAAATGATGTATTCACAGGAAGAAGCACCCAGAGTTAAAATGGTAGGCGGAAATTACATCATGCACTATTCCGATGTTTACAATCAAAAATTACCTTTCAATGAATACGTTAGCGATCAGGTGTCAGTGGATTCTCTTGAGCTAAACGATCTTCTTGAAAAATATAACTATTTCAAGCCGGATGGAAAATAAAAGAATCTTAATCATAGCTCCGCACATCGACGATGAGGTGCTGGGGTGCTTCAGTTCAATTGGTTCGGACACTTTCGTTCTCTATTGTGGGTTCGATGAATCACATATTGAATTTGAATGGGTTAGATCCAGACCAGGATCATCAGAAAGACTAGATGAACTGTACGCATTAGTTGAAAAATTTGGTTTCTCATATAAGCTATTGCACCACAGGGTGAACCATTATCATATTCAAGATCTAATCCCAGATTTTGAAAAAGTTATCAACGAGGTTAAGCCTGACGAGATCTATCTTCCTGTACCATCTTACAATCAAGACCATCGTGTGGTGTATGAAGCAGCTTTAACTGCTCTCAGACCTCATGACATGAATCATTTTGTTAAAAGGGTTTTTGCATACGAGCAGATTCAAGATCTTTGGAATCATAACTATCACGATTTCAAGCCAACTTACTTTAAAGAGGTTGATATGGAAAAAAAGATAGAAGCTTACGAAACTTTGAAATCACAGGTTAGATCTTTTCGCAGTCCAAAGATGCTAAGAGATTTGGCTTCGGTTAGAGGTATTCAGGCAAATCTAGAGTTTGCAGAAGCCTTTGAAATATTACGCTGGGTACAATGAGATTTTTATACGTTTCATATCGGGACTGGGCGGACCGCATTTACCATGCTATCAAAGATGACAGATGGACCAGGATTTCTACAACGCAGGAGGTTGGGTCAATTAGTCCGCACGACTTCAATCTAATCTTCTTTGTTGGATGGAGCGAGATAATTCCCGACCATATATTATCTGCAAACAATTGTCTTTGCCTGCATCCTTCAAAATTACCTGATTACAGAGGTGGATCTCCTATCCAACACCAGATTCTGGCAGGTGAGAAAACCAGTGCAGTAACTTTTTTCAGAATGAATGAGAGACTGGATGCTGGCGATATTCTCGAACAAATTGAATTCAGCTTAGAAGGAGACCTCCATCAGGTTTTCGACGAAATAGTTGATAACTCTATCAAGGGGATCCGGAAGATCGTTCAGAATTGCTTATCCTCCAATCTTAATTTTACACCTCAGGTTAATCCGATATACCGTCCTTACCAAAGGAGAAAGCCAAAACATAGTGAAATCAAACTCACAGACTTTCTCTATGCTTCGGCTAAAGACATTCATGATAAAATTAGGGGTCTTCAGGATCCATATCCAAATGCTTACATTTTGATGAATGATGGATCTAAGTTATATCTGACATCCTCTAAATACGAACCAGCACCTGAAGTTGGGCCAAAGAAGATTTTAGTTCTAGGACATCTAGGAATGCTAGGGCACATGGTTTGCCGGTATCTTTCACAATATCACACTGTTGTGACAATAGAAGGTAAATTCCCTGAGCAAAACTACAAAGATGAAGTCATCTCCTTCAACGGGGATTACATCATTAACTGCGTAGGATCAATACCTCAGAAAACCCAAAATTTTGACATCAACACAGAATTACCTAAGTGGCTGGAAAGAGCATCTAGATGCAGAGTGATTCACCCTGCAACGGATTGTGAAATTGATGATGATGCTTACGGGTTGAGCAAAAGAAGAGCTACCGAATACATTCTGTCGTACGGAAAGAAAACAAAGATCATTAGATGCTCGATCATAGGACCAGAACTCAATAATCACAAAAGTCTATTCGATTGGTTCCTGATGAATCAATCCGAGAAGATCCAGGGATATACAGATGCTATCTGGAACGGTATTACAACCTTACAATGGGCTAAGGTCTGTCACGATATGATTGATAATTGGGATTCATTCAAGAGACTCAATACAGTCGAAGGTGAGTGTATTTCTAAATTTCATCTTCTCTATATGATGGCCGAGGAATTCAAAAAAGAGGTTATCATTTTGCCAGCTCGTGGCAGGGGTAAAGACAAGACACTGCAGGGCGAGATCAAAACTCCGCCGATCAGAAAACAAATCAAAGATATAATTGAGTTTTACTACTCATGAGAATACTATTCATCCCAACAATCAATCCAGGACCTCAAGGAGATTTGTTAGAAATAACGATCCTCAGGGGTTTACGAGAAATTCTTGGTGACGATTGTGTGGATTATCCGAGGAAGAAAATCATGTATCATGATTTCAGCGAATCGCCCAAGAATCTTCTCCACGGTCGGGGTTTCTCTCTCCTAACCACACCAATCCCTGATATCCCAAGCCATCTAAGAAATCTCCGGAGCGACACCAAGTTTGATGCTGTGATCTACGGGGATGGCCACATTTATGGAGAAAGGGTTTACATACCGGAAATCGATAAGCTAGCAGATGGAAATACCTGGGTGATCGATGGACACGATCTGTACGGAGGTGCTCCTGTCAAAATCATTCATGACGGGGAGGAAGTAATTGGAAATCAATATGGTAGATCTTTTAAAAGAGAGCTTCTGACAGGTATCGATCAGGATAATAAAATTTATCCGACAGGTTTCGGAATTCCGGAATCTAGAATCTTACCGATTGATCTGTCACAGAAGGATCAGCTATACCAAAAAACCGCACCGGATCATTCAGTGTTCAGACAGATTTCTGACCTAGGAGGGGGATTTGCCCATCACAAGTTTACTGACGAAGACGAATATTATCGGGATCTATCCAGATCCTGGTTTGGCCTGACCTGCAAAAAAGGAGGATGGGATGCTTTGCGACACTACGAAATAATTGCTGCAGGCACTTTACTTCTGTTCAGGGATTACAACGAAAAGCCCGAGCATTGTGCTCCAGCAGGGATTCCAACCATCTCTTACGGTTCGGAGCAGGAGCTGAACGAGATTATGTCCAGCTTTGTCGTGGACAACAAACCGACAGAAGAATACATTCGTTTGCTAGAAGGACAAAGATCTTGGCTCCTTAACCACGCAACAACAAAAGCCCGAGCTCAATACATTATAAACGTTTTACAAAATGAAAAAAACTCTAATCATAGACATTGAAAAACACTTCCCATCAGCAGCGAAAATATTCGATGGAGCTGATTACTTTTCTCCCCAGCTGGGACCGAATCAAATGAAGTGTCTCCAGCCCATCCCAGGTGTTGCTGAAACAGAAGCCAGATATAAGGGCGTTAAAGTAAAGGCAAAGTGGGAAGAATTGGAAGATAAGTATGATCACGTGGTTTTCGTGTGGCCGGTCCACTCTTTTAACGATCCTGGGTATACCCCTAACATCGATGAGCGTAGACAATTCTTCAAAGAGATCTATGATAAGATCAAGGGCATGGGCATCGAGAAATACATCTACATCGACGATTCGGATAGAGCGATTGTTAAAAGAGGTCTAGATTGGCTCGATGCAGAAGGTATGCAATGCGATGCAGTTTTCAAAAGAGAATACAGGGCAAATTGGAAACATGACTATGACGATAGGGTTCATCCATTTCCTTTTGCAATGTTCGGTAAGCCAAACGCAGCCTGGACTCTCTATGAGGAAAGGCAGAATCCATCGGGAGAAAAATTAAACCAGTGTTTTTGGGCTGGGGTTCCCAGATTCAACATGGATCCAATAACTCCTGATGAGCACGTTGACCGTGGAATGATCTTGAACTCGATAGGGCATTCGATCTCGGTTTTCTATAATCTGAGTCCTGAGACATTCATGGACACGTTCTCTAGATACAAGTTCTTCCTTAATCTGAATGGAAATGGTCATCTATGCAAAAGATTTTTCGAAGGAATGTCTAGAGGATCTTTGATGATGATGCAGGAAACCGATCTAGTATTCCCTTTCGAAAGCGGTGATTATTTTTCTTCCCAAACGGTCTTCAAGGACGGATATGAGTTTCTTTGGAAATTCGAAGACCTCAAAAACCACGATAAACTATATAAAAGTTGCCTGATTAATCAGAACTATCTGATCAATAAGTACTACAATTATGAATGGATCCGGGATTACATTTACCGGTCCTTGAATAAGTAATGAAGACTATCGCATTCTATACTCCACATCTCGGATTAAGAGGAACCGAGATAACGATGTACGATTTCGCGGATTTTAACGAAAAGATTTTGGGCAATCGGTCCATCATCATCTACAACATCGGACATCCTTTCACTCATCAAAGCGTTATCAAAAAATTCAAAGACAGATTTGAAACTGTCTATGAACTAAAACACGACGGGCCAAATAATTGGCACTGGAACGGTGCAATCACTATGCCCCTTCTTGATCCAATTTTGAAGAAAGAAGGATGCTATGCATTTTATGTTCAGAAGTTTGGTCACAACGATGGACTGATCTCTCAGGTCTGCAAAACTCTTGTGTTAGTTGCAGCTCCGGTCTGTCAGCCACACGGTGACAAATACGCTTATGTTTCTGAGTGGCTTTCTGAGCAGGCTTCAAATGGATCGCATCCGGCAGTTCCCAGCATGATCACTCCTCTTCCACAGGTTGAAGGGAACATGAGATCTGAATTGGGTATTCCTGAGAGTGCAACCGTGTTCGGTCGTACAGGTGGCTACGACACATGGAGTTTACCCTGGGCTTCAGACATTGTGAAATTTGTTGTGAGCGCAAATCCCAACATTTATTTCATTTTTCAAAACACTCAAAAATTCTTCGACCATCCTCAGATTAAATGGTTGGCGCCTTCTGCTGATCTCGTAACCAAAGCCAGATTCATCGACTCTTGCGATGCTATGATCCACGCTAGAAACGAAGGTGAAAGCTTCGGATGCGCCTGCGGTGAGTTTGCCTCTAGAAATAAGCCCATCATCACATGGGGAGGATCTAAAGATAGGAATCATATCAGATTGATCGGAGATAGAGGATACATCTATCATGGTCCAGAACAGCTTCAGCATATTCTGACCAACTTCGTCAAGCAGCCAGAGAAAGATTGGAACGTTTACAAAGATTACAACCCAGAGAGAATCATGAGAATCTTCGATGAGGTATTTTTAAAATAATAAATAACAGAATGAAAAAATGGCAGAATGCGATTCAGTATGATTCGCAAGAGTATGAAATGCTGAGCTACGCAGCTTCACAGATTAAGGGAATCGATGGCTTGGTTGTCGAGATTGGAACCAGATTAGGCGGAGGTATTAAAACCATTATGGAATCGTGTGTGGCCAATGACGACCGAAGATATTTTATCGGGATTGATCCTTATGGAGATATCATGTATACACACGGTGAAAGATGCTACAATGCTAATTCGCAAAAAGAAAGATGCGATTACAACGATAACATGATGGCTGCATTCCTATCATCCATCTATTCTTACTGTCACCAGAATGATTTATACTACCAACATTTCATTCTTGAGGACACAGAGTTCATGGACAGATTTAAAGACGGGGTGGTAATCTACAATCAGGAAAAGATGCTGATCAATTCTTATGCTTTGGTGCACGTAGATGGTCCGCATAATTTGGAATCTGTTATCGTAGAAACCGAATTCTTTATGCCCCGTGTTTCCAAGGGTGGATTTCTAGTTTTCGACGATGTGCTGGATTACGATCATGACGTTGTCGATCAGATGCTCGTCAAGAATGGATTTGGACTTGACCGCAGGGGTCAAAGAAAACTTGTTTACCGCAAGGGATAATTCTAAATATGATCGTTACCGCTTCTTGTCCGCTTCGAATATCTTTGGCTGGTGGTTCTACCGACCATCCTGAATTTCTGAAGAAATATGGACGCGGGTCGGTAATCAGTTTTCCCTGCGATCTCAGAACATATTCGACAATTCATAAGGATGTTTTTGGCTCTAATTCTTTAAATAGCAATTACGTCTTAAACTACTCCAGACGTGAAGAGGTTGACACGGTCATCGAAATCCAGAATGAGTTAATCAGAAACTGCTTCTTAGATTTAGATGTTGAGGAGATTAACCTCTTTTTCACATCCGATGTTTATTCCAGCGGGAGCGGTTTAGCTTCATCCTCGGCTTATCTCATGTCACTGATCAAAGCAGTTTACGAAATGAGAGGCCGGGAGATCTTGGACATTGAATTATGTCAAAAAGCCATGCAGATCGAAAGAATCTTCAATCCTTTAGTAGGACAGCAAGATTTCTACGGGAGCTTAGGAGGATTGAAAAGAATAAATTTTTCAAACGATTGCACTCCATCCTTCAAATATCTCAGCACGCAGATCTTTGAAGATATGGGAATATTTCTCTTAAGAACAGGGATCGTACGCAGCTCTACAGATGTTTTGAAAAGCATCAATGTGGATAATTCTGTTCCTCTCCTGATAGACGTTGATAATCTGGAATTAGCTATAGAAACTTGCGATCAGGAACTTTTCCACACAACGATCAATCAAACCTGGATCAATAAGAAATATACATCTCCTAAAATCTGTGAAAATTCTGAACTGATAGAATTAGACAGGACCTTATTGGAAGACGAAAGAATTCTTTCCCATAAATTATTGGGTGCAGGTAACGGAGGTTATTTTTTGCTCTTCACCGGAAAGAAAGATGATAGATCGCTGTATAAGGATTACCCGATGATTAGAAAAATAGAGATTTCTAATTATGGTATCCAAACAGTAAAACTCTAATGAAAATAGAAGAACTCAGAAGGTGCTTGGACGAGATTGACGAGGTTTCAATTTCAACTCTTGAAGACCTGGTCGATGCGCATGAATCTATCATTATTTTAGGAAACGGTGGAAGTAATTCTATCGCATCCCACATTTCGCAGGACTACACCAAAAAATTAGGTAAAAGAGCAATCGCTTTCTCCGACCCATCGAGATTGACCTGCTATATTAATGATTACGGGATGGAGAACGCTTACGTTAAATTTCTTGAGCATTTCGCCCAGCCGGGTCACTTAATAATCTTGATCTCCTCTTCAGGTGAATCGCCCAATATACTAAATGCTGCAGAGCATTGCCTCAGATCTTCGCTGCCTATGATCACGCTATCAGGATTTTCCGAAACGAATACACTGAGAACAAAATACGGAAACGATTCTCTGGTTCACTTTTGGGTCGATAGCTCTGATTACGGAGTCGTAGAGAACGTCCACCAAATTATTCTCCATACACCAGCCTAATCTGTATGAAATATTGTTTTGATCTTGACAACACTCTTTGTGAAACCTCGGGTAGGGATTACGAAAATTCCAAGCCTATCTTTCACAGGATTCAAAAACTAAATCGTCTCTTCGACGATGGGCATTATATCTTCATCTATACTGCAAGGGGGATGGGATTTTATGAGGGTGATGTCCAACGGGTTGAACAGGAATATCGTGAGATGACTGAGAAAAACCTGGAGGAATGGGGAGTTAAATATCACAAATTGTTATTCGGTAAGCCCGGTTATGATATTATCATCGATGACAAAAACCAGACACTGCTGGAATTTGATCTTACCAATGGGATGTCTACAGGATTCATCGCGGGATCTTTTGATGTGATGCACCCGGGTTACATCAAAATGCTGAAGGAGGCCAAGCGGTACTGCTCTCATTTGATAGTTGCATTGCACAATGATCCCAGCCTGGAAAGACCAAGCAAAATCAAGCCGATATTAAGTCTGGAAGATAGAAAAAATATTTTAGAATCTATCAGACACATCGATCTTGTTGTTACATATTCTTCTGAGGAAGAACTCGCTTCGCTTCTCGATCGATACCGGATAGACGTACGCTTCTTGGGAGATGATTACATAGAAAAGGATTACACCAAGGGTTCAAAAGATATTCCGATCCATTATCTAGATCGTCAGCACGGATGGTCTACCACTCTATTTAAAAAATTAATCTCCCAGCAGATCTCATGATAAGCATCAGATACGAAGGAAGATTAGGTAATTGCCTTTTCCAATATTCAGCAGCTAGAATTTTCGCACAGAAATTCGGATTACGTATTTCGCGGGATAGTAATACTTATTTGGCGAAGATGGCCGGCTCACTGGTTAACTACGTTCAAGACGGAATAGAAATTCATAGTCCGGTCATCGTTCTGGATGACAGCAATTATTTTCAGCTTCTAGGATCGGATTCAGTTCCGCAAGCACATTATGTTTTGTCAAGCGGAATGCAAAATCCAACTTTCATTCAAACATGCTTAAGCTGGATGAGAGAAACAATCAATCTGGACGAGATTGAAAAAGAGGATAATTCTCTTCTTGTCCACGTCAGATTAGGTGACTGCGACGGATCACCCCGAAGACTACCGATCGAATATTACCAGGATGCGATCCGAAACACAGCATTTTCTAAAGGTTACATTTGTTCGGATACGATGGATCATCCTGATGTTGAGAATTTAATAGAAGAGTTTGGACTTATTCCTTACGACATGCCAGCAGTTCAGGTATTGAAAAACTCAAAACAATTTGATAAAATGATTTTAAGCGAAGGCACTTTTTCTTGGTGGCTGGGGTCTTTATCGGATGCATCTGAGATAGTTATCAATCGAAGACTGAGGGATCACCAGTGGCATGGCGACATTTTTGTTTTCCCTAATTGGAAAGAAACCCTTTATTGCTCATAATTTCTGAATAGCCGCTTGTCTGTGGGAGATATATAGATGAAAATCTGGATGCGCTGCATTCAGACTAAAAAATCTCCGAATTAATTGCATGGCAGGATATGAAATCATAAATCCCGATGGGGTCAAAATAAGTTCCAAACTTTACACTCCAAACGGTGTTATCGGATCAGATGAATCCCTGGCCAGCTCGGCCTACCTTCAAATAAATGGTACGACCGGTGGTATAGTTTTACCAAGATTAACACAAACCCAGAGAGATGCAATTGTCAGCCCAATAGCTGGTTTAGCCATCTATAATTCAACAATCGGAAAAATTGATGTTTACAACGGCTCGACTTGGGACGTTTCAGATTTATTATATTGGGTAGAAGGAATTGGCGGAACACAAACAACAACTTGGCTAACGCCAAGCGGAGCTACTGCAAACCAGAATGCTGCGCTTATCCCAAAAGGATCGGGAGCACTAATCACCTCTATCCCCGATAATGGTGTAGCTGGCGGTAATGATCGGGGCCAATATGCTGTCGATCTTCAGCTTTCACGATCTGCTGCAACTCAGGTTTCCTCAGGGAATTACTCAGTTTTAACCGGCGGTCAAAATAACTGTGCTTCCGGGACATTTTCGGCAATTTTAGGTGGATGTGGAAACTCTGCTATTGGATATGCTAGCGGAATATTAGCTGGCGTTAACAATTGCTCTTCGGGTGATTACTCCATTGTAGTTGGCGGGAATAACAATTTGAATTGTAATGCTTGTTCCTCAATTTTAGGTGGATTCAATAACAGGATTATTGTAACCGGTGCTAGCAGTAACAATCTTATTGTAAACTCATCATGTAGTTGCATTTCAGGTAATAACAAAAGCGGGAGTACGATTATAGGGGGCGACAGCCACAGAATTGATGGTAGCAGCTCTTTTATCGGAGGAGGTTCATCGCACACAATTTTTTCAAATAGTTCAACTATTGCCGGAGGAAGTAGTAATACTGCAAATGGAGGATTATCTTTTATTGGCGGGGGGGCAAGTAATAGTGCAAATGGTGGATATAGTTCTGTTGCAGGTGGCCAATTAAACTGTGCAAATGGAGGTTGGAGTGTAGTTGGAGGCGGGTGGAATAATAAAGCAACAGGTAGTTGCTCATTCGTTGGAGGAGGTCGTGGAAACATTGCAAGTGGGGATAGAAGCGGTACGGCAAGTGGTAATTATCATTCAGCAAGTGGTAATTATTCTTTTATAGGTGGTGGTAAAAATCTTATCACATCTAATGCAATGGCTGTTTCCGTAGGAGGTATTACTAACTATGCAACTGGTGCTTGTTCCGCAATAGTAGGTGGTGAAAGTAATCAGTCAAGTGGGGGATTTTCATTTATTGGCGGTGGTCAATCAAATCGTTCTTGTTGCACTTGGTCATCGGTATTAGGCGGTTGTAACAACTTCGCCACGGCAGTTTTCTCAATGGTCGGAGGCGGTTGTGGAAACCAAGCAACAGGGTATGCAAGTATAGTTAGTGGTGGGATACGAAATTGTGGTATAAGTAATCAAGGTTCAATAATTGGCGGTGCAAGAAATACAATTACAATAAATGGTGTTCAAAGTTTTATAGGAAACGGTGAACAAAATAGTGTAAGCGGATGCTTAAGTTCAATTGTGGGTGGTTACTTAAACACGGCTTCTGGTTATTCTTCGTTTGTTGGCGGTGGACAATCCAACACCGCGAGTGGTTCTTTTTCTTTTGTGGGTGGTGGGGTATCTAACACGGCAAGTGGTGCTTGTTCCATCGCGGTAGGCACTTCGAATAGTGCTACTGCTATTAGAACTACTGCAATTGGATTTAATTCATGTGCAATTAATAATAATGCAACTGCAATTGGATTTGGAGTTACAGCTAGCGGATATGGAGCACACGTACTGGGATATTCTAATATTGTTACTGGTGCTTATGGATTTGTGGCAGGTTCATTTAATAGTGCATCGTCAGGTGTAGTTTTAGGATCATGTAATTCTTCTACTAATACTGGTTCGGTTTTAGGTGGATGTAGAAATAATGCTGGGGGTAGTTTTAGTGGTGTAGTTGCTGGTTCAAATAATTGTATAAGTGGAGCAAATGTTGGAAATATAATTGGAGCGGGTAGTTGTAATTATATTAATAATGGAAATTATACTAGCGTAATTGTAGGTGGTCAATCAAATACCATGAGCAATAGTTATTCTGCATCATGTTCAATAATAGGTGGTGGTGAACAAAATAAAATTTGTAGTTGTTGGGCATCTATCGTTGGGGGCTGTAATAACACAGCATCAGGTATTTTCTCATCTGTGGTAGGCGGTTGTGGAAACACATCTTGTGCAGATAGCTCATCTATCTTAGGTGGTAGAGGTAACTTAAATAGAAGCTGCTACGGAATTATCGGTGGCGGGTCAAATAATACTAATTCCCAATACGGTAATTATAGTATTATTGTTGGTGGAGAATGCAACTGCAATTTTAGGCAAGGTGTTATCGTAGGTGGTTGCTGCAACAGAACTGATTGGGGTAATTCGTTCATAGGGGGAGGAACTTTCAACTGTGTTAATGCCATCGGCTCAGTAATCGTTGGTGGTACTTTAAACATCCATAACACTAATTCAAGATTAAGTTTTATAGGTGGCGGTCAATCTAACCAAACAAATAATTATTATAATGTTGTTGTAGGTGGATTAGGTAATGCAACTTGCAATGAGTATTATGCAACTATCGTTGGCGGGCGTTGCAATACTGCTAGTGAATATACTTCCTTTATAGGCGGGGGTAATGCAAATATATCAAGCGGAGTTAGTTCAGCAATTACCGGAGGACAAGGTAACCAAGCAACAAACTCTTGGTCGAGCGTTCTTGGTGGTCGTTTAAATTGCGCCACTGGTATTTTCTCGATGGTCGGTGGCGGATGTGGAAACAAGGCTACCGGTTATGGTGCATTTAACGGTGGAGGTATTAATAATTTAACCCCCGCAAATTGTAGTGGTATATCAAGTGGAGTAAATAATAATATCGATATTTCTGCTTGCGGTGCTTACATTGGTGGAGGCGTTAATAATAGTGCGGGTTTAC
>Ga0315904_10008434_pt1 | contig 13643 bp, 7 predicted proteins | sample LakEriMetagenome_6_FD_203529 | JGI IMG/M metagenome (GOLD analysis project Ga0315904, IMG submission 203529) | Freshwater fungal communities from buoy surface, Lake Erie, Ohio, United States - Buoy 12 MA120 | ecosystem: Environmental > Aquatic > Freshwater > Lake | place: USA: Lake Erie, Ohio... | reverse complement strand
TCCCGGTGAAGAAAAACCGGCCCCCGCCCCGTTGCGAGGCCGGGGGTGGATTGCCCTGCTGGCCATCGCCGCGACCGTCGCCGTTGGCCGGGCGGGTTGGCTCTGGCTCGACCGGTTGCGGTCGCTGTGGAGCCCGGGAGGAACTGCCGCGGCAGACTCCGAACTGGCTCAAACTGTTCGCGAGCCGACGTTGGAGAGGCCCCGTCACGCTGCGCCTGTTCCTCCCTCGCGAGACACCACGGCCAGCAACGCACCACTCACCCCCCCGTTCTCCCGGCCGACGGAAACATCCGACCGACCGGCCGCTCCTCGGCCGTCGCCACCGCTTCAGCGCCCTCCCCACCCTCCCGGTCCACCTGGCCCGTTGCCCGACCAGTTTCCCGAGGGGCCCCGATAACTGCGAAGGGGACCTCCAAAGACCAGCCGCAGTCGCGCACGGGCCTGACTTGGTCGCGGGAATCCGGCCGAATTGTCCCTTGAGGCTGGCGGTGAAGCCGGTCTGCGGCAGGGCCCGATCGCAGGGGGGGGAAGGGACCGGTCTGGCCCGGCCGGCGAGGGGCATGGCCGGGGTCCGGAGCATTCGCCAAGCGTCTTCCAACCGACTACCATTCGACCATTCTGACACTTTCAGAGATCAACCAGTCACACGATGGATTCCCCAGCTTTGCCCACTGCATTTGTCCCTTCGGCGGAGGACGACGCCGCTCTCCGCGAGATGCTGGGCTACCTCAACTTTTCGAATGGTCAGCCCGACGCCAAGTTTCAGGGGCGGCTCAATCGGTTTGGTGTTTTGCTGCACCAGGAGGCGGCGGGGGCCGCGCTGCGTGACCTGCTGCTCAACCGGCTGCGCCTGCTGGCGACGGAAGGGGGGGCGTTTGCCGATGTCACCCAGGCCCGCGGGGTGATCGAAGCGGTCTTTGATCAGGTCATTCCCGCCTACCGCACCTTCCATGCCGACCTGCTGGCCCACATCGATACCAGCTACTTCTACGATCCGTTCTTCGTGGCGCGGGTCTTCGAGGCGACGTTGGCACAAGGGGGGCCGTGGAACGACACGCAACGGCTCGTGGATGGGGCCCTCAACCAGTTGAACGACTACCTCGGGCATCGTCCGGTGGCGGTGCTCGAAAACCGGCGGCGGATGCAGCCCTACTCTCACGAGCGGCACCGCCCCATCCCCCTCTATATCCGTCAGGTGGGGGTGGCCCACGGACGGTATCAGCCGGTGGTCTCCCGGGCACTCGAGATCCTGCGGTCGATGCCTCCCGCCGTGCTGGCGGGAGCCTACTTCGACCTCAACCTGCTCGACGAACTGGCGCTCGACCTGCGTGCGTACGACAACTCGCACCCTGTCTACCGCCGTACGAATTACACCTTCGGCGAGTGGGACCCGCACCTCATCGATGTCTCGGGCCGCTACCGTCGGTTCGTGGTCCGCTGCGTGATTCTCGATGCGCTCCTGAATTGGATGCATTCGAGCCCCGACATTCCCGAAGACGAACAACTCAGTGAGGCGGCAGCCGTGCTGTCGGGGACCATGCTGATGGCCTCGTCGATCAGCGGTGCCGGTCCCGACACGCACGATTCCAGCATCAGCCTCACCAATCTGCTGCCGCGGGTGGCCCGCCAGCGCGACGCGTTCTACCAGATGCTGCTGCAATCGATGACGGGCAAACATGCCGAGCGGCTGCGCCGCGAGGCCCAACTGGTGCAGCAGCCGTTTGGCAAGATCCGTCAGCATCTCAATCTGTACCTCGCCAACTACGGCTGCCAGCAGTTGCAGCGATCGCAACTCGCGTGGTTGTACGCCCGCATGGGATACGGCGCGGCGGCCCGCCGGCAGGCCCGTATCATTCCCGCCGCCTCGACCCGGTTTGATACCGAAATCCAGCTGCAGTTGACCCAGGCCATTCTCTGCGTGGACCAGCAGCAGACCAAAGAGGCGTCCGACTGCCTCGACGCGGCGGTCGATCTGCTGCACCGGGGAATCGAATGCGGAGCCCTGGCCGACCCGTGGAACATTCTCGGCTTTCAGGGACATTTCCCCCTGTTCGCCTCGCGGGAAGATGCGGTTCCCGATCCCCGCATCGACCGCTTGCTGGCGATGATGGATCAGATCTTCAACGCCTACAGCCGGGTGGAGTGCGAGGCGGCGGCGGCTGGTCAGGCCGAACTGGTGGCTGATCTGCACCGCCGGTTCCACACCCTTGCCACCTGGTGGGATCAATTCGCCTCCACGGCGGTCGCCGATCTGCAGCCGGTGCTGGGCGAGATCTCGTGCGATTCGGCCCGGCGGGTGGGCGAGGTGCTGTTGGCGTGGCGGGCGGCGGGAGAGGGGGCGGGGGACCTCGCCTTCTGGAAGAAGCACGTCGAAACGCTCGACTCGGCCCGGGCCTGTGCGACCGTCATCGAACTGCTGCTGCGGAAACGCGACACCGTCGCCTCGATGAACCTGCTGATCCAGTGGCTCAGTCAGGGGGAGACGGTCCCGCTCGAGGCGGGGGTCTACGCCTACTGGCCCCTGTTGCAGAACTGGGTGCGGATGACCACGACCGAACCGCAGGGAGGCCCGGCGACCGATCCCAAAAACTGGGATCGCCTGCGCACCTTCTTCGAGCGGGTCGAGGTCAATGGGGGCGAATGGACCCAGCCTCCCCGCATCCTGGGGGAGGGGAAGGTCAACCTCAAGCTGGCCGGTGGCTTGCCTCCCGAAGAACGCCGGACCATTCAGGAACCGGCCGAGCCCTTCGATCCGTTCGAACTCCCCGAGGAATCGGAGGAAGAAGAGAATCCGCTGTTTGGGGCGGCGTACGAGAACGTGGTCTTCCGCGACAGTGCCAATGACGGGCACCAGGGAGACACCCTCGACGAATCGATCTCGCACATCGACACCGATCTCGACCAGTTGGCCGGGCCTCTCGAACAGCGGCTGCGGTTTCTGGTCTCCCTCTCGAATGGCTGGCGGCTGGCTGCCGAGTGGGGTTTGAAAAATCATCCCGAGCAACTGGCCGAACGCCGGGCGGTGGTACAGGTCTGGAGCGAACGAAACGAAGAGTTGATCCGCGGGCTGGTGGCTCTGGTCGAACGGCTCAATGAGTGGCAGCCCCAGGTCCCGGGGGGCGACCCCGATTCGCTCGCTGAGTTCGACCGAGAGCTGCACCTGAAGTTCAGCGTGCTGAACAACTCGATTGGGGTGGTGGTGGGGCTGCAGGAGAATGGCCGCATTCTGCGGACGCTGCTGCGCGACGCACCGCCGGCAAGTGATGTGCCGGCGGCGGGAACCGGGCTCGAAGAGCGCGTCCAGCGGCTCATGCAGGCGCTCGAATCGAAGTCTCCCGAGGCGGTGCAGGCCCAGTTGATGCCCCTGCTGAAGCAGCTGTCGCGCTTGCCGCTGTTGTACGTCCCCCTCGACCGGGGGGGGAAAGTGCGCGAGATTCTCGCGGCCCGCAACCTGCAGGGGCTGCTGCGCTTGCTGCTGCGGCGATTGCCCCAGTTGGGGCTGTTCCGCGAAGGGTGGCAGGTGTTGCGGACCGCGTACAACATGGAGCGGGCCAACCCCCCGCAGGGGATGTCGATTACCGAGTTCGACCGCCTGCTCGAGACCTCGGTGCACGCCTCGCTCGAGGTGGTGCTCGACGCCTCCCGCGCCTGGCGCCGGCCCGACAACACCGACAAGAAAACCCTCGAGCTGTTCCATGGCATCACCGAACTGTCGATGCGGCTCTGGCTGAAACACAGTTCGACCATGCGGCTCAGTACCATCGAGGCGATGAACGACCGCCACCTGTGGCGCGAGATCAAGACGTTCATCAAGAACTACGGGGCCGACCTGTTCCATCCCCGCATGCTGTCGATTGGCAACCTGCGGGGCATCGTCCAGCGCGGAGCGGCCGCCTATCTCGACTACCTCGAAGAAAACGCCGATCCGCTGCACCCGATCCGCCTGCTCAACGATATCGACTATGTGATGTCGCGCGAGTCGGCGGCCGATACCCTCGAGATCATTCTGCGGTCGGTGGTCGAGAAGTTCGACCGGTTTCTGGAATACAACTCGACGACGACCCACTCCGATTACGGCGAGCAGCTGCATTGCCTGCTCGATTTCGAGCGGCTCGAGGCCGACTACGACCGGCAGGACTGGAACCTCGCCCCGATCCAGATTGCCCACGACGTGCTCTCACGGGCCGGGCGGGCGAGTCTCGCCACCGAGTGGCAGAAGTACCTGGGCCGCAAGACGGGGCCGATGGCCCGCAGCTTCCTGACCAAGCTCAAGCGGCTCGAAAAAACGCACGGCATGCGGCTTCCCAGTGTGACCGACCGACTCAACGAGCGGTTCATCAAGCCGCTGGTCCTCGATTCGATTCTGGCGCTCGTGCGGCCGGCGATGATCGAGGTCCGCGAGGGGGCCAAGCAGGAGAGTTTCCCCCGGCTGGAAATCCTGGCCGAGGAGTATCTCTCAACCTCCTCCGGCTCCCCCACCGACATCCAGCCCTGGATGCAGGAACTGGGTGAGGAAGTGCAGGTGGTCGAAGGCGAACTGCACGCTCCGGTCCCCTTCGAAAGCAACCCCACCGCCCTCGCCCAAATCCCGATCTCATTCGCCTCGATCCGCGAACAGATCGATCAGTGGGAACATACCTGAGAACGCGGGGGGATCCCGTGGGATGAGGGACCATCCGCCGCGCGAAGAACGAATGATCCTGGGCGGCCTCTCACTGCGGAGAGGTCTGTTTGGCGGGGATGTGATAGTTTTCAGCTGTTCCCTTTCACGGAACCTCTCGAAAGGGGCTGGCTTCCTGTCGACCGCTGGGGTAACGTCAATCACTGGAAGTTTGGCACTGCATTCATGGATGATGTCCCCTCCTGGTGCTCGAGCGTGTGAGATTCGATGAGTCCCGGCACGAGTCTCGATCCAATTTTGCACAGCCACCTCGTGAACCATCGTCGGCGATCTGCCAACGATGGTTCCCCCCTGCGTTCAGGGGAAGTGACGCAGGTCCAGCACGATGCCCTGGCCCGCGTAGAAAAGTATCTCGAATTTCTGAAGCGGGTAGGTCATCGCGAATTGTCGCGGTCGATCGACCGCCACCGTTCGTCGATTCTAAGTGGGGTAACAAACGGCATTGCCGAGTCGACTCGCGAGGTTGCCCGTGGGGCACCGCCGCCCCGACGGACCCGTGGCATGGACATCGCCAAAGTGGCCCTGGGGCAGCGCCCCTCGTTCCCGATCATCGACAACGAAATCCAACTGGATGGCAGCCTCGCCGACCCTTCGGGGTGGGACAACCTGTTGGCTCAACCCGCAGTCCGCCAGGCGTTGAAGCCACGGCTCGGTGGGGTGGGCATGATCATGGACGATGGGACAACGGCCCTCGGAACCGGTTTTGTGGTGGCGCCGCATCTGGTCATGACCAACCGCCATGTGGTCGAGCGGATGTTTGATTGGGAGACGACGGCGGGGCCTCCCCGGTTTCGGGTGGAGAACGCCCGGTGGTTGATCCACTTTTCCCGGGATGCCGGAATCACCACGACGGCCACCCAGTCGGTCCGCGCACTCATCACGGGGCTCTGTTTCGTCACACCGGAACAAATCGTGGTTCCCACACCCGCCGAGGCCTGGCAGTTCTCGCAGGTCGATCTCGCCCTGCTGCGGATTGAGCCGTTGAAGGGAGCCGAGTTGCCGGTCGTGCCGACCGATTGGACCACCCCCCTGATGACCAAGCCCACCATCCTCGTCGTCGGGCACCCTTGTAACAACGACGAGTATCGCGCGAAATACGATGCGGAACGCGATGGAAACTCCGTCTCGTTCGACGAGGTGTTTGGGAATCAATGGCAGTGCAAGCACGCCTCACCGGGATATGGCATGCCGTATTTCGTCCTGGATCGAAATGAACAACAGAAGGATGCAGGCCGGTTTCATCCCGAGTGTGGTTATATTCACGATGCCTCGACGCTCGGGGGAAACTCGGGATCTCCGGTGCTGACGTTGCTGGGGGAGCATCGTGCGATCGGGCTGCATTTCTGGGGGCAGGCCACCACCTCTCCCGATCAGGTCGCCAACCTCGCCCACGTGCTGGGGGCTGTGCTCGATGCTCCCAATCTGCCAACCCTCCGGGATCAAGGATCGACGCTGCGTGAGGTGCTGGCCGCATGGCGGGTGGCCGGAGTCGATTCGACCAGGAGTCCGATCGCCCAACCTGTCAGTCGTTGCGAGGAAGTCTCGTCCGATCAGGGCGGTCCGGGAGCGGTCGCCAGTGAGTCGGTACAGGTCGGCTCTGAGGAGTCGATCGAACGTGCGGGCCGGAACAATGCCCGACGCGGAAAGTCATCCCGCTCCCCGCAGTCTCATTGAAGTCCCGCTGGACGTGCTGGCAGCCGGTCTGCCAAACGCTGGCAATCGCCAATTTCGCTGGGAGACCACGATGGCTGAGACAGTCAATCCCCCTCACACGCTGGTTGAGAAATACTCCCGACTGTTGAGGCTCGACCAGAGCCAGACGGGTCCCTCCGCCGGATTGGAGGCCACACCGGACGGAAAGGGCCCCACGGTCGTCTTGTCGGCGGCGGGTATTGCCGACACGGTGGGACGGGTCGAAGCGAATCTGAATGATTTTGCCCGCCGGTATTTTCCGGGCAAAGACAAGCAGGCCTCGATCGCCGCGATTCGCGGTGATGTCCAGCAGGGCCTGGAGTTGCTGCAGCAACAGAACGAGCAGGCGCTGCGGCAGAATTCGAGGGCGGTGTCCGGGCTCGAGATTGTTGTACTCGGCGACGGGACCCGTCCCATGTACCTCATCGCGAACGACGAGGTGGACTTCGCCAGTGCGAACTCACTGGTTCAGCGAGCCAACAATCAGTATTGGATTTCGGCGATTCAAAACGCCTACGAAGACTGCCGATTGCGCGAAATGATGCCGTCAGTGGGGATCTTGCTGGGAGGGGCTGACGGTCGCTGGCCGTTCGGTACGGGGTTTCTGGTGGGCCCCGATCTGCTGCTCACGAACAAGCACGTGTGGCAGGGAATCGATGCCGCCCATCGCGGCCGCTACCACGAGGTGAACGTCGACTTCCAGCACGAATTCCAAGGCCAACAGCAGAATCGGCGGCGCCGTCTCGCATCAGTCGCGTTTGTGGGGTTGGGGGTCGTTGGCATCCCCGGATGTGTCGATCTCGCCCTGCTGACCCTTGAACCAGACGCTGGATTCAGCCAGATCCCCTTTCAAGTGCATGCGGGAATCTGGAGTCGGGCGGCGCAAAGCCCGGTGTTTGTCATCGGCCATCCGAGAATTGAGCCGACCAACCCCTACAAGGAATTCCTCGGCGAGACCTCGGGATTCAAACGTTTGTGTCCGGGAATCGCCCCCGTCAAAGTGGGCAACAACCCGATGGCGCACGACGCCTCCACAACCGACGGCTGTTCGGGAGGAGTCGTGCTGGCGGTTGGTTATCCATACCAGCAGATGGCCGTGGGAATCCACTTTGGCACCGGGACCAACAGCCGGCACAACCTGGCCCATGCCCTGACGGACGTGCTCGATCAGGTTTCGGAAGCCCAGCCCGGTGTGGAAACCGGAACCTTGCGCGAAATCCTCGACGCCCATCTGGCGACTCTCGCCCCGATTCCGTTTTCCTGACACAGCCTCTCTGCCGAACACCACAGGGTCGGTCTGCCGCACCGTGCTCGATCGGTCGAGTTGTGGGTGGCTGCAGGGCCGGGAACGACCCTGGACGACTTCGCCCCTGCGTGTCGGGATTTGGCCGTACGCGTCTGGGTTGCGCCCTCCCCGTAAAACAAGCAGCGTTCATTGGGGGTACAAGAATCGGGGAAACTGCGCTGGTTTGCCATCCGGAGTCGCGACCGATCCCTTCCTGACGTCCACCGGGGTGGGAGATGTTGCTCCCACTTTTTTCTCCAGTGCCTCCAGTCGGGTCTCGAGAGCTGTCAGATCGGCGTTGGGCACAACGTTGCCATCGTTCGGGGTCGGCGGAAGCGGCGTCGGCAGGCCGCCTCCCAACCGGTTGTGAATCAGTTCCAGCAGCTTCTGCGCAGCCAGCCCCGCGACATCTGACCCCACCGTCATCAGGATGGGAACCAACGCCGGTGGAATCGCGGCAGCCTGGGGAACGGCCACCGCCGAAGGCATCGAGTAGGCCGGCATCGCATAGGCTGGCAGAGCCTGCGCGACCTGGGAAACGGGAAACTGACAATGTCCATGGCACGGACCATACGCCCCGCGTCGATGGTTGGCGTTCGCCACCGGACCATTCCCCAGCAATACCATACCGATGACCGCCAACATCAAACCGCGTTCAAGCCTTTGGGCCATGGGGGACTCCGATTGAGAAGAGTGAAATGAATTCCGGGATTCAAACGGGCTGAGTGCGACGTTGTTTAGAGCGAGGAGGGGCGTCCCGTGCGGTCAAACGAGCAGGCCGGCGGTTGCCCCGGGCTCAGCCGCGCCCGCGCACTCACTTCCCGCAGAAAGGGCAGCCAATCGGCCTCTTTCCCGGTCAGAGTCGCTGGAATCTGGCCGTAGACGCTGGTGTACACAAAGGCGCGGGTGAAGAAACCGCCCCCGTCGTCATTTCTCGTCGGATAGTAGTAGGCCGACTTTCCGGGGATCGCGGCATTCACACTGATCTCCCCCGTGGTGGTCAGCAGCAGCCGGAACAAGACCTGCGTGGGATATGGCTCGGCTTCGATCCGCGGCCATACCGGAGGACTTCCTGTATAGACCGCACAGCTGTCACTGATCAACACTCGCAACTGGCTGCTGGCGTTCGACTTCTTCCGCAGTCCATCCATCACCACGCTGCGGCGAATATCACCATCCGCCGTTCCGGACTGCGACAGGATCTGATCGCCGTTGGGCAGAAACGCACCGTGTGTCGAAATATAGACCAACACGGCATCCGGGGCCGCCACCGCCAGATTGGCGATGTCCCGTTGAATGGTCAGGCTGTTGAACTGGGTCCGCGACACGATGACTGCTCGGGACCCCAGTTGATGCTGAAACAGGCCTTGCAGGAATCGCAGGTTGGCAACGACCCCTTCACCGATGTTCCGCCCCTGGGCGTCCTTGGGGTCATTGATGTTTCCGTACAACAGCACATGGACCTTGCGGTCCACAAACGCATTCTCCAGAGCGGCTCCCGCTGCGACGGGCTCCATCCCCACGGCACCCGCCGGAGCCGCCGGTCCCACGTCCCCCCCAAACACGGGTGGCTGGAGCTCTCCCTGGGGTTTGGGAATCACCAGCTTCTGGCGGACCTGGTTCAGCTCGTCCCGTTTCTTCCGCTTCGACTCCAGGTTCAACTGGTCCTGCTGCAGCTCGAGCTCCAGGTCGAAGACCTGCACCTCCAGTTCCTGGCGTTTCTTCAGATCCGCCCGATTCCGGGCGTTCTCCGCATCTCTCAGGGTTTTGCGGGCATCTTCAGCCAGCTTTTCCCCTGGGTCCTGGCCCCAGCCCACCGTCGGGCCACAGCAGAGCATCCCCAGGCAGACAACAATCCCCCGCAGCACGACGGACTTCCACGGACAGGTCACGGTTGGCTCCTGAGCCTGAGGTCTTCAAGTGGCCTGGATTCGGGATCTGGAGGGACACGCTCAAAACAGGATGTCCCGGACCAAACCTCGATCCCATTCAGAATTCATTAAAAGACCGCTGTCCCGGCAGAGTCAAGGCAGTCTTTCCAGGCTGCGCAGATTTCCTGGTATGACATCTCCCTTCCCCGTTGTGAGAGTTGTAACGGCTGTAGGGAACGACTCGGATGTTTCACCAGGCCTGTGGCCGCCTCGGCTGCAGTCTCCACCTCCCAATCGCCGATTCCCCCCAACAGAGACCGGACTTTTTTGCTTTGCCCCTGTCCAGGACCCGCCATGCCCCTTCGTCGCTTTCTCTCTGCATCCGCCGTGGCGGCCCTGTTTGGCTCTTGGGCGATCGCCCCCCTCGCCGCCCAGGATTGCTCGGGCGATTATGAATACGTTGAACAGGACTGCGCGGGGAGTTCGTCTGGCTGGTTGGGACAACGCCCCATTCGGGTCAAAGTCGTCGTCCGGCGCCCCAAATTCCTGATGGCTCCGTTGGCTCCGGCCGCCCCCGCCGGGTACGCGCTTCCCGCCCCGGCGGCCCCCGCCGCTCCCGCGTATGCCGCTCCCGCCATGGCGATGCCCATGTTCACCATGATGGCTGCTCCAGCCATGGCCGCCCCGGCGTACTACCAGCCGACCGCCGCTCCAGCAGCCGCCCCCGCGGCTGCGGCCCCCAGCCTGACCGATGACCAGCTCAAGCGGCTGGCCGAACTGCTGGCCGCTGCCGCGGCGGCTCCGGCGAAGCCCGCGCCCGCCCCCGCCGCCACCTGTGCACCGGCCGCCGCCTCGGCAGGCCTGTTCCGCAACTGCTCCGAATCTTCCGGCGAGATCCAGCAGTTGCGCCGCGATGTCGATGACCTCATCAAGGTGACCAACCGCCTGACCGCGGTCGTGGAGAAACTGGCCGAGAAGCACGTTCCGAATCCGTAGTCTCTTCGGGACCGGGCGGCCCATTGGCGGGCCGGCCCCGGCGACATCCTGCGGCTGTTCATGGTGGAACGGTCCGTCGGATGACTTGAATCATCCACTTCCCAAGGAGGGGAAGGCCATGCCGATCGATACTCTGTCACGGCTGCTGACATCCCGTCGTCCCTGGATCCAGGGGACCGCGGCCGTACTGCTGCTCGGCTCGGCTGCGAAGCTTGTCGGGCAGGAATGTGCTCCTCCCCCCGACAGTTTCGCCCGGAAACGCCCGGCACTGGCCGCACCCCTCGGCTGTGCTCCGTGCAAAAAGCTCCGTCGTGAACCATCGCGCGAAGAGCTCGAAGCCCAGGCCTTCTCCGAAGAACTGAGTGCGGCCATCTCGGCCGCCGTCGCTGAGGCGGTGGCCCAGCAGCAGGCCCAGGGGGCCGCCGCCGGCCCAGGCGCCGCCGCTCCCGCCCAGTTCCAGGCTCCCGCCCCCAGTGGGCAGATTGCCGGGGCGTCGCACTCGATCGGCCTGCGCGGGTTCGAGATCCACTTTCCCGAACTGCGGCTGGCCCTTCCCACCCTGCAGCTCCCCAGCCTGGTCAAGTTTCGCCGTGAGCCCCACATGCGGCTCGACCCGGCCGAGGCCCCGCTGATCGCCCCCGCCTCGGCCGCCCCCGCTGGGTATTCCCCCCAGGCGTATTCCGGCGGTCCGTACGGTTACGGTAGTCCTTACGGGTACGCCCCGGCGGCTGCGGCCCCCGCCAGTGCCGCCCCTGCCAGTGCCCAGTCGACCGCGCCCACGGCGGCGACAGGTGCCCCTGCTGGAGCCGGGTGCCGTCCCAAGACCCGCGTTCGCCGGGTGGGACCCGCAAAGCAACGGTTCTGGTCCAACGAAGAAGAGTGGGAAGTCATTCAGGAGGTGCCTGCGGACGACTGTGCGCCGGAGTACGAAGCGGACAGGGGGACGACATCCCGCGCTGCCGGCCACACCCCGGCCCGACACCCGGCCGGACGAGCCCTGGATGCCGTCCCCAAGGCCCCGGCAGCCGATGCGGGGGGCGTGCCGGGGGAGGCGTATGATCTCCCCCCCGAGCCGGGAGTCACCCATTCACAACGCCCCGAGTCGGACGACTTGCAGAGTGCCCGGGCCGAGCTGGCGGCCGCCCGCCGACAATTGGCTGAGGTGACGAAGATCTTGGCGGCGGCGGGAGTGGAAGTTCCGACGGCGTCGCCACCCACGGGACCTGCGGACGGAGCCACTTCAGGCCGAACAACGTCGCCCCCCACCACTGGGACGTCCAGGTCGACCGCCACTCCCCCGCGAACCACCGCCCTGCGGACCGCCGCCGAACAAACAGCCTCCCGTCGGGGCACGCAGGCAGCGACCGTGCAGCGGCTCTTCCAGGAACTGGAAGCGGTCGATGACCACCATGCCGTCGAGCCCGACGCTGTGGCCGAGGAGGGGGCTGAAGACCCGACCGAAGTCCCCGCCACCACCCATTCCCGCCGCAGCCCGGGCCCCGTGAAAACGGCCCCCGTCCAGCCCGCCGGTCACGTCAGCCCTTCCCCGGTCCGCAGGCCGGCCACGAAGGCGAGCCAATCGCCGGTCAAGACAGCGCCGGCCGCCACTTCGCTGCGTGGGGGGAAGGGTGCGGTTGGGCCGGGACACGCGCTGGGTCGGTAACGGGGACGGTCGATCCTCCGGCGTGCCGTTTTCGATGGGCAGGCCGGCGGTCTTACCAACGGCGTGCCGGACTTGGCCCGGCGAACCTCTCTCTCAGGGGCCTCGTACAAAATCGGCCCACAGCGTTGTGCCCGTCGGGTAGCGAGGTTGCCGGGGTGTCTTAGTCGGGTCAGACTAAGTAGCCCTGCCTGAGGAACCAGGAACGGGGCAACACGGTCCATCCCTCTGCCCGAGGGGGTTGCTGTCCTGCATCAATTTCTGGGGTTTGCCCCCACTCGGGCGGGGTGCGGCACCCCTCATCACGCGGGGTTGAGCGATTTTGATAAAGCTGATGTCGGTCGCAAGGTTTTAGTCTTGCTGGTTGTCCACGGAAAGACCATGGTATTGCGACAAGGGCGTGTCGCGGCGGGGTCTATGTTGCGCATAGTGGAGTGCGGCCGAATCGTGTTGGATTGCTCGCCAACTGACGTGATTCGGCCGCAGGGACTGGCGAACCTTCGTCGGAAATGGAACCAGACACCGAGTCTCGTCCAGATCAGCAATTTCGGCGGGCTGCCTGATGCATCAGCCGACTTTCAAATACGCGGATGCCAAAACAAAAACCGTTTGTTCGTCGTGTTTGCCGGGGAAGAGTCCAGCGAGTGGCCGATACCGAGAGAGACGGATCGGGGCTGTGGTCGGATTGCATCACTCTCCAGGCGGGGCTGGTTCCAAGTTCGGGGTTGGTGGGTCGGTCCGGCCGGTGCGGGCTTTCTTTGTGGAGGATTTGGACAGGCAGTAGGCCGACAGGTTCACTTCGTATTTGAGTGTCGCCACCCGCTTCAGCAGCAGTTCACGCTGGCTTTCCTCCAGCTCGGCAGAGCGGATTGAACGCCGCAGGGATTTCAGGCGTTCATCCCACTGCGGCAGTTCGGCAGCCAGATCAACGTGCGGCTTGTCGTCGACTTCCTGCTCGGCCTGGTCGAGTTGTTCCAACAGCCGCTGATAGGCCGGACGGGGCTCTGCGCCGACCGGCAATTTTGGATCCGTTATGGCCATGCCCTCATTCTTGAGAGAGGTGTCGCGATTGTCTTTCATCGCGGCGTCAAGCCGGCCACTCAGCGTACGCAGCAGGTCGAGCCCGAGCAGGCCGAGCAATAACGCGGCAATCGACTGCAGCCACGAAGGCCAGGTGGAGATCTGTCGCCAGACGAAGGGAGCCGTTCCCTGCCGCATGGCCACCAGGGCCTCGTGCGGCTGCATCCGCAGGCTGATGCCCGCCTTGCGCTGAGAGCGGTATGGCAGATCATCCGCCGCCAGGTTGATCTCGTATCCTTTGTTCCTCAGCAATTCGACTGCGGTGCTGCCGAGCTGATACGCGTCTCCCGCGGTCAATGATGCGGGGCAAGCCAGCACCCGCCGACTGGCGATGGTGTGCAGATCTGGTTGGCAGAAAGGAATCGGCTGCTTGTCCGT
>Ga0315904_10008424_pt1 | contig 13655 bp, 13 predicted proteins | sample LakEriMetagenome_6_FD_203529 | JGI IMG/M metagenome (GOLD analysis project Ga0315904, IMG submission 203529) | Freshwater fungal communities from buoy surface, Lake Erie, Ohio, United States - Buoy 12 MA120 | ecosystem: Environmental > Aquatic > Freshwater > Lake | place: USA: Lake Erie, Ohio... | reverse complement strand
CATGTCTTATAGCCAATATAACAATGAAATATTCTATAAATTCTGTAAACACACCAAATCCAAAACATAATACTAACAATGTTGCTAAATCTTTCATAAATAATAATATTTTATTATCTGAGAAATTTGGTAACATATTATGACCTACATCATATATATGAACATCTTTATTATGGTAATGACCCCTTCCTTTAAAGAAGACATAACGTGTACATAGAATATGAAATATGATAAATAATATTATTAAAAATGGTACATATGGATTCATAGTATCTTAATTATAACCCATAAAATAAAAACTTATTTAAAATTAATAAAATTTTATTTACAAACACAACATGAAGATGCAAAATATGTTAGTAACATTATTGTATATGGCAAATTTAATATATGCACAATCTCAAGTAAAATTTTTTAACCAATTCAAATCAGAGGATTTTGTAGTAGATTTATTCAAAACAAATGGAACCAATGTGAATAGGGGTAATGGAGGAAATATTACTAGAATGAATATTGACAATGTTCCTGCATTATTGGGTCAAAAATTTTCATTTGCTGCTATTTTATTGGAACCATGTGCCATAAATTTACCACATACACATCCTAGAGCAACAGAAGGTTTATTTGTTTCCGAAGGAGAAGATATATTGGTAGGTTTTATTTTAGAAAATGGCGGTAAAGTTTTCACAAATGTGTTAAGAAAAGGTATGGCTACATTTTTCCCTCAAGGTTCTATACATTTTGAACTTAATCAATCATGTAATAAATCTATACTGATTCCTGCATTTAATTCAGAAGATCCTGGAGTCCAAACAACTGCGAATAACTTGTTTAAATTTGGAGATGATGTGTTAGAAGCAACTACTAATTTGACACAACAACAAATTGAATTAATTAGAAATGTTTTACCAGTAGCTCCTGGTTTAGGATTAGATGAATGTTTAATAAAATGTGGTTTGAAACCATCACCAACTTCTACTTCCACTTCCACTCCTACTCCTACTTCCGGTACGTCAACTTCTGGTACGTCAACTTCTGGCACGTCAACTTCTGGTACGTCAACTTCTGGCACGTCAACTTCTGGTACGTCAACTTCTGGTACGTCAACTTCTGGTACTTCCACAAGTTCTGAAAAGGACTGTACACCTACTGGTACACCTACACTTACCGATACACCTACTGGTACACCTACACTTACCGATACACCTACTGGTACACCTACTGGTACACCTACTGGTACATTTACATTTACTGATGCACCGACCGATACTGATCAATTTGATTTTGAGACAGCGACACCTACAGCGACACCTACAGCGACAGCGACACCTACAGCGACACCTACAGCGACAGCGACACCTACAGTGTCAGTTTCAGCGTCAGTTTCAGCTTCACCTTCATCTGCACCATCTAAAAGTTCTTCTACAATGTATAAAATTTCATTAAACGTGTTGTTGATTAATTTGATTGTTGGTTATTTATTTATGTAATTATATCAAGTTTACTTTAAAATTTAATTTTCAAAATGAATATTAAAGTAATGATATCAAAAAGTGTTGTCTTAAATTTTTTATACAAGTACCTTTTTATTTACAAGGCTGTATCAAATGGCTGGATTGTACGTTATATAGGTGGTAATAAATTCGAATTTTATACGGTTTAGTAGCTGTTATCAGAATTGTATATTAAAAAATCTTTCCAGTGATTTTTTAAAATTGATACGATATCCAAATGTAAAGGCTTTGGATCGTTTTTTAATTATATAGTGAATTACATTGCGCATAAGATTTCCATTATCTAAATCATATTGAATTTCGTCTGTATCCATTGTATCAATCAATTTATCGTGTTTAATTATATATAATAATGCTGCAACAATGCTGGCGCTACGTTGAACACCTTGATGACAATGAACAAGTATATTTTGTTTATCCACGAGAAGTTTTCTTAATAAAACTGGAATTAAGGCATGATAATAATGTTCCATTAAATAAATATCATGGTTTAAAAGTGAATCATATACTGATACTCTATATGTATCTAATTTAGTAAATTTCGTTAACTCATCCGTGTCCAATACTTCGTGAATAAAAGGAATATCTGGTGTTGCATTGACAATCACTGTAATGTTATTCTCTAATAAAAATTTTGCGTCCAGAGCTGCCTTATAATTACCTAACCACAATGATCCGCAATTAATTGTACTATCTAATATTAAGTCTGCATTATTATAAAACATATTTGTAAAAAAATTATATATATAATCCATTTAAAAATAATATTTAAAATAAATTTTATAAAATAACATGAAATGAAAAATTAAATAATTAAAGACATTTCAATATGTTCATTTTTATATTTTTTTTCCATTTCATAGGGTTGAGGTTTTGTTTTATCAACATGTAACACCATCGTTGTTTTTTTTGTACGTGTTTTATCACATGAATTATTTTCGTATAAATTGTATAATTTTTTAAAATAACACAGGCTAATCAACGGCATCATATGTAAACGTATGATAATTATATAATCATTTTTTTATTCAATCACTGTGCTTCCGATGTCAATTAATTGTCCTTCTGAATCTTTAAATATTGGTTCAAATGCAAATATCAATTTGTGCCACTGTTCTTCAAAAGATTCCCTTACTTTTTCAAGTTCTTCGCAAGAATATTCATAATAATTTATAATAATTTCAAATGTATCGTTAAATAACAAATTCAATCTAGAAATAGTAAATTCGCTCTCTAGGTCCATAATTTCCATTTTTTCATGAAAAATAGATAATAGATACTTGAAGGATTCGTATAATTGTAATTTTAATTGAATTTTAGTTGCATCTTCAGAATCTTTTAATTTATGTAATTCGGAATCTAATAATATTTCTTGAATATTAAAGTGAGTATTTTGAGTAAATTGTATTTTTTTGACATCAAAAATGGGGGTTGACGACGTATTATTAGAATTTTGATGTTCTATTTGGGCGCATGCAGTGATAATATTGTTTAAATCTACTTCAAAAGTAATATGAATGAGCAGTGTATTTTTAGGATAGGATTCTAATCCAGATATTTCAAATGAAGTCAAAAAAAAGTTGTCTTTTACGAATCTACGTTCGCCTTGATAAATAGAAATTGTAATAGTATCTTCAAAATCATGACTATTTGTAAAAGTATGTGTTTTTGAAACAGGTAATAATGAATTACGTGATACTATGGGTGTCATAATTCCCCCTAGTGTTTCTATACCAAGTGATAATGGAATAATATCTAATAACAAAATATCATCCTCATCCCCTAAAGACTGTGATAATAATGCTCCATATAATGATGCACCAAATGATACAGTTAAATCTGGATCAATCGTATCATGAATAATAATATCTGGTCCTAATATATCTCTAAATAAAGATTTAAAATAAGGAGTCCTAGTCGTACCACCCATAAATATAATTTTATCTATCTTACATGATGGTGATGAACTCTTGATTTCATTCATTAAACAATATATTAATTCCTTTATTTTTTTAAAAAACGGACGTGATATATCCATTAATTGTGTGCGTGTAATCATTAATTTATGATATGTATCCCCCATTTCTAATAAAAATAATGCTTGATGAGATGTACTTAGTATTTTTTTTACACGTTCGCATTCATGATATATCAAGTTTTTATGCCTTGGTTTTATAGTAGTCGTATCAAAATTTAATTTTTTTACTATATAATCATATAAAGCATGTGTTAAATCCTCCCCTCCTAATATATTATCGCCAATAACGTGTTTAACTTGATATATTTGACTAGAATAATCCATATGTAAATATGATAAATCAGTAGTACCCCCTCCACAATCTAAAGTAAGAATGTACTCTTCTTGGTCTTCTTGGTCTTCTTGGTCTTCTTGGTCTTCTTGGTCTTCTTGGTCTTCTTGGTCTTCTTGGTCTTCTTGGTCTTCTTGGTCTTTTTTATTAGATTTATTTGATGGATTTATACCATAGGCTAATGACGCAGAAGTAGGTTCATTTAAAATACGTAATACCTTTATATTTAATTTTTCACTTGTTTGTTTTATAAATTCACGTTGATTATCATTAAAATATGCTGGGACTGTTAATACGGAATTAAAAGAAATATCAGGTTTATTGGAAAAAAAATCTAAGGATATTTGATGTATTTTTTTAAAGAATAAATATACCAATTCAGATACGGTAAATGCACATTCTTTATTGTCATAAAATACATTAAAATAAAGTATGTCTTCTTTAATAAATGAATGATTGTTTTTAAAAAATGGATAGATATCGGGTGTGATTTGATTTTTTCCAATTAAACGTTTAATATGAAAAAATCCATTGGAAATATAATCAGTATATTTCGCACTTTTTAATGCATCTTTTGCATCATTTCCAAATAAAATTGATTCATGAAATGGGTCAAAAAAAATGACAGTTGGAATTTCGGCAATAATTTCAACTTTTGTAGAATTGTAGTAGGATACAACCGAGTTTGTTGTTCCAAAATCTATACCCAATGTTATAGAACTGTCCATGTATTTTTATTTATTTAATTAAAAGTAAAAAATCTTGATATTTTAACGTTTAAATAATTCAAAAAGTTAAAATAATAATTAAACTGCCATAGGTGCTTTAATTGTACCATGTGGGAAATAACCAACAATATCAAAATCATCAATTGTTATATCTTTCCAATCTTTATGTATAATACTTTCATCTAGAATTAATTTAGGAAAAGGTCGTGGAAGATTGGTAATTTGTTGTTGTACAGCTTCAATATGGTTTTTGTAAATATGTGTATCCCCACATGTGTAAATGATTTCTTTTGGTTTCATATTGTATTTTTTAGCTAAAATATATGTAAGAATAGTATAACAAATAACATTATATACATTTGCCAAGAATACGTCATTGCTTCTCATAATAAACATACAACTTAGGTATTTTTCTTGTGTATGAGTGTCTTCTTCTACATAAAATTGTATAGTATGATGACATGATGGCAATACTTGTTCATTTAATTGGTTAGGAGACCATGCTGATATCATAATTCTACGACTAAATGGATCATTTTGTAATAAATCCTCAACATATTTCAATTGATCAAACCCTCCTATTAAAGAAGTATCTATTTTACTTGAATCGGCAAAATCGGGTGAATAGGTTGCTCCGAAATGTCTCCATAAAAACCCATATTGAGGACCTATTACGCCATTTGGATAATGTATAAGACCTCGTTTATCTAAGAATTCACGACTGGTATTACCATCCCATATTTTTATTCCCTTTGCTTGTAATATTTTTGCATCACTGTCACCTCTACAAAACCATAATAATTCTTCAATAATTGTCTTGTAAGGTACTCTTTTAGTAGTCATCAGAGGAATAGTGTTAGAAATATCAAAACGTATTTGGTTACCAAATGTACTTATAGTACCTGTACTTGTTCTATCCTTTCTTTCGTTGCCATTTGTTAAAATATGTTTCATTAGATCTATGTATTTTTTTTCTTCTGAAATATAGTGTGGAATATGATGATACTCTAAAAATCTAAATGATAAATTATAACCCACATCAAACATTTTATCTGAACAATGTGATAAAACAAAAGATTGGTCAAAATGATCCATAAACGTATCTGGTTCTAATTCTATACTTTGTGGTTTATAATTATATACTTCTGTAATATGTAATTTAGAAGGACACATTGTTTTATCATTTAAAAATAAATTGTAAATATCCTTGCCACCTATAACAAATACATTTGGTTTCATTTTCTGATAAAATTTCTTAAATTGTGCATATGTAAAAAAATAATGATTTTTATCAAATTTAGCAAACGGACATAAAGGATATCCTGATTGTTTATGTAGTATAGGATCATTTGTTAATACAATGTTTATACGGTTTTTCAAGGGTCTGTTTTTTCTTGGTAATGAATACCATGTTTTTCTACCCATCACTACTACGTTTTTAGACAATTTAGATTTAGAATTTTCTGGAATTTTAGTAGTAGTAGTACGGAAAAATTGCATATCTTCTTTTAATTTAAACAGTAACATATTGTTACGACCAATAGCCAATTTATTTTTATAATTTGTTACACATGATATAAGTTCTATAGTCATCCTTAAGTATAAATTATGATTAGATTTTTTTCATTTTAAATTAACGTAAAGTAATATACAAAATAAAAATGAATTTAAAATCAATAAATCATATTATTGTAGTTTAAACCTAAATATGAATCTATTCGAATTTGGAACAAAGAATGAAGAAACCTTGCGAAATTATTTACGAAATTTAAAACCAACAGACGAATTTGAGATTCGTTTTGGGAGTTTTATATATGATCATAATACGAAAAAATCTAATTTTGAATCAACTATTGAAACTGAAAGTTTTTATCGTTTAAAGCAATACTTGGACAGTGCACCAACATTTACTAAGACACAATTGTATACAAAAGAAATGTCTTTTAAAAATAATTTTGGAAAAGGTAATATTAAACAGATTTTACATTATGAAAATAATTCATTTGATAAAGTGGAGAAGGAGGAATTTATTTTAAAAAACAAGTACAATACATTTGATATTTATGATTATAATTTTAGGTATTCGTTGTCATCAGAAAAAAATATGTATAAACATGACTTGAAAGGTATTAATTTGTCAGAACCACAATGTGTACGTATAAAAACACGTTATACTTATGTATGTAAATATGGTAAATACGATTTAACAATTGTGCACCAAGCGACCCAAGCGACCCAAGCGACCCAAGCGACCCAAGGTCGTAATCTTCAGACATACGAAGTTGAAATAGAAGTGAATAATACGGTTAATTATCAAGAATTGTATAATGGTATATATGACATGTTAATGTTAGTTTTACAGACAAGACAAAATAATCATTATATTATAAATTCAAAAGAAAAATATCAGACCTTTCTTAATTATAAAGAGTTAACTAGGGGTTCTCATTTTATTGGTGCTCAACCTGAAACATTACAAAAAGATCAACTTGTTTTGTTATACAAGAATCTTTATTCTGTAACGGATAAGGCAGATGGCGAAAGATACTTTTTATTCATTGATAAAAATGGATTGGTCTATTTTATTGATAGTAACATACATCATATTATAAAAACAAATTTATATTCTAAAAAATACCATAATGTTATTATGGATGGCGAATTAATCAGGAGTACAAAAATGTATTTTTATGCATTTGATATATTATTTTATAATGGTTATGACTTGAGAGGTGATCAAAAATATTTACTTAAACAACGTGTTAACAAGATGTTAGATATTATATCGTGTATAGAAAACAATGATGTCAACAATTTGTATTATTTTGTACAGGCAAAAAAATTTATATATCACAATGTATTTGTAGGCAGTGATATCATATTGAATGATATTCCTAATAAACCTTATAAAAATGATGGTTTAATATTCACTCCAATGAACGAACCTTATCCTAAGAACAAGAAATGGTCAACGTTATTTAAATGGAAACCATCTGAATTAAACACAATTGACTTTTATGCAGTTAAAAAAATTAATAATACATGGGAATTGTATGTTCAAACATATGGAAATCATCCTACTAATATAGAGAATCAAACATATTCGAATGTAACAAACAAGATGTTATTTGATGTATCTAAATTATGTGATGTTCAAAGTGAACGTCAAAAAGTTACTTATGAAACAACTTTTGATGATAATTTGATAGATCCCACTACAAATGAGCCATTTAAAACGAATACAGTTATTGAATTTTCTTGGGATCACTTTTTAAATAAATTTGTACCTTTAAGAACTAGATGGGATAAAACAATGAATCCGAAAAAACATGGAAATTTTTATTCAGTAGCTTCTAATATTTGGAATAATATTCATAATCCAGTAAAAATAGAAACATTATTAAGTTTGAAGAATGTATCTACAAAACAATTGGATGATTCGTCTTTTTTTTTTGAAAAAATGAATCGTTTTGAAACGTATATAAAGGAATATTTGTATAGTAAATATCACCAATCTACATCAAGTTTATTGGAAATATTCAACAATGAACAATTTAAATATTTTAAAAATATATCTAATCAAAAGTATGAACATATAAAATTGAATGAAGAGTTATTTTCAGAATGTATTCATCTTGTAAAACATAAAATTAAAAAAGTGGATCACATATACATCCATGATTTAAATTATTTTAATTCTTCTAAAAATAATTTAGATATATTATTTGATATTTTTGATTATACTCTAAATGATAATGGTACTATCACTTTCAAATTTATAGAAACTTATTTTAAAAATTCACCTCTTGTCATCAAAGATAATGAAATTATGTATTATTCAAAACAAGAAAATAGTAATACATTCAAATTATTTGTAAATAGACCTAATAAAATTTATAAAAAGGAATTATATACAGTTCATTGTATTGAATATGATAAAATTAATAATATGATGAACGAACATGGGTATTATTGTGAAGAAACTGATTTATTTAGTAATTTGTACAAAAATATACATCAATTAAAATTGGAACCATATGAAGAAAATTTAATAGAATTATACCGTTTCTGTGTTTTTAAACGAAAGAACCCAACATCACCAACTGACGTACCTGATAAAACACAGATTGTAAATTTAAAACCAATCATTCAGACACATAATGTACATCATAAAATGAAAATTGTGTCTGAATTTATCAAAGTGAATAAAGACGTTGAGTTAATTCAAATCACCACAAATTACGATATATACAATATATTAAATTGTATACACTACAAGTATTATATAAATAATTATCCTATGATAAATATCATGTCATTTGAAGATATCTCCGCAATAATGAACAATACTGATAAAGAATATATTCTTTTGAATAAAGATTTGGTAGTCAAAAAATCATTTATCGCATTTTATATAGATGATTCCAACACAACAGAAGCATATTATATTGTAATATACAAAAATAAAATTATACAGACAGATCAATCTGATCTATTAACAACAATTCAAAATTTAAAACATATACAGGAAAATTATAAACAAGAAATTGAACAAAATAAACAAGGTGAAGAAAGTAACGCAAGCGAAGAAAGTAACACAAGTAACGCAAGCAACGAAAGTAACGCAAGTAACACAAGTAACAAAAGTAACGCAAGCAACGAAAGTAACACAAGTAACGACAGTAACGACAGCAACGAAAGTAACACAAGTAACGACAGTAACGCAAGCAACAAAAGTAACGCAAGTAACGCAAGCAACAAAAGTAACACAAGTAACGCAAGTAACAAAAGTAACGCAAGTTTAAGAATGGAGTTGGTAAAAATGAAAGAACAGGGTATAAGGATAACGATAAAGGTATTAAAGGATATGTTATCAGAATGTAAATTAAAAACGAGTGGTAAAAAAGACGAATTAGTAGAACGTTTATATTCACATATTGGATTGGATATAATATAGTTGCTGTGTTAAAATAAATTGAATATTATCTTGTTTAATATAATAGTATGGATTTATATAATATTAAAACAAATCGTCCTTATGAATCTATAAAATTGCATATAAACGTAATTTCTGACAATTTACCAGAAAAACCGAATGTGTTATATGGTTATAATAATCAATTGAATTTGAAAAGGGATTGTATTGATAAGATTGACTCTGATGTATGGAAGAAAATACGATGGTATATTAATGAATATGATTTTTTGGTAAAAGATCCCATTATTAATAGGGCATTTTATAAATATTGGGAGATTATTAACAAGTTTAACATTTTTGAAAATTTTGATGATAATTATGATATTATTTTTCATGGTGCCGAAGCACCAGGTGGTTTTATTCAAGGGTCAAATATTTATTTGCAATTAGAAAATAATTCTATTCATGTAAAAGAAAATACAAAGATTACATTAATTGATTCAGATGGGTTTACACAAGTTGCGAGTAAAAAGAAAAAAAATGTAAAAGACTACAAAATTTATACAATGTCATTAAACAAGGATTTGGCTCAGTATAAATCTTATAACTTGCCTAATTACAATAAAAATATAATAAACAAGTATGTGTATGTAACGTATGGAAAGGATAATAGTGGAGATATTAATAATTTAGATAATATACATTACATCAAGTCTATAATTGATTTAAAACAAGAGAGGCAAAAACGACCTTTTGGTTTTTATTTAATTACCATGGATGGAGGGTTTGATGAAGGAACTGATTTCAATAATAAAGAACAACTTCATTATTTACTTATTTTAAATGAAATTTTAAGCACTCTTATGTTACAAAAACAAGATGGAAATTGTATTATAAAGGTATTTGATATTTTTACTCATACGAGTATTCACTTATTGTACTTGTTGAATTTGTTTTATGACGAAGTGTACATATATAAACCTAAAACAAGTCGACCTACAAATTCTGAAAAATATGTCATATGTAAAAAGTTTAAAAGAATAGATAATTTTGATGCCATTATTGTGGAATTACAAGAATTATCTTGTTTTTTGAAACAACAAAATAAAAAATATGCTTCATTTACTTTATTTGATATTATCCCTGACGATTTTATTGACAAAATAAGACATGTAAATAAAGAAATGTTGAATCTTCAAAGCGAATTTTTAAGTAGCGCTATAAAATTATGCGAAGATGATACATTTATTTTTAAATATGATCAAGAATTATATGTTTCATTAGAAAGACGTCGTGAGGTATATAGACAATGGGAAATCATATATAATTTAGATTCATTTATACCATAAATCGTAGATTCATTTATACCATAAATCGTAAAATTAAATTCACGTAATCGTACTTAAATTTGTAGTTAAATTGTACTCGTAATATTTTGTACTTTTTTTTTTATATAATTATAATGGTGAATTCATTATTTGGTGATATTACAAATGAAGTAATAGATTACATTTACTCGCAAACAAAAAAACGTAAAAACAAACAAAAAATAAAGTATATAGTTGATACGTGTGTGAATATGCTATTTTCTAATGTACAGGTATATTTTTATACTATATTAATAACACTTATTCTAATTTTTTGTTTAAATTGTTTCCAATTTTATTATTATATAAGATTATTTAGTCGTGTTACTTCAAATATAAGTATACCTAATGATTTATGATTTCGTTTAACTTTAGTTTTTTTTTTCCTAATGGATATTAACTAATTAATATGTCTGAACAAACTCAACAAGCTGGTGTTATTACTTTAGATACATATAATTCTTCACAAATTTTATTACAACAGATTGATATTTCACAAAAGAAGGGAGTATTTGAATTAGATGAAGCAGATGTCTTAAAAAGATGTAAAGATCTTTTATTACATGGTAAACCTGATACAGATTTATCTGTATCTACTGCTAGACAAATTATTATTCAAGCTGTTAAAAAGTCACAACGTGGCGGAGCAATAGAAAGTCTTGAAGCGGCTTCTTTACTTCATAAAGTATGTCAGTATTTAACGGCCAATGTAAATGAGCCATTGATGACACCTGCACCTGCACCTGCACCTGTACAGGAACAACAAGACTCACAACCACCTTCACAACCACCCCCACCCCCACCCCCACCCCCACCCCCACAACCGGAATCACCTTTAGAAGACGAAGACGATTATGATTTAGAAGATTTATCTGCACCAGTTCCATTACATCCTAAAATCCTATAAGTAATTTAATTTATTTTAATCCAACATTAAAATAAAATAAAAAATGTGTTGTTCGTATGATTAAAATATTATTTATCGATCATAATTAAAACAATGAAAAAGATTATTATTGCAAGTACATTGGTTCATTCTATGATGATTATAGGATATTTATATTACAAGAGTACAAAAAAATGTTCTAAGCCTACTACTAAGGAAGAAGAAGAAGAAGAAATATTTATGGATTCTATTGAACAAACTGAAGATGAAATAGAAGATATTAAAACATTTTTATTTGAAAAAAAACAAGAATTAGATTCTATGCAAGATAAAATCGAACAAATAAAATATAATTTAGGAGATTTACAGAATAAATTATCTGATCATGTTGGTACATCGTGATTCACATTCGTGTCACCTCGTAAATCACGCACACGCGACCATTACATAATTTTAACCAAATAACTTCCATCATATAGGGTGCCATTTTTATATAACAAAATACCGCTATTAGGGGGCCACTCTATAAATAATGTAATATTGGAAGAATGACCAGGTGTGGCAACTTGTCTATTACTTTGTCCACAACGAGATGGATCATTTTTGGTTACATTGAATATGGCAGAAGGGCCGTTTAATACTTGATTGGTTATTGTTATTACGAATGACCCATACAATTGATTAGAAATAATGGAGCGTATATTGGAATTTAATGTACATGTACTTATATTTAATCCAATTTGATCTACATATGCTTTTATAGCAACATCATGGGGATTTACAGGGTAGTCGTGGTTTGTTATAATTTGATAGTTACCACTACTTGATAACATATTTATACTACTTGTTACAATTCTACTATCACTGATATTTGCATTGCCTATTGTTGAATTATTTAATATACTTTTATCAAAAAAACCATTGCCTTCATAAAAAAATCCCGGCATGCCTAACTTAACTATTAATAAAAAACATGAAAAAAATTATGATATTTATACGTAAATAAAAATGAATATTATATGAAAACTATTATATTATAATGAATTCAAGATTTTTAAAAGACTCGGTTGATTATTCAGAAACAACTCATGTTAAAAAGAATATTTTAAGACCCATTTTAGAAAAATACAATGAAATAATGTTGGATCAATCAAAGATAAAGTCAGTTTTATTGGATAAATCAAGTTATATTGTAAATAATAATAGAAAATATTATTTATTAATTCTTCCCAAAACGAATGCTACTCAATCATATAAAATATTATATTTTTTCCCTGATTCATCGGGTATTAATGAGTTTGGTAAAAATAATATAAATAATAAAGACTTTTTTTTGGAGATAGATTACAAGTCTTGTTTTTCCAAAAAATATTATTTGTTTGAAGGTTATTTATATGATAATTCGTATTATTATATAACGGATATTTTATATTTTGACGAATCTGTTATAACTTTTGATTATATGGCTAGATACAATTTGATAAATGAAATTTTATTTTCATCTTTGAATGAATTAAAGGGTTTGAATGGTTATTTAACATTTGGTATTCATACTCTTTTAGATTGTGATAGTAAAATTAATCTATTTCAAAACAATTTTGAATTTAAAGATCAACTTGTTTCTATAGAGACAGTGAGTCATAATAGTTTAAAAAAAAGTAGACATTATTACATGACCTATCCCACATTAGTTGAAAGTAAAATTATAATAAAGAGTAAATATTCAGATGTATATAAAGTATTAAATAATAAAACAAATAATGAAGAAGGAATTTTATATATAAAATCATTGAATGATTCTAATAAAATGAATGATATATTTAGTCAAAAAACGATAGGGTCTTCAGTATCTTTAAAATGTGAATATAATCATGTTATAAAAAAATGGAAACCTATTTTTTAATTTTTTTTATTATATAGTTATAAGTATGGA
>Ga0315904_10008423_pt1 | contig 13655 bp, 14 predicted proteins | sample LakEriMetagenome_6_FD_203529 | JGI IMG/M metagenome (GOLD analysis project Ga0315904, IMG submission 203529) | Freshwater fungal communities from buoy surface, Lake Erie, Ohio, United States - Buoy 12 MA120 | ecosystem: Environmental > Aquatic > Freshwater > Lake | place: USA: Lake Erie, Ohio... | reverse complement strand
GGTGCCGTAGCCGGGCTGGTTGAACTCATCCACAAACTCGCTGGTTAGTGACTGCGACAGAGTCCCCTGGTAGGTCTGGTTGAGGGGGTCGTAGACGTCGAGGCGCAGATGTGTCACAGCCACGCCGCCCGGTAGCTCATGGTCACGCTGCCGCCGCCCGTAACGACGAGAGTGTTGTTGCCAGGCTTGAGGGTGAGTCGGGCGAGTCCGGGGTAGGCGGAGTTGGTGACCCGCTGCGACCCGGCGCCAATGGAGTAGGTGAGGGTGATGTCTTGGGTGGGGGCGTCGCCGTTGACGTTGACGACGGTGGTGCCGGCCAGGGCGGTGCCGGGGGTGTAGGCCGACTCGTACCAGAAGCCGTCCATGAGCTGCACGTCGAAGGCGACTCGGGCGACGCGGTTGGACAGGGCCTCGGACTGCTCGAGGCCGCCGAGGTAGCGGGCCGTCGCCGTGTGCGTCGGGGTGCCGGCCGTGTCAATGGTGCGCGAGATCGTGAACGTGTCCCCGCCGTTGAGCACGAGGGAGCCGAGGCTCTTGAGGTTGGTCTGCATCGCGGGCCGAGTCGAGCCCGCGACGATGCCACCGAACGTGACCACACGCGGACCCCACCACGGGGTTGCCGCGATGGCGCCGGTGCGGCCCGGCACCGAGTAGTCGTCCTGGCGCAGCGGCGGGATGCCGATGTTGCCGTCGATGACCTGGAGGTGGGTGAGGAATGTGGTGACGTCGGTTGCGCCGATCTTGTATGTCTCAGCCATTGACGCCTGCCAGGAAGGCCGCGCGACGTAGCGCACGGGGGAGGGATGTCTCGGCACGCTCACCGGGAGCCGACTGGACAGTGATGCCGCCGTTGATCGTTAGGCCGCCACCTGAGCCGCCCGCGGTCGGGGTCATGCCCGCGAGCGGGTTGATGCCGCGGTTGAGCTGCGAGAAGAAGCCGCGCCCGAATTGCTGCACCGCAGCCTTGCGCACCACGAACTCGCCTGGCGTGAGCATGGCGGGAACGGTGTCGGAGCCACGGCCTCCTAGGCCGATAGGGCCACCGGCGGCGCGCATGTGCGGCGGCAGGCTGTTGGCGTTGTTGACGACGATGTCGTAGGTGAACGTGCGGGTGCCGGTGGGCAAGCCCTCCATGCGCTGCTTCAGATTGTCCGCCAGAGTGTTGTTCTCGCGGAACTTGGCGATGAGGGTGTCGAAAGGCTGAATCAGGGAGGCGCGCACATCGGGCGGCACACCCATGTTCTTGAGCACGTCGTTGGCGTCCGCTGACGCCTGCTCCATTGTGCGGATCTTCTCGGCCGCTGTCTGCTGGCCCTCCGCCACTTTTTGCGCGGAAGTGAAGATGTCGTCGAGGGCGTCGGCGTTAGCGCGACCCTTTTCGGTCGTGTCGTTGAACGCGCGACCGTTCTCCTTTACTGACTTGCGAAGGTCGTCGAGGGCGGCCTGGTATCCGCGGACGGCGTCATTCTTTGAGGTCAGGTCCCCAAAGATCTTGAGTTCCGAGTTGAGGTTTTCAAAATACTGCTCGGTCTCTTCGGCTTCGCGGGCGAGTTTGCCCATGTCGTCGGTGGCCTGCTGGATACCCGATGACACCGTTCCGGAGAGAACGTCGGCCATGTCTTCGCCGCGGGCGGAGAAGACGTCGGACTCGTCCGCGCCTAGGCCAATCGCGTCAGCAAGCATCTGCCAGGGGCCAATGTTGTTGACGACCGCGATGTTGACTAGGTTGCCGAACAGCTCAATGGCGCCTGACATTCTGCCGATGGTGCCGGCAAGTTTGCCGATGGTGCCGCCGATCTGCTCCATCTGCGGCTCGAGGTCTTGCAGGGTCTTCATGAGGTCTTCGGTGCTGCCACCGAGTCCTTCTTGGAAGGCGTCAAGGAAGCCCTTGCCGAAGGCTTCCATGAGTTCGTCTGCGGCGATGGTGAGCCGGTCTATGGTGCCCGCGAACGTGTTGGCGCGGGCTTCGGCCTGGCCCCCGAAGAGGCGCGTCAACTCACCGGTGATTGCGGTGAGGTCGCCAGTCTTGAGCACGGCCCCGTCGATGCTGGGGGCGAGGCGGCGAAGCGACGTGGTCTGGCCGTTGGCGGCCTTGGAGAGCGCGGCGGTGACGCTAGTGAGGTCTCGGCCCGTACCGGCTGAGACATCGAGCGCCAAGTTGAGCAGGTTTTGGGCGTCGTACAGGTTGCCGGTCGCGGCGGCGAGTTGCCCGAGGGCGGGCCGCAACTGGTCGTCGGCGACGCCGGAGGCGCGCTGCGTCTTGTCGATGAAGTCGTCGACGACGGGCATGGCGAAGCCGAGGGCGAGGTTGTCGAGCGCCATCTTGAGGCGGGCGACCGACTTCTCTTCCTCGATGGCGGCCTGGACTGCCTCAACGCCGAGCTTGAGGGCGAAGCCTGCGGCAGCTGCGCCAGCAAGGGCGAACGCGGGGCCGAGCGCGCCGCGAAGCGTGCCGCCTAGTTGCTTCATGGGGCCCTGAGTCTTGGCCGCTTGCATCTTGAGGCGGTTGAGGTCTGCCTGGGCGCGCTTGAGGTCGCGGTCGTTGTAGTCGGTGCCGACAACGATCTGGATGCCCTTGCCTGACCCGCTCACTGCCATGAGGGCAACCTCCTATTGACTGCGTCGACGGCCCGGTCGCACGCGGCTTGGATGCGCTTGATGGCCTCGGGATACTGCGTGACGATTGCTTTGCCTGCGAGGCGTCCAGATCTGGGGCGCCCGCCTGAGGTGTAGAGACGCCCGTAGCGGCTCAAGTTGCGAATGAACTGGCCCCCGTCAGGGTGGGTTGAGATGCCGCCGAGGCCGTTCTTGCCGGCCGACTCGTAGATGGCAGCCACGGCCCCAGTCATGTTGACAGTGACTGAGACGCCGCGCCGCTTGCTGCTGGCGGAAATGGGCGCCCAAGCGGGCCAGCCAGCGCCTCCGCGGGTGCGACCTCGAGCCGCGCCCGTCTCGCGCCAGCCACTCATTGGAGGCTGAGTCGGAGCGTTGGCGCGGATGTAGGCGGCAAGATCCCGGCCGACGTTTGAGATCTCCTTGCCCACCTGCTTGGCGGTCTCGGGCTCCATCGTGCGCAATGCGCGAACGGCTTGGTCGGCTCCTTCAACGCGCACCGTGAAGTCGGTCATGTCAACTCCTCCGGCTTTCTTGCGCGCGCCATGCCAAGTATTTGGACATGGTGAAAATCATGCGGTCCGACTCAGCCAGCACTGCGGACGGCGCTAGGCCGTACTCGTAGGCCAAGTGGACGATTAGCCAGTGGGCGTTGTCGTCCCCTCCAAAGGGACGATCTTCCCCTGACCGATCTCGACGTTCTCTACCTTGTCCAGCCAGGTGTTGAAGTCGTCGGCCGTGCGGGCCGTGCGGTGGAGTGAGTGCCACGCGAGCCAGCAGGCGTCAGTGAGGCGGAAGTCGTCGGCGAGGCGGGCGATGGAGCGGTCGTGTGCCTGCTCGAAGGCCACCTGGTCGGCGACCGAGGCCGTAGCCTCGGCCGCCGTGCCGTCGGCGTAGGTGATGGTGAACTGGATGCGCAAGGTGGTCTCCTACTTAGACGAAGGTGCCAGCGGTGGACTTGGTGATCTCGCCAACGGCGGGCCACGTGATATCAAACGTGCTGAGATCGCCGACCTGTCCCGAAATTGGGCTTTGCTGTGAAGCAAGGCAAGGGATTGAAAAAAGAGGCGCTGTCGCGGTCGCGGTGCCCTGACTTGTGCTGGTGCCCGCAAGGATGGTCACGGTGGTCGTACCACCGAACACATTGGCCAGGGTAGCGTTGACGCTTGAGGCGTCGTAGTCCTGGTGCAGGCTGATGGTGACGGAGGCGTCCTTGAGCCCAGCAATGCGGCTACGCGCTGCCTGCCCAAAGGCGGTTGTCTCAATTTCGTCAACGGTCTCGGTGACCTCAACGCTTGCGATGTGATCGGTGAGCTCGGTGCTGCCGACCTTCACCCGGATGTTCTTGCCGATGAACTTTGCCATTCTGGTTACTCCTTAGCCGGCGGCAATGACGGTGACCGAGAACTCGGCCGTGTGGTAAGTGACGTCCCCAATGGCAAGCGAGCCCTGGTTAGTCATTTCTGTGACTCGGCAGTCCAAGGCTTTGCCCCCTAGGGAGCGGTCACCTTCAATTGCCGCCTTCACCGACGCGCTACCACTAGAGGCGCAGTAGGCGTCGAGGTTGGTCTGTGATGCCCGGTCGGCTACGCGGCCGACGATGAGCATGATGGTGAACTGGTATTCGTCCGACCCGCGCCCGAAGGCCTGGTCGTAAGTGATGCGGCCCGGCATCACGACCGCGACCGGGGGCTGCGGGTTGTCGGGAATGTAGGCCGAGGACCGCAGGCCGCTAATGGTTGCGAGCCTGGTGGCGAGCCCGGTGCGTAGGTCGGTGAGGGCGGTCATGCGACACCGTTGACGCGGCGGTAGCCCTCAACGAGCTGCACAACGTCAGGGTCAAGGCCACGGCTCACGCGCATGACGCCGGCGTCACCCCAGCCCGCTATGCCCAAAGGCGACTGCAATCTGGCAAAGATTCTGGACGACTGGAGGATCGTGGCCTGGGTGACCGTGACCGGAATATTGGGCCAGCCGAAGACAGCCCGAACCTTGATCGAATTCTCTGGCCCCGTGGGGAACGAATAGTCGCCGATGGCCCGGATGCGGGTAAACGGCCACACGACGCCGCCGAGGTAGTCGTTGATGGGCTCCGGCTGGGCGTCGCCCTGCCCGCCAGCCGTGCCAATCGTCCAGGTCGTGTCGTAGACGCCATCAAGGCCCGTGGACGTTTCGACCTGGGCGATGGAGCGGGCGTCGTCAATCTGCACGACGTAGGGGTTTTCGGTGTTGTAGTAGCGGGTGACGGTGCCAGCGTTGATGAAGTTCCTGCCGCAGTAGGCGTCGATGAGGCGCGAGGCAGACTCGACGGCCATCTCGAGGAGGGCGTCGTCGGTGGCGTCGCCAGCGGGGATGCGCAGCGCGCTCTTGATCTGGCTTAGACTTGCGTAGCCGTTAGCAATCGCCACGGTCAGCCTCCGATTTCGTAATGCTTCCGCATCCAGTCGACAGTCAGGGGAAGTCCCTGAGCGAGCCTCGTGCGCGGGTTGTGGTGCAGCAGTGCCTTGGCCTTGGAGATGTCAGGCTTCTTGCTGGTGACGTTGTGCTTGTCCAGCGGAAGCCGGTTCACCAAAGACGGGTGGGCGCCCGTGACCTCGAGCAGCATGTTTGCCATTTCTTCAACGCTGACGTACTCGTCCCCGCCGACGTTCACGGTCTCGCCTGGGGCGAAGCTCGTGGCCGCGTTGGCGAGGCTGACCAAGAAGTCGCCCTGGTACATGAAGACCCGGTGGTAGTTCTCATAAACGGTGATGGGCTTGCCAGTCAGCAGCCGGTAAGCGAAGAGGCAGACGACCGAGCGGTAGTCGTGATACCGCTCGCCGGGGCCGTAGGCGTTGAAGAACCGCAGCGTCATGGTCTTGTTGCCGTAGCGGTCTGCGAAGTTGCGGATCTGCTCCTCGTTGACCCGCTTGCTGATGGCGTAGTCGTTCGTGAGGCGCGGCTGCGGGTTGTCGAGGAGGTAGCGCTCGTCGATGGCTTCGGCGTCGGCCTCACCGTAAACCTCGGAGGAGGAGGCGAAGACGTGGCGGAACCCGCGCTCACGTTGAAGCTCGAGCACGTTGCGGGTGCCGATGGCGTTGGTGCGCCAGACCTGCTCGTAGTGCTCCTCGCCGTTGATGCGCCCGAACTCGGCGGCCAGGTGGTAGACGAGGTCGAAGTCGCCGACGCGGTCGAAGGCGGCGCGCAGCTGCCGGTAGTCGGCGACGTCGGCGCGGATGGTCTGGGGCTGGCCGGTGTGCTGGAGTTCGATTCCCCAGACGTCGTGGCCGCGCTCGCGCAGCTCGGCGACTAGGGGGGCGCCTAGGGTGCCGGCGGAGCCGGTGACAACGATTTTCATGCTGTTTCCTCCACAATTCGCCAGAACCGCTCGGGTTGCTGGGCGAGGACTGCCGCAGGGTCGCCGGGCTCTAGCCGCCCGACGAGGGAGTTGGTGACGATGTCGCAGCCAGCGAGGGTGGCCTCAATGACGACGAGGGGGCAGGCGTCCCGCTCCTTGGGGAGGTGGACGAAGTATTTGGCGCGGGCCATGTGGTCCAGCACGACCTCGTGCGGGGCGTTCTCCAGCTCAACGAGTTCCACGCCGTGGCGCTGCGCCCAAATGCGGGCGTTGAGTTTCCCTTTGGCCGGGTGGCGTCTGCCCGCGAACAAGGCAAAAGGTTCCTTATCGGCGGGGGCCACGCAGTCCGGGGGAACCGGGGAGTGGATAAAGGCGTCGGCGCGCCCGGTCCACTCGGCTTCCCAGCCCATGTGGGCGCGGCTCATCGTCAAGAACCGCGAGGCCTGGCGGAACAGGTCAGCCTTGGCTGGTGTGCGGTGTTGGGCGTGCTGCACCCAGACAATGGGCCTGAGAGCCGCTAGGAAATTCATGGAGGCTTCGGAGAGTTTGTCGGTGCCTCCGACTACTACCCGGTCCCAAGATTCGTCTGCGGCGCTCTCAGCGGCTTCGGGTTCAATGTAGGTGACCTCGACACCAGCCGGTGCCGCCGTGACCATGTAGTCGGTGTTCCGTTCCGCGCCACCCGCATACTTCCCCGGCAGTAAGGCCTCGTGCCTTTCCTCAACCCTGGGGATGTGGTGCGTGACCCAGGCGACCCTCATGGTGCGATGAGGATGTCGAGCGCCGGCCGCCAATACTTGTCGAATACAACATCGGCGTCATAGTTGGCGGCGAACTCGATGGCCTGCTGGGATCGGCCTCGGCCTCGCGCGTAGGCAGCCTCAAGGTTGTCGACGATGCTCGGCACCAGCGGGGTGAAGAACCAGCAGCCTTGCGGTGCGTCCCAGGCGGGCTGCACGTCGCAGAGCCAGCCGTCGCCGACAAGCTCAGGCTGCGCGGTGGCGTTGGACACGATGACCGGGGTGCCGCAAGCCTGGGCCTCAATGGCCGGGATGCCAAAACCTTCGCCGCGTGACGGCTGAAGCAGCACGTCTATTGCCGTGTAGATGCTGGCAAGGGCTTCCTTGGGGATGCCCATGCGGTAGGAGTAGGAGTCTGCAAAGGCGACCCGGTCCATTGGTACGCCCGTCGCGGCGAGCAGTGCCCGCAAGTCAAGGCCAGACATGGCGGGGCTGGGCTCGGTGTGCAGGTAGAGCCAGACGTCGTCGTGCTTCTGCATCACCATCGCGGCGGCAAGGAAGGCTTCAGCAAAGCCCTTCCTATCTACGCCCCCCTTATTCGCGGAAATCATCCCAATCACGACCGCGTCGTCTGGCACGCCCATCCATGTGCGGGCGGGCACCTGGCCGTCGCTACCTTGCATCAACTTGGTCGGCTTGAAGACCTTGGTGTCGATGGCGTGCGGGACGTACAGCGCCTCAATGTCGTGGCGCTCGATGGCGTCAAGCCCGAACTGCGACATGGCAATCGGTGTCACGTTGGGGCGCTTCAGCCACTCGATGACTGGGGCCGGGGCGGGGAAGTGGTCAATCGGCACCCACGAGGCGACGCGGTCGAGCACGTCCCAGCCAGCGCCCTTGAAAACCCAGCAGTCGAAGAGAGTGATGACGAGGGCCTGCTGCCCAGTTGGTCGGCCCCAGTCCATCGCGTAGGCGGGGATGACGTCGTTGCTGTAGATGTCCAGGCCGCGGGGGTAGACCGGCAGGCCTTCCCACTCCATGGTTGAGCCCTCAAGCCCGTAGTTGGAGGCGATGGCTACTTGGTGGCCCGCGGCTTTGATTCGCCGGGTGGCTTGCTGGGTTTGCTCGCCGTAGCCCGTGGCCGTCCAGGGCGCGTTGCTGGCCCAGAGGATTCTTCGTGCAGCAGTCCCAGCCGAAGGAGCTGCTCCCTCTCGGGCGGCGGCACGTCTAGCGGGGTTCCCAGAACGTGCCGAGTGCTTGGTTCCTTTGTCTTTCGTGGCATGGGCCACCGTTTCTCCTAGGTGTGCGCAGGGGGTGTGGATGGCCCCGCCCCCCTGCGCAAAGGCGGGGCCATCCACGTCTAGGTGCCTAGTGACTAGGCGGTGCCGCCGGTAAACCGCTTGACGTGCGACGTCTGAGGCAGGTTGCCGTCGACGCGGATCTGGAAGCGAAGCGTGACCTGGCCGGTGTTGAAGGCAAAGTCATCCGAGCGGGCCACGTCAATGCCGCCAACAGTCCTGACATAGAAACTGGGCAGATGCCCCGCCAACACTGAGCGATTCCCGGAACCGACCGAGGCCATCGCCGGGTTCTCAATAATTGGGTACCCGAGGACGGTGTCATTTGCCGACGCGACCAGGCTCGGCGCGAAGACGTAGTCACCCGACGACGTCTTGAGCTTGCGCATGGCGCCGATGCTGGAGCCGTTCGCCATGACCCCGAAACCGGGCAGGCGGCGAGCCGCACCATCCAGCGAGTAAACGAGGTCGATGAGGTTGTCGGCCGTGAAGCCGCCCGTGCCCATCGTCGACGTGGCGGTGCCACCGGTCACGCCAGCCGCAGCAGCGACGGCGATACCGTTCGGCTCAACCGTGCCAGTGCCAAGCGTCAGCTTGTCGTTGACCGCGTAGCCAATGGCGTTGCCGGCCTGCTGGCCGAGGAAGCCAATGACGTCAATGTTGCTGTCGGCCAGGAACTCCTGCGAGACCTGCACGATGAAGGCGTACTTGTAGGCCTTGAGCGTGGTCTTGCCGAAGGTCGGGTCCGACTCGTCGATCGTGGCGGCCTCAGCCTCGAAGCCGGCCGTTGACCAGGACGCGAGCGACGGAAGGACAAGGTCCTCGCCGGAGCCCGTGTTGAGGACGGTGACGACGGTCGGGTCAAGCATCGGGCCGACGAGGCGGGCCTGGTCGATGACGACGTCTGAGAACGACGTGGGCACGGGGGCGTTGCTGCTGGTCTTGGCGATGTCGCGCTTCTCAAACTGGAAGGAGTGGGCGCGGCGCTCGCCAGCGAGCAGCTGACGAAGGATGTCGGCGTCGGACTCGGCCGCAGCGGTGCGGGCCTCAACCGGGCGAGCGACATCTGCGACGCCACGCATCGCCTCGGCGATCTCAGCCTCACGCTTCTCAGCGGTGATGAGGGTGTCAATCATGGTGCGCTTCTCGTCAAGCTCCGCGAACGTGCGGTCGACGAACTCGCGCTCCTCGGTGGACAGGTCGCGGCTCTCAGCGGCGGCCTCGTCCATCTTTGCCTTTGCTGCGTGGTACGCCGACTGGCGATCCTCCACGAGCTTCTTCAAGTACTCGGACAACTTAGTTCACCCCTTTCTGGGGTCTCGGTTTGTTGGATTGCGCAGGTGTTTCTTGCGAATCCCGCCGAGGCTCCTCAGAGCGGGGACCTAGCCGCGGCTCGCGCGGCCAGGAAGTCTCAGGCCTTGAAGGCCAGGTCGAGCTTGGTCTTGAGCAGGTTGATTTGTGCCGGGTCGTGCGCCACCGGCTCAACCTCGGGCTCGGGCTGCGGCTCCGGCGACAACTTCGCCACCACCGCAGACAGCAGGCCAGCCTGATCCATCGTCAAAGTGGCCCCGCGCTCAAGCGCCTCAAGCGCGCCGTTCAATGCGTCGGCGTCCTCGCCCGTGGCTTCGGCGAGCATGTCCAGGCTGCGCACCGCGGCGCTCGTGGCTTGGTAAGCCGGGAAGGTCACGATGGAAGTCTCATGCAGGCGGACCTGCTGAAGGGTGCGCTGGCTGCCGTCCTCGTTCCACTTGTCGCCGCCGCGAGGGACCGAGAAGCCGAAGCTCATGGAGTCGATCACGCGCGGATTGCCACCGCCGCCGAGTAGAACCGCCAAGTCGCGGCCGTCGCTCGTGTCCGGCAGGGTCGCCTTGACGAGCAGGCCGCGGCCGTCCTCCTCGAGCGTCATCGTCTTCGACCGGGTTGACGCCAAGGGGCGGGCCGGGTCGTGATTGACGAGGAGGAAGACGTTGTTGCGGGACTTCAGCGACCGAGCAAAGGCGCCAGGAGCAATCGTCTCGGTGAAGGGCAGGGGCTCGCTCGGGGAGTTGAACACCGCCGCGTATCCCTCGAAGCTCATACCTTCGGGGGCTTCGCGGACCTCAAGGTCATCGACGGTGAAGGTGCGGGTTTCCATTTTGCTCATCGGCCCTCCTAGACCTGGGCGTTCTCGGCCGGCTGCAACTGGTTCGACGCCAGACCGGTGTGGGCCATTGCAGGCAGGCCGAGCGCGGACAGCACATCGGCCGGGTCGTAGCCCGACTGCACGAGCTTGGACGCCATCTCGACGCGTTCGCGCTCCTCAACAATGCTGGCTGAATTGACTGCAATATTGGCGAGTGGCACGCGCGGCGCGTCGCCCCCGTCAACCGGGCGAAGATCCATGAGACCGCGGGCCTCATTGACGCTCATGTACCCGGCCTGCAATGCCGTTGAGAAAACCTGCGCTTGCGTTGCTGAGTCACCTCGGAGAAGGCCGTCCATGTTCACGCGCAAAAAGACGTCGCCAGGGAGGAGGCGGTTGTGGGCTTCCTCGATGCAAGCAACCAGCGGGGCGAGCGAGAATCGGGCATAGGAGATAATGTTGCTTTCCACGCTTGCGTAAGACATGGCTCCGGGAGTGTTCAGCCCGATCATCGACGGGGGCACCCGGAACACGCGCGCCACTTCCTCAACCGCAAACTGGCGGCTCTCAAGCATCTGAGCCTGCTCGCCATCCGAGCCCGTCTTCACAAACTTCGCGCCACCCGACAGCACGCCAGGACGGTGAGCCTTCTTCAAGCCCTTGTGCCCAGCCTCGAAGGCGTCGACCAGATCCTTGGCCTGCTCCTGCGTGAGGTTGCCGGGGAACTCAATCATTCCCGAGGTGTTGGCGCCGTTGGAGAAGTACCGCGAGGCGAACTCGTCCAGCGCCTTCGCTAGGCCGAGCGTCTGCTTCAGCTCGTCTACCCGGCTCACACCCTTGAGCGAACCGGGGCGGCGCATCTCGGGGATGTAGAGCACGTCCTCGCCAGGCAGGACGGCCTGGCCCCCGTCAATGACGAACTCGCGCAAACGGGTCGCCGGGTTGCGGCGGATGTCCACGCGGGTCGGGTCAAGCGGCTGCAAAGCGACGATGTCGCCGTTGCCGTTGCGGAGGATCTGCACCACCGCGCCGTGCGACAGCAGCATGGAGACGACGATCTGCTTGTAATACTCGATCCGGCTGGAGCCGGGGCCCTCGGGCTCGTACACCCAGGCCGGCCGCGGCCGGTACGGAAGCCGGTTGCCGTCACGCCGAATGAACGTGTCCACCGGCAGCGTCGAGATCGTGTCCGACAGCAGCCGCACACAAGCGTAGGCCGCACCAATCTCAAGGGCGTTCTTCTGGTTGACAACCGTGCCCGCCCAAGTCGCGAAGCCCGACACGTCGATGCCCGAACCCCACACCTGCTGGTAGGAGAGGTTCCGCTCTTCCATCGGCTGACCGCCGAACAAGTTTCCGAGCATTAGAGGCCTCTCTCAAGCGCGACACCGAAAGCCAGCCCGCAGATGCCAGCGACAACGAAACCCAGCCAAGGCGCCACAAGGGCGCACCCGACAATGAGCGCAACGCAGCCAGCGATCTGCAAAGCAAGGGCGATGCGCATACGGCTCCTAGACTGAGAAGAAACTGGCGACAGGTGCTTCGGGCTCCGCCTCACGGCGATGGGTAGCCCGGTCAAAAGCAATGATCGCCGCAACGGCGGCGTCAATCTTGCGAGGAGAACCCCGGTGCTCCTTCACGACCCGCGGCCCCTTCTGGTCGGTCTTGATGACGCAGTTGTCCAGGTGGCGGGCAAGAGCGGGAGCATGATCGTGCGCGACCTGGCCTGATACCACCGCGTCAAAGAACTTGGCCGTCGATGGCACCATGCGAGCTGGGCTGCTCGATGGGTACTCAGTAATCGGAACCCCGGCCTCGGCCAGCGCCTCCATCGACCGCTGCCAGCGGTACGGGTCACACGCAACCTCAACCACATTGAGCCGGCCGCACGTCTCCAAGATCCGAGCCTCAACCCCGCCAATGTCCACCCGCCAGTCATCACGGTCGGTAGGCTGCTTCTCCCACATATCGACCAGCCAGACGCGCGGGGTGTCCTCAATCGTCACGCCGACGATGGCGGTCGTGTCGCCTGAGAACGAACCGTCAAAGCCGAGCACGACCGGGGTGCCGTCATCTACCGGCGACATCTCCGGCAGCTCGTCCCAAGAGCCGTGCGGCAGCCAAGCCTGCTGCGAGGACACGAACACGTTGGTGCGCTTTGTGCGGAACTCCGCCTCCGGGGTTCGCTTCACCGAGGACTCAAAGTCCTCGGGGTCTTGGATGTCGCCGTAGCCAGGGTTGGCGATTTGCCAGTTCTTTGGGTCGCGGTGGTCGCAGTCCGGGTCGGCCTGCCACCAAGCGCCGAAGAACGACGGGTCCTCGACCTCGCCGGCCGCGACCCGCTGGGCGTACTGGTACAGGCCATAACAGACAGAGTCCTGGCCTGTGGAATCCGTCCGCACCCCAGCAGTCGTAATCGCCAAGGTCAAGGCGTCATAGCGCGCGGCCTGGGCCAGCGTCATTACGTCCCAAAGTTCACGGTTGGGCGCGGCGTGCAGCTCGTCATAAACGACCAGAGTCGGCGACAGGCCTTCCTTAGTAAAGGCCTCAGAGGAGAGCACCCGGTACACCGAGCCCGTCGCCGGGATCTCAATGGCGTCCCGATACAACTTCGCCTGCTCGGCAAGCTCAGGCGACATCTCCACCATTTGCTTTGCCGCGCCAAACACGATGCGCGCCTGGTCCCGGTCAGCCGCGCACGAGTAAACCTCGCCGCCTCGAGGACCCATAAAGAGGCCGTACAGCGCGATCCCCGAGCCCAGCGCCGACTTGCCGTTCTTACGAGGCAAGCCAACCAAAGCGACCTTGGCCCGCAGCCGCTTATCCGCTCGACGCGCCCAAAGATGGTCCATGAGTTTGCGCTGCCAAGGTCGCAGCAGCAAAGGCTCACCAGCCCGGCCGCCCACCGAGTCCTTCACCTGGGGGCACAACGCCTCGATGAACTCGGTGACCAGGGGGCCGTCGCCGCGCTTGATATCCGCAGCAGGAACAGGGGTCAGGATGGCCGGCGGCCAGCCTTTGATCTTTCGGGCTGCCATGCGCAGGTGGCTCCCTTACTTGGACCGCTTGGCCTGCAACTTCTCCAGCGTCGAGGCGGCCTTGACTTCGGCCAAGCCCAGGCGGGCACGGGCCGTCGGGTTGAAACCAAGCTGAGTCAGCCAGTCAGCGATCTCACGATTGAGTTCGCGCAGCTGCTTGCGGGCCTCAGTTGACGACTCCGCCACCGGGAGCAGACGCTCACGCTCCTCAAGCGATTCGCGCAGCATCGCCAGCTGCACCCCATCGGTGCGGGCAAACCAAGCCGAGCCCGCCTGCATGATGTCGGCGAACAGGTCGGCGGCCTGGCGCTGAAACGGCTCCAAGGACACGGGCTCAACCGCAACCAAGGCGCCACGGTTATGGCGCGAGGCATCGAACGTGCCAGTGCGGCGATGCTGCTCGACGGGCTTCGGAGGTCGACCGCGGGTAGCCACCGCACAACCTCCAAATCCAAAGCCGAATTTTGCGGCGTTATTTGTATGCATACGGGGCGGGTAAATACTTTT
>Ga0315904_10008422_pt1 | contig 13658 bp, 13 predicted proteins | sample LakEriMetagenome_6_FD_203529 | JGI IMG/M metagenome (GOLD analysis project Ga0315904, IMG submission 203529) | Freshwater fungal communities from buoy surface, Lake Erie, Ohio, United States - Buoy 12 MA120 | ecosystem: Environmental > Aquatic > Freshwater > Lake | place: USA: Lake Erie, Ohio... | reverse complement strand
CTGTACCTTGCCGCCGGGGCGAGCGCGGCGCAGGCGCAGGCACTGCGCGACCCCGATGCCGCGCTCGCCGACACGGCGCTGTTCGACGCGGGCGAGCGCGCCGCGCTCGCGGTTGCCATCGAGATGACGCGCCACGTGAAGGTTGCCGACGCAAGCTTCGCCGAGCTGCGTCGCCACCTCGATGAGCGCCAGACCGTCGAGTTCGTGGCGGTGGTGGCCGCCTACAACATGGTGTCGCGGTTCCTGGTGGCCACCGGCATCCACCCCGACTGACCGGATCTCAGCCTGGCAGGTACTCGAAGACCGTGACCACCCGCGTGACGCCCGAGATGCGGCTGACGATCTTGCTGGCGCGATCGGCCTCGGCACGCGTGACCAGACCCATCAGATAGACGACGCCCGATTCGGTGACGACCTTGAAGGCCTCGGACGGGAGGTCGCGCTCGCCGACGAAGGCCGCCCGGACCCGCGCCGTGATCGCCGCATCGCTCGAGATCGTGCCCAGGCTCGCGCGCGGTCCGATGACGATCTCGTTGTGCACGCTGCGCACGTTGGGCAGCGCGCCGATCATCTCCTGGGCGCGCGCCTTGCTCGCGGCATCGGGGGCCTGGCCCGTGAGCAGCACCTTGCGGTTGAAGCTGGTCGTCGAGATGCCCTTGGCGGCGGGCAGATTCTCGGAGATCAGGGTGGTGGCCTTGAGTTCGATGGCCTGGTCGTCGGTCTGCGCGCCCAGCGTTCGCCGATCGGCGACCGCCAGCGCGCCGGCCGTGATGCCGGTGATGGCCAGCGGCACGCAGCCCGACGCGAGCAGGCCGACGGCCAGCAAGCCGGCCGAGGCCAGTGCCCGGCGTCGCGGGCGGGGGACGGAAAGCTGGGAGACGGTGAGTGCCATGGCGTTTCTCCGGATGGGGCGTGCCGCGCGGCGTAACGCCTAGTCGTGCCCGGCTTCGCCGAGCAGCGCAACGTCGATGCCGTCGCACAGGCAGTGAACGATCAGAAGATGCACTTCCTGGATCCGCGCGGTGCGATCGTGCGGCACGCAAAGGTGCACATCGGGCTCGGCCAGCATGCCGCCGATGCGCCCGCCGCCACGCCCGGTGAGCGCCACCACCGCGATCCCGCGTTCGTGGGCGGCCTGCACGGCCGCGGCCACGTTGGCGGAGTTCCCGCTGGTGGAGATGGCCACGAGGACATCGCCCGGCTGGCCGAGCGCGCGCACCTGACGGGCGAAGACGTCGTCGAACCGGTAGTCGTTGGCGACCGCGGTGAGGATGGAGGTATCGGTGGTGAGGGCGATCGCGGCGAGCTCGGGGCGCTCGCGCTCGAAGCGGCCCACCAGTTCGGCTGCCAGATGCTGAGCATCGCCCGCCGAGCCACCGTTGCCGCAGGCCATGATCTTGCGATCGGCGGCAAGCGCGGCGACCGCGAGTTCGATGGCCTGTTCGATGGGCCCGGCGAGGGCTTCGGCGCAGGCCAGCTTGAGGCGGGCGCTGTCTTCGAAGTGGGCGACGATGCGCGGAGCCAGAGTCATGAACGGATTATAGGCTCGACGTCGGGGAGGCCGGTCGCTTGAGCCGGCGCTCGCCAACGGGCAGACTGGCGGGCGAGCGGCCGGCTTGATCGCCAACCGGCCGGCTCGCGTCAGCGGGGCCGAATTGCCTGGCGATCACACTTCTTCGGACACCCGCGGCAGCGTCACGGCCGACGCGCCGCCGCGCCTGGCAACATGGCGGGAGCGTGATGCCCTGCTCGTCGGGCTTGCCCTGCTCGGGATCAGCTTCGCCGGCCAGCTGCTGCTCAACGAGCTGATCGACCTGCGCCCGTCCATGGGCGTGAATCTCATCGCCGTGCTGCTCGCGGCGGTGCTCGGCGGCCGGCGAGCCGGCCTGGCGGTCACGGCATCGGCCATCGCGACATCCGGCATCCTCGAGATCGTCAATCATCTCCCGGCGCTGCCCGGGGTGCTTCCGCCCGGCGCCCGGCTGCTCGCCCTGGGCCTGACGGGCGCGCTGGCCAGCGCGGTCGGCGGCTTCGTGCAGGCGCGCCACGATGCCCAGCGGCGCGACTGGGCTGCGCGCCTGGCCTCGGAGCAACGGCTGCGCGAGACCGAGGCGCGCCGATCCCTGCTGCTTTCGCTGCACGACGCCCTGCGTAGCCGGGAAGCGACAGGCCAGCCGCTGTCCGAGGCACTGCGCGTGCTTGTCGCAGGAGTCGGCGCCGCAGGCGCGGCCTACGCGGAACGCGACGAGGCCACGGGGCATGCGACGGCTCATCCCGACAGCATGGTCGGCGCGCTGCAGTTCGGCGGGCTGCGGCTGGAGGCCGATTTCGGCCTCGAGCGCCTAGGCCGGCGCACGAAGGGCCGTGCGCTGGTCTTCGAGGACCTGGCCGGCAGCGCGGACCTCGCCGAGTCCGAGAAGGCGGCCTGGGCCGGGGTATCCGTCGGCTCCGCGGTGATCGTTCCCGAGTTCGATCAGGAACGGCTGATGAGCTTGCTGCTCCTGATCCGCCGGACCGCCGGCCCATGGCTTGCCGAGGACCTGCTGCTGATCGAGGAGTCGGCTGCGCGCATCTCGGCCGCCGAGCGCAGCGCGCGAGCCCAGGCCCTGGCCGCCGAGCGCTCCCGTCTGCTCGAGGAAAGCCGCAACCGCATGGCCCACGCCGAGCAGGCGGCCAGGGTGAGCGCATGGGCCATGGACCTGCACACCGGCGCGATCATCTGGCCCGAGCGCTCCCTGCCGCTTCTCGGCCTGTCGTCGCACGATGAACTGCGCAGCTGGGCCGGATGGCGCACGCTGCTCGATCCGGTCGATGTGACGCGGCTGACGGCGCAGTTCCGTGAGGCCGTCCGGCGCCGCGAGATGCTCGATGCCCGCTTCCGGATGCGCCTGCCCGACGGGTCGGCACGCTGGCTGCTCCTGCGCGCCGATGTCGTCACCGACGATCGCGGCAAGCCGGCGCAGCTCACCGGGCTGGTGATGGATGTCACCGACCAGGAGCGCCTGCGCGCGGCCAGCGCCTCGAAGAGCGCCTTCCTCGCGAACATGAGCCACGAGATCCGCACGCCGCTCAGCGTCATCGTCGGCCTGACCGACCGTCTGCGCCGCGACGCCCACGACGAGCGCGAGTCGCGCCTGCTCGATCAGCTGCGCGACACCGGCGAGCACCTGATGCAGGTCATCAACGATATTCTCGACCTGTCCAAGATCGAGGCCGGACAGCTGATCCTGAACAACACCCCGTTTTCCCTCGGCGAGGTCCTCGACCGCACCCTGCGACTGTTCGAGGACCAGGCTGCCGGCAAGGGCCTGGCCCTGACGCTCGATGCCGCGACCGAGACGCGCGCCCTGATGCTGCGCGGCGACGCCCTGCGGCTTTCCCAGGTGCTCATCAACCTGTGCAGCAACGCGATCAAGTTCACCGCGACGGGTGGCGTCGTGATCGGCGCCCTGGCGATGCCCGCGGAGGACGGGCAGGCAAGACTGCGGCTGTGGGTGGCCGACACCGGCATCGGGATCGAGCCGCACCTGCGCGATCAGCTGTTCGATCCCTTCTTCCAGGGGGATTCGAGCCCGTCACGACGGACCGGCGGCACCGGGCTGGGCCTGGCGATCTCCAAACGCCTGGTCGACCAGATGGGCGGCAGGATCACGGTCGAATCCGAGCCGGACCGTGGCAGCCGGTTCCAGATCGAGATCGAACTGCCGCTCGAGCCGGCCGGACATGAAGCCTCCGATACCGCGTCCTCCGAGCCTGCCCCCGTGAGCACCACCAGTCTTGCGGGCCGCCGCATCCTGGTGGTCGAGGATCATCCCCTGACCCAGGAGATCCTGACCGAGATGCTCGAGGATCTGGGCTGCGACGTGATCCTCGCGAGTGATGGTCTCGAGGCCGTCGACCTCGCGGCGGCCGGACACTACGACCTTATCCTGATGGATCTGCAGTTGCCCACCCTCGACGGGATGGGCGCGACACGCCTGATCCGGCTGCTGCCTCTGCATCAGCACACCCCGATCGTCGCGCTGTCGGCCAACGCCTTCCTCGAAGACCGCGTTCTGGCGCTCGAGGCCGGCATGAACGAGCATCTGGGCAAGCCCGTGACCCTCGAGGTGCTGGCCGGGGCGCTCGCGCGCTGGACCGGCCCACGCGAGCCCGTCATGCCCGCCGAATGCCCGCCCGACCCGGCCCTGCTTGCCGCCATCTCAGGCCTGCCCGGCGTGGCACCGCCGGCGTCGTGGCGCGGCTCGCAGCGCTCACTGCATGACTTCGGCCACGTCCTGCGGCATCTGGTGGAAAGCGTCACCGAAGATGCCGGACGCATCCGGGCGCACCTCGATGCCGGCGAGCACCAGCAGGCGTGCGAGCTGGCGCACCGGGCGGCCGGGGCCGCCAGCATGGTGGGCGCCGAGGGCATCGCCGAGGCGCTGGTGATGCTCGAGCGCAGCCTGCGCGAGCCGGACAACCCCGGGGCGCCTTCCGGGCTGCTCGACGCGGTGGAGCAGCGGGCGCGCAGCCTGGGCTCGGCGCTGGATTCGATGCGGGAAGCGCAAGGACCGACGCTCTAGAAGGCGCCTGGCAGCCAGTGCAGGCGGCTGCCCTCGATGGCAACGACGTCGAACCGCAGCGCGGGCCAGGGCCGCCCGGCGCACCGGTGCTGCAGCCACGCCTGCGCGGCGGCTCGCACACGCGCCTGCTTGCGCGGGTCGATGCTGGCGGCGGCCCCGCCGTAGCGCATGCTGGCGCGCTGACGCACCTCGACGAACACGCACAGCCCGCGGTCGGACATGATCAGGTCGATCTCGCCGCAGCGCAGCCGCACGTTGGCCGCCACCAGTTCGAGCCCCCGCGCGCGCAGATAATCGAGGGCTCGCGACTCGGCCAGGCTGCCGACGCGCTGTGCCGGCGAGACGGCAACATACGTGGAAGGCTTGGCCATGACGCCCGGATTGTATGTGGTGGCAACCCCGATCGGTCACCTGGAGGATCTAGGCCCGAGGGCTGCGCGCACCTTGCGCGAGGTCGACGTGGTGGCGGCCGAGGACACTCGCGTCACCCGCGTGCTGCTGCGCCACGCCGGCTCATCGGCAAGGCTGATCAGCGCGCGGGCACACAACGAGGCGCAAGCGGCCGACGAGATCGTCGCGCTGCTCGCGCAGGGGCGCGCGGTCGCGCTGGTAAGCGACGCGGGCACCCCGGCGATCAGCGACCCGGGAGCCCGGGTGGTGTCGGCGGTGCGCGCCGCCGGATACCCGGTGGTACCCGTCCCCGGGCCCAGCGCGCTGGCCGCGCTGCTGTCGGTGGCCGGTCTCGACGAGGGAGCGGTCCTCTTCGAGGGCTTTCTGCCGGCGCGGCAACGCGCCCGCCAGGAGCGGCTCGCCGTGCTTGCCGGGTCGATGGCCACGGCCGGCGCGGCGCTGGTGCTCTACGAGGCCCCGCACCGGATCGACGAGCTGCTGGCCGATCTCATCGCGTGTTTCGGGCCGGCGCGCCGCGTGATCGTGGGGCGCGAGCTGACCAAGGTCCATGAGGAGGTCGCAGCCCTCGCCCTGGGCGATGCGCCGGCCTGGCTGGACGCGCAGCCGCACCGGCGTCGCGGCGAGTTCGCGCTCGCGGTCGCGCGGGCCCCCGCGGCCGAGATCGCCGCCGAGCCGCTCCAGGCTGCCGAGATCGATCCGGAGACGCGGCGCCTGCTCTCCCTTTTGCTTGCCGAACTGCCGGCGGCGCGCGCCGCGCGCATCGCTCATGCCGTGAGCGGCGTGCCGCGCGAGGCGCTCTACGCGCTCGCCCTCACCCTGGACAAGCCGCGCTGAGCCGCGCGGCTGCGCTCAGGGGCCGACGGTGATCGGGATGGGCGCAAGGTCGGTAGCCTGCCGCACGCGCTCGGCAGCCGCCATGGCCTCGCCCCGGCTGCCGTACGGGCCAGCCAGAAGGCGCCAAAGACCGCTCGCCGGCTGCACCACCAGTCGGTCGGCGGGCAGACCGAGCGCCGCCGCGCCACGGTCGCGCGCGACTTGCGCGCGCTCGGCCTGCGAGAACGCGCCCATCTGCAGCCAGATGCCCGGGACGAGCGCCGCTGGCGCCTGGCGATCGACGCTCTGGGTCTCGAGGGCGAGCGGCTGCGGCCGCGCCGGATCGGACACCGCCGCGCCGCCTGCCGGCGCAACCGCGACCTGCACGACCTGAACCGGCACCGCCGGGGCCGCCTGGGCCACCACGGCCGACTCGCGGTTGCGGGCGAAGGCGATCGGATCGTGGATCAGCACGACCTCGACTTCGGCGCTACCCGCCTGCACGTAGCCCAGCCGCGATGCGGCGGTCCAGGACAGATCGATGACCCGGCCATGGAGGAAAGGCCCGCGATCGTTGACACGCACGACCACCTGCCGGCCGTTGCGCAGATTCGTGACCTGCGCGTAGCTCGGAATCGGCAGCGTGGGATGCGCGGCAGTCATCGCGTACATGTCGTAGGGCTCGCCGCTGGACGTGCGCTGGCCGTGGTAGCGCCGACCGTACCAGGTGGCCGTGCCGCGCTCGCTGTAAGGCTGCAGCCCGGTCATCGGCACGTACTCGCGCCCGAAGATGACGTAGGGGCGGTTGGCCCGCGTATGCAGCGGCTCGGTGCGCGGCACCGCATCGGGCACCGTTGCCGGATCGACCGCAGCGCCCGTGCCCGGACCATCATCGAGGTAGTAGCCGCCGCCGCGACGTCCGGCTCCCGGGGGCTCCGGGGCAGGCGCACCGGCCGAAGCGGCCGGCGCCGGTGCGACGGGCCGCGCGCCCGAGGATTCGACCGAACGCACCGGCGCCGGCGGGCGACTCGCGCAGCCGGCCAGCACCGCCACCATGAAGAGCCCCGCGACCAGCCGCGCCCCCGCCCAAGGTATCGTCATGGGCGGCCCCTGGCGCGGTCATCAGCGATGCCGGCGTCGAGGGCATCGCGCCAGCTGCGCAGATAGCGCAGCCCCGCGATGGCGCGCGATCCGTACCAGGAACTCATCTCGCCATCGATCAGCCTGACGACACAGCCCGCAAGGGCCGGCAGCGCTGCGAGCTCGCGGGCGTGCCGCTCCCGGAACCGATAGGGCTCGCTCGAGAGCAGGACCGCATCCAGCGGCCCGTCGGCCGCCAGCGCGGCAAGATCGACCTCGGGATAGCGCCGTGCCGACGCCGGCGACACGGCGACCAGCCCGACCCGCGCGAGCATGCGCGCCACATAGGTATCGGGGCCCACGGTCATCCAGGGGTTCTTCCAGATGAGGTAGAGCGCGCGGCGCGGCGGCCACGCGGCGATCCGGGCCTGGCAGGCGGCGAGTTCGTCGCGCAGGGCCTGTGCCAGGGCCGCGGCCTGTTGCTGCCGATCGAAGACCGCGCCCAGCATCGCGTAGAGCGCGAGGTTGTCCTCCACTTCGATCGGATGCGTGACGATGACCTCGGGAACGAGGCGTTCGAGTGCCTCGAAGTGCTCGCGCCGGTTCTCGTCGACGTTGACGATGACATGGGTGGGCGCGAGAGCGCGCACCGCATCGAGGTCGACGTCCTTGGTGCCGCCCACCTTGCTCACGGCGCGCACGGCTGGCGCCGGATGAATGCAGAAGCCGGTGCGGCCCACGACCTGCTCGCCCAGACCCAGGTCGAAGAGCAGTTCGGTGATCGAGGGCACGAGCGAGACGATGCGTGGCTGCGCGGCCGAACGGCGCAGCCGGCGGCCCAGCGCGTCGGCAGGCATCTCGTCGGCGCCAGCCGCAGGCGCTGTCAAGCGGGCAGCGTTCATGACGAGCCGCGCGCCTTGCGCGGCGCGCGCGCGAAGGCCCGGTCGAAGAGTGCCGGCGGCATCAGCCGCAGCACGCGGGCCACCCAGGCCATCGGCCGCGGCACCACCGCAAAGGCCCGACCGGCCGCGATCGCATCGACCGCTCGCGCCGCAAAGACGTCGGCATCGGTAAGGAAGGGCATCGGGTAGCGGTTGCGCGCGGTCATCGGGGTGCGGATGAAGCCAGGAGCGATGGTGACCACCCGCAGGCCGCTGCCGCGCAACTCGACGCGCAGGCTCTCGAGCCAGGCGATGGCGGCCGCCTTGGAGGCGCTGTAGCCGCCCGCGCCGGGCAGGCCGCGCACGCCGGCCACGCTGGCGATGCCCACGAGCCGTCCGCTGCCGGCCGCACGCATCGCCGGCACGAACGGCGCCAGGGTATCGACCAGCCCGAGCACGTTGGTGCGCACGATGCGCTCGACGGTCTCGGCGTCGCCCGGCGCCCCCGCCTGGGTACCGGCGCTGATCCCGGCGTTGGCGATGACCACGTCGGGCGTGCCGGCCCGGTCGAGGAAGCTGGCGGCGGCACGCGCCAGCGCCTCGCGGTCGGTCACGTCGGCGGGTAGCGTGAGCACCGGCCCACCGAGGGCGGCGGCGACCCGCTCGAGCTCGCCGGGGCGGCGAGCGGACAGCCCGATCAGGGCCTGCGGATGGCGCCGCCGGTACTCGCGGGCCAGGGCCTCGCCTATGCCACTCGAGGCGCCGGTGATGAAGACACGCGAGACCACCGCCGTAAGCAGGCGCTTACTTGCGCGCCTTGCGTTCCTGGTCGAGCAGCCAGTCGACCACCTGCAGGGCCTGCGCGTTGCCCCGGGCCATCGAGGGCGCGGTGTACCAGCGGCCGTTGACGCCCAGCCCCGGCACGCCCTCCAGCCCCCAGGCCGCGGCCTGCTGGGTGGCCTTGCGTTGGCGGGTCTTGACGGAGAACGACTCGTAGGTGTCGAGGAAGGCCTTGCGGTCGACCCCGTGGCGAGCGACGAAGTCGGCCATGCGCTCGGGGCGGTCGAGGGTCAGCCGATCGATGTGGATGGCGGCGAAGATCTTGTCGTCGAGCTCGGCCGAACGGCCCATGGCCTCGATCGTGTAATAGAGCTGCTGGTGGGGCGCCCAGGCCGGGCCCAGCGCGACGTGCACCTTGCGCAGCGCCACATCGGCGGGCAGCTTGCGGGCCCAATCCTTGAGGGCGGATTCGAGCGAGAAGCAGTGCGGACAGCCGTACCAGAAGAACTCGAGCACTTCCAGGCGGTTGCCGGTCTCGGTAGGCTGGGCAGGCTGCTGCGCCCGGTACTCGACCCCCTCGCGGGGCGGGGAGTTCTGGGCGCGCACGGCGGGCGCGGCCGCCAGCGCGAGCGCACCCGCGGCGAGGCTGCCAAGGAATCGGCGGGTGGCGGGGCAACGCGGCTGCCCTGCGGGAGGCGTGATGATGTGAGGCATGATCGGGACGTCCTGGGGCGGGCTGGGGCGCCGTGAGCTGAGTCGGGACTCAGCGCTGGCGCATGACGGCCGACTCGATGCCGTTGTCGGCCAGGCGCGATTTCGCCTGGTTGACATCGTCGACCTTGGGGAACGGCCCCAATCGAACGCGGTAGACCGTCTGCCCGTTGACGTCTGCGCTCAATACCCGCGCTTCGTAGCCGAGCAGGGCCAGACGGGCGCGCATGCCTTCGGCATCTTCGAGGGTGCGAAACGAGCCCGCCTGCAGCAGGAAGGCCGAACGCTCGTCGCGCGGCGTCTCGGGGGTTTCGGCGGCGCGGGGCTCGTCGGCCTTGCCGCCCGCGGGCCGGGTCTCGGCCTGCCTGCCGTCGGCCGGCCCGGCCTTGGCAGCGCCATCGACGGGCTCGGCGGGCGCAGGCGCAGGGCGATCCTTGGAGAGCAGCGGCTTGTTGGGGTCGGGCAGCTCGGCCGGCGGCCTGGGGTCGGGCGGGCGCTCGGTCGCACGCATCACCTTGTTCACGAAGGGCAGCTGGCCCTGCGTGACGAACACCGCCACCGCGACCGCGATCCCCAGCCCCAGCAGCAGACCGACCAGCAGCCCCCCGAAGGTGCTGCCGCGCTGGCGGCCGGGACCCGAGCCTTCGATGAGGAGCATCACATCCTTTCGGGAGCAGACACGCCGATCAGGGCCAGCCCGTTGCGCAGCACCTGCCGGGTGGCCAGCAGCAACGCGAGGCGAGCCAGACGCAGGGCCGGGTCATCGACCAGGACCCTCTCGGCATTGTAGTAACTGTGCAGATCGCCGGCGAGATCCTTGAGGTAGAAGGCGAGTGCATGCGGCGAGAGCTCGTCGGCAGCCTGCGCGAGCAGCGCCGGAAAGCCCGCCACGCGCGCGGCCAGGGCAAACTCGCGGGCGCCCGACAGCGGACGCAGGAGGTCGGCAGGGTCGGGTGCGGCCGCCAGCGCGCCGAGCACCTCGGCCGCGCCCGGCCCGCCGCGTTCGGCCGACTGGGCGAGCACCGAGCAGATGCGCGCGTGCGCGTACTGCACGTAGTAGACCGGGTTCTCGTCGGTCTGGGCCAGCGCCAGGTCGACGTCGAAGACGAACTCGCTGTCGGCCTTGCGCGAGATCAGGAAGAAGCGCACCGCATCGCGGCCCCGGGCGAGGATCTCGTCGACGGCGCGCTGCGCGCCGGCCTGCGAGCCCGCGCCGCCGCTCCACTCGATGAGGTCGCGCAGCGTCACGTAGCCGCCGGCGCGCTTGGAGATCTTCACCTCTTCGCCGCCGCGCATCACGGTGACCATCTTGTGCAGAATGTAGTCGGGGTAGCCGGCGGGGATGCCCGCACCCAGCGCCTGCAGGCCGGCGCGCACCCGGGCGATGGTGCCGTGGTGGTCGGAGCCCTGGATGTTGATCGCCCGGGCGTAGCCGCGCTCCCACTTGGTGACGTGGTAGGCGACGTCGGGCACGAAGTAGGTGTAGCCGCCCTCGGACTTGCGCATCACGCGGTCCTTGTCGTCACCCCACTCGGTGGTACGCAGCCACAGCGCGCCGCCCTGCTCGTAGGTCTTGCCCGCCGTCTGCAGGCGGCGCACGGCGTCGTCGACCCGGCCGTCGGTGTAGAGCGAGGACTCGAGGTAGTAGGTGTCGAAGCGCACGCCGAAGGCGCGCAGGTCGCGGTCCTGCTCGTTGCGCAGGTAGGCGACCGCGAAGCGGCGGATCGCCTCGAGATCGTCGGGGTCGCCGGCGCCAGTGACCGGCTCGATGCGCTCGGCCGAGACCGTGGCGCGGGCGAGGTAGTCGCTGGCGATGTCGGCGATGTAGTCGCCGCGGTAGCCGTCGGTCGGGAAGCGTGCATCGTCGGGCCCGATGCCGCGGGCGCGCGCCTGCACCGACAGCGCGAGGTTGGCGATCTGTGCGCCCGCGTCGTTGTAGTAGAACTCGCGGCTGACGGCCCAGCCGCTGGCTTCGAGCAGCGCCGACAGCGCATCGCCGAGCGCCGCCTGCCGGCCGTGGCCGACGTGCAGCGGACCGGTGGGGTTGGCCGACACGAACTCGACCACCACCGGGCGCCCGGCACCGCCGGCGGTGCGTCCGAAAGCGGCGCCCTCGCGCAGCACGGCGCCGATCGCGGCCAGGCGCGCCTGCGCCGACAGCCGGATGTTGATGAACCCCGGGCCGGCGATCTCGAGCGCATCGATCAGGCCGGCGCCGTCCTCGGAGCCGTCGCGCTCGCGCACCCGCTGCGCGAGGTCCTCGGCGAGCTGCCGCGGATTGGCGCGCAGCGGCCGGGCCAGCTGCATGGCGAGATTGCAGGCAAGATCGCCGTGGGCGGCCTGCTTGGGCCGCTCGAGCGACACCGGCGGGATGGCGATGGACGCATCGCCCAGGGTTCCGGCGCGCGCGTGGATGATCGCGGCGGCCGCCTCGCGGAAGGCGTCGGCCAGCGCCTGGACCTGACCCGGCAGCATCAGAACAGCACCGAGCTGAGCTTGCGGCGCCAGGCTGCCACGAGCTGCGCCTGCTCGCTCGCCAGATCGAAGATCTGCAGCATGGTCTTGCGGCCGACATCCTCGCCGAAGGCGCGGTCGCGGCGCACGATCTCGAGCAGCTGCTCGAGCGCCGGCTCCCAGGCCTTGTGCGCGATGCAGTGCTGGGCGAGGTCGAGGCGAGCCTGCAGGTCGGCCGGGTTGGCGGCGATGCGGGCATCGAGCTCGGGCGTGGACGGCAGCCGGTTTTCCTCGAGCAGTACCTTGACGCGGGCGGCCAGCGCCTGTGCGTGCGGCTCCTCGGCGGCGGCGGCCGACAGCGCCTCGAGCTGCGCCTGCGCGGCGCCGGCGTCGTCGGCCTCGAGCAGCAGCTGGGCGTAGGCCAGACGGGCCTCGTCGAAGGAAGGATCGAGGGCGATGGCCTTCTTCAGGTGGGCGATCGCGGTTTCGCGCTCGCCGGCCTGCATCGCCTGCACCGCAGCGTCGAGTTCAATGTCGGCCGGGTTGGGCATCAGCCGGTCGATGAACTCGCGCAGCTTGCCCTCGGGCAGCGCGCCCTGGAACTGATCGACCGGACGACCGCCGACGATCGCGAACACCGTGGGGATCGAGCGGATACGGAAGTGCCCGGCAAGCTGCTGCTGCTCGTCGGTGTTCACCTTGACGAGCTTGAAGCGGCCCTGGTAGTCCTGCTCGAGCTTCTCGAGCAGCGGCCCCAGCGCCTTGCACGGGCCGCACCAGGGGGCCCAGAAGTCGACGAGCACGGGAACCTGCATCGACGCGTCGATCACGTCGGCCTGGAAGGTTTCGAGTGTGGTGTCGGTCATGGCACGGCTCCGGACGAAAGAGCGACGCGGCAAGGGCGAAGATGGGCCCGCTGCCTGCCGTCGCAAGACCGCCATGTTGCCACGACGCGCGTGGCGGCCGCGCGAACGCGGTACGCTAGCGGGTTAGCGAGCCCGGGGCGGGCGCCGCCATGGCGGCGTGGCACCGGCGATCGCGCCGCCCGGGGGCCGCATGCAACTGCCGCACAACTCCTTCAAGAAGGCGCTGGCCGAAGGCCGCGCCCCGATTGGTCTGTGGGCCAGCCTGCCCTCGCCCTACGCGGTGGAGGTGATCGCGGGCGCGGGCTTCGACTGGCTCCTGATCGACACCGAGCACACGCCGAGCGACATCGAGACGGTGCTCGCCGAACTGCAGGCCGCCAGCGCCTACGGCTCGCACCCGGTGGTGCGCATCCCCTGGAACGACTTCGTTGCCGTCAAGCGCTACCTCGACATCGGCGCGCTGACGCTCATGATTCCCCAGATCGCCGACGCGAAGGAGGCGCGCGCCGCGGTCGAGGCGATGCGCTATCCGCCGCGCGGCATCCGCGGGGTCGGCGGCACCACGCGCGCCACCCGCTTCGGCCGGGTCGCCGACTATGCGCGCCGCGCCGAGCAGGAGCTGTGCCTGCTGGTGCAGGTCGAAACCCGTGAGGCGCTCGACCAGATCGAGGCGATCGCAGCGGTCGACGGGGTCGATGGCATCTTCATCGGGCCGGCCGACCTGCACGCTTCCTTCGGTTTCGTGGGCGAGCGCGCCAACCCCGAGGTGATGGCCCGCATCGACGACGGCATCCGGCGCATCCGTGCCGCCGGCAAGGCGCCGGGCATCCTCACCTCGTCGGAGCCCGACGCGAAGCACTGGCTCGCGCTGGGCGCGCAGTTCGTGGCGGTGGGCTCCGACGTCGGTCTGCTCGCCCGTGGCGCCGACGCACTGATCGGCCGCTTCCGACCGTGATGCGCCCGGCGCGCCGCACGGTGCTGGCGGCGCTGGCCGCGGCGCTGGCCGCGCCAGGGCGTGCCGCCGAACCCGATCAGGGCCCGGGTGCGCCGCAGTTCGGCGCCGAGGTGCCCTACGTGCAGACCCCGCTGCCGGTGGT
>Ga0315904_10008419_pt1 | contig 13661 bp, 7 predicted proteins | sample LakEriMetagenome_6_FD_203529 | JGI IMG/M metagenome (GOLD analysis project Ga0315904, IMG submission 203529) | Freshwater fungal communities from buoy surface, Lake Erie, Ohio, United States - Buoy 12 MA120 | ecosystem: Environmental > Aquatic > Freshwater > Lake | place: USA: Lake Erie, Ohio... | reverse complement strand
CGAGAAGCTTCCCTTCGGCCTCGCGAAGTTCACGGTCAACGTTGAGCGCGACCAGAAACTGCCGACAGCGCCGGTCGATGATTTCCGCCGCGTCACCGTGATCGATGTTGAGATGACGGCTGTCGACAAAGGCAAGAATGCCCGCAGCGAAATCGCCGCAGGCGAGTGATTGTGGCGCTCTGATCCGGTTTGGACCCCGCGGTGCACCCACTTCTGGCAGATCGCGTATCAAAGGCCGTGCGCGCGTCGTGGTACAACCACGGTCGTGCCTCTGAACGCGACGCTCTGTCCCGGTCGGGTTCACGCTCCGCAGGCGGACTTTCTAGAACGCCTCTCTCAGGATCTGTTCCAGCTGTGCCTGCGTGGGGAAGATCGGGTTCACGCGCAGGATCCGTTTGACGGCGAAGGCCTTCGCCGCAAACACCGGCAACTGGCTTTCGTGCACTCCGATGTCGCGCAGCCGGGCGGGAATGCCAATGGCCGTCTTGAGCCTCTCCACCGCATGAATTGACCGCTCGGCCGCTGCTTCCAGTGACAGACCGACGGTTGACTCGCCCAGCCACTCGGCAATCTGTGCGAACTGCGGCAGTCGGGCTGGCAGGTTGAATCGCATCACGTACGGCAGCAGCAGGCCGTTCCCGGCACCATGCGAACAGTGGACGGCCGCCCCCACCGGATATTCCAGGGCATGGACGGCTGCGACGCCAACATTCGAAAAGGCCAGGCCACCCAGGCTGGCGGCCAGAGCCATTCCTTCCCGTGCGGCCAGGTTTGTCCCGTCGCGGACCGCGTTCTCCAGGTGGGCCCCCACCAGCCGGATCGCTTTCTCGGCCAGCATATCGCCAAATGGGTGGCGTCCCTGGTAGGTCGTCCGCTCTCCCGGAGGCAGCGGGAAGTGCTCGTTGTCGACCGCAGTGAATGCCTCGATGGCATGCGACAGGGCGTCGATGCCGCTGTCGGCTGTGACCCTGGGGGGACACGACAGAGTCAGCAGCGGGTCAACGAGGGCGACACGCGGACGCAATCGCTGGCTGAGGATGCCGAGTTTCATCTGCTGAACCGTGTCTGTGAGGACGGCTGAGCCAGAAACCTCGGAACCGGTCCCCGCCGTGGTGGGAAGGCAGATCAGTGGCAGGATCGGTCCCGGGACCCGGTCTTCCCCCACGTAGTCGGTGGGAGAGCCACCGTGCGACAGCAGCAACGCGGTCAGCTTGGCCAGGTCGAGGTTGCTGCCTCCCCCCAGCCCCAGCACGCCATCGACCCCCACCTGGCGTGCCCGCTCGGCACATTCGACACCGAGGTGCAGTGGGGGTTCGGGAAGTCCCCCGTCAAAGATCTCGACGGCCCGCCAGGCGGCTCGACAGTGTGCGGCGACACGCTCGACCATTCCGGTCCGGACGAGCACCGCATCGGTCACGATCAGCAGTCGCTGGATTCCCAGTCGATCGAGAATCTCGGGGAGGCGTTCGATCGCACCCGGGCCAAAGACGAATTCGCCCGCTGTGTGAAATGTCCAGGTGGTGCGCATGGCGGCCAGATCGGTGAGGGGCCGCCCCGTCGCGGGAGAGTCACCGCCGAGCGGACCTGTTTGGGAAGGGAGGCTCAGGCCAGGATTTCGGTGAGCACTCGCGAATCGTCGGCCGGCCCGATGAGTCGATTCTCCAGACCCTGGTAGGGGAATGAGAACCGCTTGGCGTCGATTCCCAGCAGGTGCAGGATCGTATGCTGGATGTCGTGCACTCCGACCTTGTTCTCGGCGACCTGATAGCCGAATTCGTCGGTCTGTCCGAAATTGAAGCCTCCCTTGACCCCACCGCCGGCCATCCAGAGGGTGAAGCAGTGCGGGTGGTGATCGCGCCCCAGGAAGGTGGATCCCCCCCGGGCTTCGTTCATGCTCGTTCGGCCGAATTCGCCGCCGCAGATGATGAGTGTCTCGTCGAGCATCCCACGCTGCTTCAGATCGCGGACGAGGGCCGCGATTGCCTGGTCGACATCTTTCGTCTTGCGGGGGAGGGCATTCATGATGTCGTCTCCGGGCCCGGTGCCGTGGATATCCCAGCCCCAGTCAAACAACTGCACATAGCGAACCCCCTGTTCGACCAGGCGGCGGGCCAGCAGGCAGTTGTTGGCAAAGGCTCCCTGTCCGGGGGTGGCACCATAAGCCTCCAGCACGTGCTTGGGCTCGCGCGCGATGTCCATCACCTCGGGGACGGCGACCTGCATCCGGAAGGCGAGTTCGTACTGGCTGATGCGGGTGGCGGTCTCGGGATCGCCAAACTGCTGCTGTTCGAGCTGATTCAGCTTCTGCAGGGCGTCGAGGCTGCGGCGGCGGGAATCGCGGCTCATCCCCTTCGGGTCGTTGACATACAGGATTGGCTCTCCGGCACTGCGGCACTGCACCCCCTGGTAGACCGACGGAAGAAAACCGCTCCCCCAGCAGGACTTCCCACCGGTGGGATCCGAGCCACCACTGATCAACACGACGAATCCGGGAAGGTCGGCACTCTCGGAACCAAGTCCATAGGTGATCCACGACCCCATCGACGCATTGCCGAACCGGGGATTGCCCGTGAACATGAACAGGTCGGCCGGGGCGTGATTGAATTGGTCGGTGTTCATCGACCGGATCACCGTCATTTCGTCGGCAATCGTGGCGATGTTGGGCAGCAGTTCGCTGACCCAGGTTCCCCCCGAACCGTGCTGGGCGAACTTGTAGGGGGTTCCCAGCAGCTTGGGGTGCCCCTTGATGAAGGCGAAACGCTGGTTTTTCAGCATTTCGTCGGGGCAGGGCTGCATGTTCAGGCGGACGAGCGTCGGCTTGTAGTCAAACAGTTCCTGCTGCGGGGGAGCCCCGGCCAACTCGATGTAGATGACCCGCTTGGCCTTGGCGGGCAATGGCGCCTGACGGGGGGCCAGGGGATTGCCCGGATCCCGCGCGGTCGACTCGGCCGCCTGGGACTGCCGGGCAGGATCCAGCAGTTGGGTCAGGCTGAGTGCCCCCAGACCAGCCTGCGAGGTCTGCAGAAAATGGCGGCGGGTCCGAAGGAGGGAACGCTGTTCGCGAGGCTGCATGGTGGTCACCGGGGAAACGCGGGACAAACCGGGGAGAGATTGAGAGGATATCAGGCAGGCCGGGGTGTGGGGAGAGTCGAGCCGGTCACCGGGCTGTGACTTTCCCCACAGAAAACTCCGACCCCGGGGCCGTCAATCGCCCGCCTCGGCAACGCCGAAGCCAAATGCCTCCTCCACCGCTTCTTCGGCCGCGGCCGGGTCGAGCGGCCCGGCGGGAGGGGCACCGGTCAGTTCGCGGGGAACGAAGTCGCTGTCGGCAAAGTGGGTGAGAGTCTGTTCGGTGCTGGTCGGATCGACCGAGTTGCAGCAGGCGGTCAGCCTGTCGGAGACCGACTTCAACCACGACTGCCATTCCGCAGGGTCCAGACCGGTCGGGGTTGCCTGCGAGAATTCTCCCAGCAGCAGGATCAGTCGCAACAGGTGCCGGAAGATCAGCCCCTCGTGCTTGGTGAGATCTCGTCCGGTGACGTAGCCGAAGAAATTGCCCTCAAATTGCAGCACATCGGGGGCCACCCAGACGGGCGTGACCTGGAATCCGTGGATATTCGGGTATTCCGACTCGAACAGCATCCGCAGTTTCTCGGCCAGGGTGGGGGGCCATTTGCGGTCTTCGAAACGGGCATCGGGATCCCACTCCGGATAGAGATCGCCGGCGGCGATCAGGCCCCGGGCGACCACTTCCTGGTCGACCCGCTCGGTCGCCAGGGGGCCCGGGGGGAGCCGGTCGGGACCGGGAACCCGTACGAACCGCTGGATGGAGCGGGGAAGTTCCAGAACACTTTCGAGTGCCTGCAGGCGCTCGGCTTCGCTCGCCAGGCCCAGGTGGTCGAGCAGGAACATCGCATAAACCGGATTGATGCTGCGAAACAGGAAGAATTCCCGCAGGCGGGAGGTCGGCTGGGCGCGGTGGGGTACATAAACCTCGGCGGCAGGTTTTTCGGCTCCCAGCACACGCGGAAGCGGGGCTTCGCCGCGGGCTTCCCGCTCGGCCTGCAGCGCCTCGACGATCAGCCGGGCCATCGGGCTCAATGGTGCAGCGGCCGGAGTCGCGGGCACCTCTTCGGGGGGGGACTCGGCCGGGGTCTTCGGCTCGGGTCGCGGTGGAGGGGGATCCAGCTGGATGACCCCCGAGGCGTGCAGGGTCAGCAGCATGGCATTGAGTTCCCGCTCTTCGGTGGCGATTCGCTGCGGGTCCATCAGCCGCTTGCGAACCAGTGTTCGCAGCCGGTCGACATCGGGAGACAACTGCAGCATGTAGGCGAGCATGCGCCACGGCAGGTGACCCTGGCTGACCAGGTCGCGGGGTGAGGCGGTCCGCAGCTTTTCAAACTGGGAATCGTTCCAGTACTGCCGGTTCGGACTGCGGGTCGGCTGCTTTTTCTTCAGGGCTTTCTTGGCCTTGATCAGGTTGGGGTCCTTCGTGTCTTCCGGGATCTGGTCGTACTTTTCCTTCCAGCGGAGGATCTTCACATCATCTTCGTGGGGCAGGGCCAGGACAAAGCCCTGATCGTCATACTGGGGTCGGCCCGCCCGGCCAAAGATCTGGTGGGCCGAGCTGGGGTCGATCAGCTTCTGTTTCCCCGGGGGCCCCTTGAGCAGGCACGGAAGCACCACGCTGCGAGCGGGCAGGTTGATGCCGGCCGACAGCGTCTCGGTACAGATACAGACCGTCAGCAGTCGCTGCTGGAAAAACTCCTCCACGATGCGACGGTAGCGGGGAAGAATTCCGGCATGGTGCACGCCAATTCCCCGCAACAGGATCTGCTTCAACTTCGGGCCCGCCCCCTTGGACCAGTCCGATTTCGCCAGCTTCTCGGACAGCAGTTTCTGCTGCCCATCGGCCAACAGCGCTTTCCCCTTGAGTTCTTCGCCGACGTTCCAGCACTCATCGCGGCTGAAGCAGAACACCAGTGCGGGGGTCTGGCGGACGGCGTCCTCCCCGGCGGCCATCTCCTCGACCAGTTCGTTGAGAGTCTGGTCGCCCACCCAGCGATACGTCAGTGGAACCTTGCGGTCACTGCTCTGCACCAGTTGCAGGTTGCGCCCGTGGCAACTCTGCAGCCAGCGCAGGAAGGCCACGGCGTTCCCCACGGTGGCCGACAGCAGCAGGACCCGCACATGGGGGGGCAGGAGCGATAGCGAGAACTCCCAGACAATGCCCCGCTCGGGATCGGAGAAACTGTGGAATTCATCCATGACCACGCCGAGCACGTTGCCAAAATCAAACAGCTCGGGCTGCAGCAGCCGGTTGAGCAGGATCTCGGCGACCACCACCAGCACCGGTGCGTCGGGATTCACGCGGCGGTTGCCGGTGACGAGCCCCACGTCCTCGGGGCGGTAGCCCCAGCGGACGGCGGTTTCTGTCAGTTCGCGAAACTTCTGTTCGGTGAGGGCAATCAGCGGCGTGGTGTAGTACATCCGCCGTCCGGTCCGCAGGGCCTCAAAGACGACCGCTTCGGCAATCAGCGTCTTGCCGGTCCCCGTGGGGGCCGAGACCAGCACCCCCTCGGCATGTTCGTACCAGGCAAAGATCGCCTGTTCCTGAACCGGGTAGGGGGGATAGGGGAGGCGTTCGAGGTATTCGAATGCCAGTTCCTCGCGGGAGGGGAGCCCTGCAGATTCGGTCACGGCGGAGGTTCGGGTGAGAATGAAAGGCCAGTGGGCCAAGGAGAGGGCCTGATTCTATCCACGAACGTGGTTCCCTGACGATGCCTGGTGTCGACTCGCCTCAAAGCACGCGTGGGTATCGGAGGTCTTTCAAGCCGTTGAAGAGCCAGGCACGATTGGGCGCTTTGGGATCCGATCGTCGACTGGCTCAGGTGGTTGCCGGGGGTTCCAGGACGACTTGTGTCTGGGGAACATTGCGGATGGCGAGGGCGACCTTGCGAAATCCTCCCGCGGGGGGGATGACCAGCCACTGCCCGGGCAGGTTGACCTGTGTGGACAACTGTCGGGCCAGGGTGGCGTTTCGCTCGTGCCATTGACGATCGAGCCATCCCCGGCGTTTCGCCTCGACCACCAGCACGAACAGTCGGCGATGGGGCTGATGCTGCATTTCTTTCTCGGCCAGCCAGGCGGTCTCCAGTTCGGGAAGAGCCGCGAGGGATTTCTGCAGGGCCAACCGCTCGGGGTGATCCAGTGTCACGCAGCGGAAGCGATCGGTTGGTCGGACCGAGCGACGTTCCTCATCGGCCGCCTGCTGAACTTCCTTGAAGTGGTCGATTTCTGTCTGGAGCTGGGTCAATGCCGCGGGATCATCACGGCGTTCGAGCCAGTTTTTCCACAGCATGAAGGCATCGGCTGCCAGGGCCGGTTGATCCCCGTCGATCACCCGCCGCAGACAGGCCAGCCCCGATTCGTCCCCCACCGAGAGCAGGTTGCCCCCCAGAGTCAGCCAGCCCATCAGGTGTTGGGGATGCTGGTCGAGGAACTCCCGCAGCAGCGGTTCAGACTTCAGGAATCCCTCGAGTTCCATCCGCTTGGCCAGGCGATTCCACTCGGCGCTGAGTTGCGGGGACGACTTCGGGGGCGGGGAAGCTTCGCCGGTTGATTCGGAAACGGGAGGCGTGCTGGTTGCGGAGGGGTTGGAGCTGGACCGTTCGGATGTCGCGAGTTCCCGCTGGAGCCGCTGGGCGTTGTGATACAGGATGTTCCAGGCCCGCGCATTGTCGGTCTTCCACGACTGTGACATCTCGTCACGCAGCGATTCAAAGCGGGGGGCGAGAAAATCCTCGGCGGCCGAATGCCGGGGAGCCAGGGGAAACCCACCCTGCGCGAGTGCGTCGGGGTTCGCGCCGAGGTTGCGCAGTCGGTCGGCCAGGCTGGGGTGGGAATCGGAATGCAGTGTCCGGAACCGCAGCGCCTCTGTGATCCAGCGTTGGGCGAGGGCTGGATCGGGAGGGAGACCTAACTCACGCTGTTCACGGTCGTAGATGGCGTCCGGGGGCTCGGGCAGGCGATTCATCTCGCGATGAACCTCGGGCCAGAATTCCTGGCTCAGGCGCGTCCCCAGGCACTGGATGGCAAACAGGGCGGTCGCGGCGTCGTTCACCGTGGTCCATTCCGCAGAGCGGCGATCCGCCTCGTATTCATCGCTGCGGGAGAGGACGAAGCCATGCGCATGAAACCGGGGCCAGTACCAGCTCACAAACCACTGCAGAGGCTTCCGGAAGAGCTGCATCCACCCTGCCGACGCGGCCCCCCAGTTGGAAAACACGACCGACCACGCTTCCTGCACCCGTCCGATCCAGAGGCTGAACCAGTCGTGTGATGCGGACTGGTGGGCCAGTTCGTGGGCGAGGATGGCTGTCGCCTGGTCCGGGCTCACCAGCAGCAACAGGGGAAAGCCCAGGAGCAGGTGCCGACGGCTGAATCCCAGCAGCCCCAATCTCGGCTCGGACCAGACCCTGGCATTGAAGTCGGTATTGAGCCAGACATGATCGAAGGGGCGCGATCTCGCCTGCGCCTGCAGTTTTTCCAGCACCTGGAACAATCGGGGACATTCATCCCGTCTCAATTCGCGATCGCAGGGAGCCGTGGTGGGAGTCCACAGCAGGCAGATCGCCTGTCCGATGACCAGTGTCAGGACCACGGACGCCAGGGCCAGGCAGGCGAGATTGGCGGGGAACGGGGTGTGGAGTGCCACCACAAACAGGAATGCCGCCAGCGAGGAAGTCACGACCAGGACCGCAACGAGGATGCCCAAGCCCAGCAGCACCAGCCAGGCGATCTTGCGGCGCAGGGCCGCCGGCCGGCCGGCATACCGCCGTTCGATCGCGGCCACCCGCTGGGCAAATTGAGCGTCGGAATCCTGTGTCATGGCGTCGATGGGGCGTCAAGCACGCGGTCGAGCAACAGGGCGGGGGGAAATCGTTCGACGTGCAGCTTGCGGGCCAGAGAGACCAATCGCTCGCGCTCGGAGGGGAATCGGCGCGACAGCAACAGGCACCAGAGCGCCTTTTCGCGGGGGGTCAGCCCATTCACTTGATGCAGTTCGGCCTCGGTGGGGGGCCGATCTCGCTCCAGACATTGCATGGCGGTTTTGTTGTCAAGGGGGGCCTCCAGATGCAACGCTGCCAGGGTCGTTGCCAACCAGACTTTCCAGGCTTCGTCCTGCCCCGCCAGGTGACAGGCCAGTGCAATCGAGCCGGGAAGGATCCAGGAGTCGCCAAGTTCCAGGATGTCGGGCGGGTTGGGGAGACGGCTCAAATCCCCCTGGGCGAGGAGAAAATGGTAATCAATTGCCTTGAATTCGGCCGAGGCTGGTGGGGCTGCCGGGAAGCGGCGGCAGAAATAGTCGATCAGCCGGGAGGCTTCCGAGCGGGATTGAACCGGATCACCCGGGGATCGGAACTGCCCTTCAAACTGATGGAACGCCCGAGTGGCTTCGTCGTACTGGCCACGCTTGGCGAGTGACTCGGCAAGCCAGATCGCGGCCAGATAGCCCTGCCTCCGCTGGGAGTGCGTCATCATGCTCCGCAGGACCTGTTCCTCCCTGGCGAAATCGCCAGTCGCCAGGGCCAGCCAGTGCTGTCCCATCAGCACCAGGGTATTGTCCAGCAATCGATCGCCGGCCAGGGTCAGCCACCGTCCGGCTTCGTCCCAGTGGGCGTTGGAGATCTCGTGGAAACCGAGGCCCAGCGACGGCCATCCCAGGGCCGGGTCGATCTCGTGTGCCTCCCGCAACAGCCGGACATCGTCCGGCGGGGGAGTGAGGCGGGCGAGCAGGTACAGGATGCGGGCGTCACGCGGGTTGTCGCGCAGTCGTTGCTCGTATTCCCCGATCAAAGGTTGCGGATTTGTCTGCAACTGGGACAATTTCTGATAAGTGCGGTGCCACTCGATGGAAAGAGGGTTGGTCCAGAGACCCGCCCGGAGGAATGACTCGGCCCGTTGATCGTGTTCACCGCTGCAAACAGCGAAGTAGATGTCGAGCAAGTCCTGATAGTTGGGGGTTCGGAGGAGGTGCCCCTCGGCATAGGTCAGGGCAACCTCCGGTGGTGCCTGGCGTGCCAGCATGGGGAGATACACGGCAGCGGGAACCGACTCCAGTTCCACGCTGACCTTTTTGACCACCGAATTGCGATTGTCGATTCGCAGTGTGCGGGGCGGGGTCACGAACGGATAGTCGACATGCGGCACAAACTGGAATTGACCCTCCAGTGGCGTGGACCGGGCTGGGCGGGGCACTGAAGCGTACTCGAGGTCACCGCGGATGACGAACGCGGCCCCGGCGACGTTGTAGGTCCATACAGGATCGTGAGTCCAGCGTTCGAAAAAAGGGGTCGTCATCACGATCTCGGCCTGCTCGTCGACGGGACCCGTCACCCGGATCCTGTGCCGGCCCTCCGGCAGCGGGAACGCCCGTCGCTGAAACACCTCCTGGGGAGGTGCGTCATCGATGCTCACCTGGACCGGTTGGGCAAAGGCGCTGACGACATGCAGTGTCCGGTTTCGGCGGTAGTATTCATTCAGCCCCGTGAGGCCCAGCAGGAGCAGCGAGGTTGCGATGGCGGCATACACGGTCCTCCGAATCCATGGCGGGTACTTGCCACTCTTCGAATCCAGCACCGCCTTGAGCGAGAACTGCCGCTGCGGCAGGATGCTGGTGGAACGGCCCAGCGCTTTCTCCGAGACCGCGACCATCTTGCGGACTTCATGCTGCTCGGCGGCAGACGGGAACTCGGTCAGCAGGTGCTGCAGCAATTCCAGGGCCCGTTCGTGGTTCCCCTCGGCCTGATACTTTTGGGCCAGGAGGTCGAGGATGGTCAGATCGTAGATCTGGCCGGCCCCCGGCTGCCGGAGAAACTCAACCAGGTTCCAGACCTCATCCAGTTTGCCAGGCTCATTCAGCAGGTGCATGGCCCGCTGGGTGCGACCGTAGGGATTTTCGGGGTCGATCTCAAACGCCTGGTCAAAGAGCCCCTGGGCCGTCTCGTACCGCGAGAACTGCTGCAGCTGGCTGGCCAGTCCCCGCAGCAGTTCCGGCTCGTTCGGATGTGCCACGAGGGCTGCCGCGCGAAACGCGTCGGCTTCTTTTTCCATGTGGAAGGCGAGCATCCGCGCATGGGTGTCCAGCGCCCCGTCGACGGTCGGGGCTGTTCGATACTTGGTCAACCCTTCCGAGACCTGGAGTTGCCGGTTCGACTCCCACTCTTCCGGGTTGACGGCATAGTGATGGTGGCAGCTCGGGCACATGTCGATGATCCGCAGCCGCTTCAGGGGGATCACCGGGATGAAAAGAATCACGAACCAGAGACGGGTGTCGTATGAGAGCAACTGGCCCGCATGTCCGCACGTTTGACAGACTCCCTCCCGTTGGGTGACATCCCGGCTGCCATAGTAATGTGTGCCGATTCCGTTGAGGGTGTAAGGCATGTGAGGCTCGGCAGGAATGACTGCAGGAAGATCTGTTCAAGGATAGCAAATCGGAGACGTGGAGAACAAAGTTGTCTCGTCTCTGTGGACTGATGCTGGGGCATGCGGACAGTCTGCGTTTTGGGGAATTCGCGTGCGAGGGGAGTCAGGCATTTCAGGTGATCGGGTCATGTCAACTGGGCCGTCGCTCATCGACATGATTCCGGGACATGCGGGAGGGGGCGGAAAACGCAACCGGGATCCGGCCTGGTGACACGCACTCCGCCAGGTTCCCGGAAGGAACGTTCGCTGTGACTGCCAAAGACTGCCAAAGGAGGGGGGGCGGTGACTTCAGGCCGTCATCGTGGGGGGGATGAAAAGACCACCGAATGCGGGGACCGGTTCGGGATCACCGACAAGAATCGAAGACTGGGATGAATGGATTGGACGAATTCCGGAGGGGGTATCGGGAAACCGGCGGCTGCATGCTCCCGCCTGGTTCGCACTTCCGGGAAAGGCGGGGCGGGCGGTTGACGATGCGCCAATTGTCCACGTATAAAACTGGGGTCGGAAGACTCATGGCGGGTGTTCCGGCGCACGAATTGTCACGCAGGCCCGAGGCACAACGGTGTGTCTCCGGGCTTTTTTTGTGTCCATTGTTTCGAGAATCCGAACCATCCATGTCGGTCTCTCAGCGTCTGCACTGGTGTTTCCCGCTGATCCTGTTGGGACAGTTGGGATGTGAGCGCCTCGCGCCTGTTCCCGCGCAGTTTCGGTCGAGTGCCGAGATCCAGAAACTGCCCGAGGAGATGCAGAAACAGGTGCGAGAGGCCCTGGAAAACTATTGTGGAACCCCCGCGGAACCGAAGTTGCTGGGGGCCCTGGAGTCGCGGCCTGAGACGCTGAAGCTTGGTCGCGACGTCTACATGCAGCGCTGTTGGCAATGCCATGGCGAAACGGGAGATGGTGCCGGCCCGGCAGCCGCGCAGCTCTATCCCCGTCCACGCGACTATCGTCGCGGGATTTTCAAGTTCACATCGTCCCCCTACGGCTCGAAGCCCCGCCGCAGTGACCTGGTCCGAACGGTCAAATTGGGTGTGCCGGGGACTTCAATGCCTTCGTTCGCCATTCTCTCGGAGGCGGAACTCGCGGCGGTCGTCGACTATGTGCTGGTGCTGACCCATCGGGGAGAACTGGAATTCCAGATCGCTCTGGAGGCGGAGGGGGCCGACGAACTGGACGCCGAGGCCGTGACCGGGCTGGCCCAGGAAATTGTCACCGACTGGAACACGGCCGAGTCGACGGCGGTGAATCCCGAAACTCCCAAGCCCGAGTTCACATCCGAGCATGTGACGCGGGGCCAGCAGGCGTTTTTGACCAAGGGGTGTTCGAAGTGCCACGGTGAAGATGGCCGGGGTCAGACGCTCGACAACCTCGAGTCAAAACTGGTGGATGTCTGGGGTCATCCGACCCGAGCCGCCGACCTCACTTCGGGGATGCTGCATGGGGGACGGGAGCCGATCGATATCTACCGGCGGATCTACGCCGGGATCAACGGCACACCGATGCCCGAATTCAAGACCGCCCTCTCGGCGGAACCCGAGACGATTTGGGACCTGGTCTCGTATGTGCTGTACGTGTCGGGACGACGGCGATCCCGGCCCGAGCAGATCCCGGATGCCGGCAGCCTGGTCGCCTATCCCCGCAGTCCTGCGGGAGGGGCGACGGCTGCGGGTGGTGACGACTGACCCTGTCATTGGCGGCTGGAATCCCCGGAGCGAAAGTCGAGTCGGACCCTGCCTGGGGTGCGTTGTGGAGCGAGCGCTGGAGCAATTCAGATGGAACAGACGGCGAAACAGCTCGAGTTTGAGCGATTGAAGGAGCGGGTGGCGCAGCTCGAATCGGAGTTGCAGTCTCACCCGGGCCCCTGGGCCCCCACGGGGGAGTACCCGGCGTATGAGGCGCTGTCGGGCTTCGTTTTGGGGATTGCCGGGGCGATTGTCGCCCTGTTGCTGAATGTCATCGGCGCACCGGCCGACAGCAAGGATCCCCTGCAGTTGATCCGGGTGTATCTCACGTTTCCCCTGGGAGAAAAGGCGCTGACGCTGGGAACGCGCGAGGTCGCTGGCAGTTCGATTGGTGGTTCCTTGGGCAGTCCCCTCGGAGATTGGATGATTCTCGCGTTTGGCTGCTGTCTGTACCTGGGGACGGGCATGTTGCTGGGGGCGATTTTCCAGCCGGTCTTCCGCCGGTACGCCGACCGCTCGTTTCTCAAGCGCCTGGTGCTGGGGGTGGCCCTGGGTCTGCTGGTCTGGGTGGTGAATTTCTACGGAATCCTGTCGTGGCTGCAACCGCTGACCTGCGGCGGTCGCTGGATTACCGACAACAGTGTGCTTCCCTGGTGGGTGGCGGCTGTCACCCATGTGGTGTTTGGACTGACGATGGCGATCTTGTACCCGCTGGGGCGATTCCGTGCTCCGGCGGCGGGAGTGGAACAGGCATGAGCAGTGCAACCGTGACCGACAATCGGACTGTCGACACCGATCGGCTCGTCGATCGCAAACTGGTGCTGTACTTCTATCTGGCGGCACTGGCTTACCTGTTTGTCTCGATGCTCGGGGGGCTGCTGATGGCCTTCCAGTTGATCCGTCACAACCCGCTGTCGGGGATTGAGATCTTCTCTCCGGGACGTTGGCGCATGGTGCACACCAACGCGATTGCCTACGGCTTCATCGCCAACGCCCTGTTGGGCTCGATGTTCTGGGCGGTCCCGCGGTTGACCCTGCGGCCGGTCCTCAGCGTGTGGCTGAGCTGGTTCATCTTCATCGCCTGGCAGGGGGTGGTGCTGGCAACGGCCGGGGGGATTCTCCTGGGGCAGGCGCAGGGACTCGAATGGGGTGAGACTCCCACCTGGATCGACCCTGTGGCGCTGCTGGGATTAGCTCTCGTGGTCGTGAACTTCCTCCCGTCGATCGTGATGACCAAGGGGCCCCTGTACGTGACCCTCTGGTACTTCATGGCGGCCCTGGTGTGGACGTTCCTCACTTACGCCATGGGAAATTTCATGCCCCAGTACTTTGTCTCGGGCTCGGCCGCCGGCGCGGTCGGGGGCCTGTTTATCCATGACCTCGTCGGTCTGTTCGTGACCCCCATCGGCTGGGGATTGATGTATTACTTCGTCCCGATCCTGTTGAAGAAGCCGATCTGGAGCCACGGCCTGTCGCTGGTCGGGT
>Ga0315904_10008418_pt1 | contig 13662 bp, 9 predicted proteins | sample LakEriMetagenome_6_FD_203529 | JGI IMG/M metagenome (GOLD analysis project Ga0315904, IMG submission 203529) | Freshwater fungal communities from buoy surface, Lake Erie, Ohio, United States - Buoy 12 MA120 | ecosystem: Environmental > Aquatic > Freshwater > Lake | place: USA: Lake Erie, Ohio... | reverse complement strand
TTTTCTATGTAGACCAAACCCCAACAATCATTCAACCCAATACAGCAACAGATGAATACCCCAGCTGGGTAAGTGGCAGTAAAGTGAATGATGCGGATTTCAGCATGGCACAACTCTATTATTCCAGAGATGCCATTAAACAGGTAGAATTACTGAAGAAGAATATACAAACCATCAAAGCCTATCCGCATGCGATTGGTTTATTAAAGCAACTGTTTTTTATTAAAGAGCAGTTTGCTGAAGCAGAAGCTGCTACCATGCTGAATGCTTTTGATCATGCACTACAAAAGCATGCGATTAGTGCACGTATCAATCAGTATTATAAGACAGGAATACCTGATAATACTTTGCGTTAAAGCAAGCATCAATATTATTCTCTCGACAAAGCCATTTCACTAAAATGCTGATTGGCTTCTTTCTCGCGTTCCGTTTTCCAGAGCACAATGCCAGCTGCCACAATAATGATGTTCTTCATGATGTATTGCCCAACCAAGGTTAGGCCATAAGGCATGAAGCGGAAAGTTTCTTTGGGGAAGAAAATGAAAGGCGTGAACGTACACACCATATGCAGGAATAATAATAGCAATACTGGGCGTGTATATCTACCGATAATCAGCAATACACCAACAATGCACTCCCAACCCGCCAGCATAATCAGGTTCACTTTGTTATCAATCAAACCAAATGTGAGCTCATGAATGGTATTCATGGCCAATTGTTCTGCCGGACTCAGTCCATCAAAAAACTTTAATGCACCAAACCATAGGTAAACAATACCTACACTGATGCGGAGTAATGACATGGCGGATAAACGGGAAGCTTGTTCTCTGGGTGTCTGCATGGCAATCGTTTGAGTTGTCAAAACTAAAAACCACTACCCACGCAAACACTGACATTGGTCATGCCAAGAAAATCTCTTATTGAATGGTTCGGGTGCGGACACCCGAGTGCACAACACAAAAAAGCCGGTCAAAGACCGGCTTCACTTAGGAACCTTCATAAATACGTTCTATGGAGGCTTTGTATTTTTCGTTGATGACTTTACGCTTCAGCTTTAAAGTAGGCGTTAATTCGCCAGTATCTACCGTCCACTCATGTGCCAGCAACTCAAATTTCTTGATCTGTTCCACATGGTTGAAGAACTTATTAAAGCTTTCTACCAACTCGCGGTACAATTCCAATACACGCGGATGATTGATAGCCGCTTCCGGTGTGGTAAACTGAATCTGCTTTTCCTTCATCCACTCTCTTAAGGTAGGGAAAGAAGGTACAATCAATGCGCCTACGAATTTTCTTTCCGCACCTACCACCATTACCTGTTCTACAAAGAGACTTTCCTTCAAACGGTTTTCAATAGGCTGAGGCGCCACATATTTACCACCACTGGTCTTGAATAATTCTTTCTTACGGTCAGTGATCTTCAGGTATTTGCCTTCATCCCAGATACCAATATCGCCGGTATGCAGCCAACCATCGATGACTGTTTCAGCAGTAATCTCCGGACGTTTGTAATAACCTTTCATCACACTTGGACCTTTCACCAATATCTCGCCATCCTCAGCAATCTTTACTTCCTGACCAACTATGGGTAAACCAACTGAACCATATTTACAGCCACCGGGTGTTTTTCTGTTTACCGTAATTACGGGGCTATTCTCAGTTGGACCATACCCTTCATATACAGGAATCTGTGCACCATTGAAAATGCGCAGGAGTTTTTCCTGACAAGCAGCACCGCCTGTGATGATGAATTCAATATTGCCACCCAATGCTTCACGCCATTTATTGAAGATGATTTTATTGGCCATAGATAACTGCACATTGTACCACATGCCGCCGCTCACATTGTTATCATATTTCTCCGCCAAACCAACAGCCCAGAAAAAGAGCTTGCGCTTGGTACCTTCCAGTTCATTGCCTTTAGTCATGATTTTCTCAAAGACTTTCTCCAGCAAACGCGGCACCGTAGAAAAGCCCATAGGCTTTACTTCTTTCAAGTTATCGCCAATGGTGTCTAAACTTTCTGCATAATAAATACTGATGCCGCTGAAGAGATAGATATAGGTAATTACTTTTTCAAAAATGTGGTTCAGTGGCAGAAAGCTGAGTGCTTTGCCATCTGGTCTGTCTTCAAAAGGAAAACTCTCCTTAGAGTGAAATACATTACTCACAATATTCTCATGCGTCAACATCACACCCTTGGGTGTACCAGTTGTACCCGATGTGTAGATGATGGTGGCAAGATTAGAAGTAGGAATTTGGTCTCTGATAGCAGCTACCTGCGCCAGACTCTCTGCATCGGCCAGATGCAGTAATTCAGACCAATGTGCTGCACCTTCTACTTTATCGAAAGTATATACCTGTTGCAAAGTTGGTACATGGTCTTTGATGCTCATCACTTTATCCCACAGATTGGCATCACCCGCAAATACATATTTCACCTCAGCTTCATTCAGGATGAACTGCAATTCCATCGGGTTGGTAGTTGGATAAATAGGCGTCAATACCGCACCAGTTTGCTGTACAGCCAGATCAGTAAAAATCCACTCTGGTCTGTTGGCACTAATCAAGGCTACTTTCTGCGCGCTTTCAGGTGAATAATCACCACCATTGATGCCCAGCTTCAGCAATCCTGCTGCAAACTTGGTGGCAGTATCATTTACTTCCTGTGTGCTGTATGCTCTCCACTGTCCGTTCTCTTTTGCATTCAGCATATCTGATTTTGGAAACTTATCCAGCTGAAACTGCAACACATCAAACAATCGATAATTGGGAAAACTCATGATGCAAAAATTAAAATGAATATTACTTAGCGTTCTTTTCCTGTTTCAATTTTTCGTACTCCCGCTCTACCAGATCATCCTGGTTACCGGCATAGGCGTCGTAGTACTGGAACGCAATACCGATACCCCAGCCCAGCGTAACCCATATAGGCCATGCAGATGCTTTCAATTCAAACCCGGAATACCCTTGCGTGACCCAGTAAATAATCCAGAGAAAAATATTGATTACTACGTATGCAAAAGCGCTTTTCTTGAATTTGGCACGTTTTCTGGCGATACGCCATAGTTTGTCGTTCTCGGGAGTTTGCATGGCAAGCAGTTGAGGGGAACAAATTAGGTAAAAGCGCAGAAACAGCAAAGCAGGGGCTCATTGCCAGTAGCTATAAGCTTGATTTTAGCGATAATATTGCCCTGCGGGGATTTTAAAGAGAATGCTACGCTGATACTTTTTGAACTTCTCTACTTCAGCTTCATGACTGTTGATCCAAAGTTGATAGGCGGAAGGACTGGCCACCATCCCAAACAACCATTGATGGTAGGCATCGAAATGACCTTCGCGCAGGAGTTGATTCAGGTGCTGAAACAGTTCAAAGGGGAATTGTTTATTCAAATCAGACTGCATCCAGGCAAGTAAAAATCTGGTTCGGATAGCAGTGAGTACTTCCGGTGTAACGCCCTCGCGAATCATGGGTGCAAACCTGCTGAAATTACCCAGCACCGCTTTTTCAAATGCAGTGGGCTTTCTGGTTGCGGGAATGGCCTGCAGCATATCTGACAATGAAAAAATGCGCTTGCAGGATTCGTATAAAAGATTTTTAATCTCTGTTGTGCGTTGCGAAAAGCTCTCCAGATTCAGAAAGAGCTCTCCATACAACATCACAGGAAACCAATCCTCTGCCAAAGCATAATGCTTTACTGCAAAGAAATAATTAGCGGGATAATTAGGATCAGTTGAAATACCCTTTTCCCACTGTGCAATGGCTTCTGCTTTTTTGCCGGCAGCTTGTAGCATCGCACCATAGTCGGCGTACAACACACCACTAGTAGGAAAACGTTGAATTCCTTTTAGGTAGAGCTTATCCGCTTCTTTGTAGTCAGCAATAGCAGCATAGGTTAAACCTAATTGCTGGAAGACTTGAAAGTCGGCATCAGTGCGTTCAGCCAGCTTCTTGCCCAGTTCAATGGCACCAGCAAAATCGCGCTGCAGATACTGTAAGAACAATTTGTCTTTGAGCAGACTTAAATCATTCGGAGCAGTTGCTAATGCTTTTTCCAGTTGCATTTCAGCAGCTGCATATTCGCCCTGCATGATCAATTTTTTGTACTCGGGTTGCTGCGCTGTTGCGTACAGGCCGAGTATACTCCATATGATCAAAAACAGGTAACGCATATATTAATGAATCAGGTGAGTCAACAAACCATCGCGCAGCTTTGGTTCAAACCAAGTGCTCTTTGGTGGCATCACATTTCCACTATCTGCAATGTCAAACAATTGCTCAATGGTAACAGGATACAAACTGAAAGCCAATTGCATATCGCCGCTGTTGACACGCTTTTCCAGTTCACCCAATCCACGGATACCACCCACAAAGTCGATACGCTTATCTGTACGCTGGTCTTTGATATTGAGTAATGGATCTAAAATTCTTTCCTGCAGGATGGTTACATCCAATACGCCAATAGGATCATTTCGATAAGTGCCAGGCTTAGCCGTAAGGCGATACCACTCTTTATCGATATACATACCGAACTCATGCAATACTGCAGGCTTTACAGCTGTTGTACCATTAGATTCAACGGTGAAGTCCGCCGACAAACGTTCCAATAAATCTGCTTTACTTAAACCATTCAGATCTTTTACTACACGGTTATAATCTAGAATAGCCAACTGGCTGGCAGGGAATAAGGTTGTCAGAAAATAATCAGCAGCCTGCGTAGCACTAGCACCTAATGCGGCGCGCACTTTGGCAGCAGATGCTGCACGGTGGTGACCATCTGCGATATAGGTGCAAGGCACTTTCTCTACAAACAAGTCGGTGATTTGCTTACACACGTCACTATCACTGATGATCCAAATAGTATGCTGAATACCATCGATAGCAGTGAAATCATACACAGGCGAGCGGGCAGTCATCCACTTATCAATCAGTGCATCTACTTCTGCCACATTTCTGTAAGCAAGAAATACATTACCTGTTTGTGCGCCTGTTGTTTTGATATGATTGATTCTATCTTGCTCTTTTTCCGGACGTGTAAACTCATGCTTCTTAATGATATCTTCATTATAATCATCCACACTGCTTACGCAAACCAAACCGGTCTGGCTTCTGCCATCCATGATAAGGCGGTAGATATAGTAACAATCTCTGTCTTCACGAAACAGGATATCCCGCTTGATAAATGCATCCAGGTTTTCCTTAGCCTTTTCATACACTGGCAGGCTATGGATATCTGTCTGCTCGGGCAGATCTATTTCACTTTTGGTGATATGCAAAAAAGAATTGGGATTGCCCTGTGCTTCTATGCGTGCTTCTGCACTATTCAATACATCGTAAGGTCTGCTGGCCACTTGTGCTGCAAAAGGTGCATGCGGACGAAGGGCTTTGAAGGGTTGGATATTTGCCATAATCTGGGGCGCAAGATAATTATTGCGGTTTGATATTCCTGTCGGTACTATCAATTCAGCAGGATTTAACAATATCGGGTATTGGATTGTCTTAATTTGATCAAAATTCCACTTATGTCAGAACAAGTGAAGGCCATTACAGAAGATGAATTGATAGAATACATCCTGCGCAATTTGTATAGCAATCTGGATAAGAATGAGTTGCACTTAGAAAAAGATATTCTTATTCCGGCACAGGTGCAGCTCGATGAGCGTCAGTTAGAGCATGTTCGCGAAATACTCATGAGCACACAATTGGTAAAAGCCTCTGTAGGTTTTGGCAAGAATGGGTTTATCTACCTAACCGCTACCGGTATTCAGGTATTGAAACAATACAAAACCTACCATAATTTTTTACAGGCTACGCAGGGCTTTACTGCACAACACACTTTACAAACCGCAGGGCCGGCCAGCACTCCGGAAGAAAAACCGGCTTCTGATCAATCGCATGTAAACTATGATGATATGGCGCACTAACCGTGGCGCTGCGCAAAGTCGCGCATCAGGTTACAAATAGTTTCCACACTCTGCATAGACAATGCATTGTACATGCTTACGCGTAAACCGCCTACAGTGCGATAGCCTTTTACGCCTACCATACCATTGGCCTTGCATTCATCCAGAAACTTATTTTGTAATGCTTCATCGTTAATGAAAAATACTGCATTCATCTGACTGCGGTCTTCTTTGCGCACCTTACAGCTAAATAATGGCAGACTATCAATTGTATTGTATAGGAGACTTGACTTGGCTTTTGCATTGGCTTCCATCACGGATAATCCGCCCTGCTGAATCATCCAGCGCAGCGTGAGCATGGCTACATACACCGCAAAAACAGGCGGTGTATTCATGAGCGAACCCGCTTCAATGTGCTTGCGGTAATCCATGATGGTTGGAATGGCTCTACTCGTTTTACCCAATACATCTTTTCGCACCACCACTAAGTTTACACCCGCTGCACCCATATTCTTCTGCGCGCCTGCATAGATGAGTGCAAATTTTTTGAAGTCAACAGGTCTGCTGAAAATATCACTGCTCATATCACCAATGAGCGGCACATCCACATCAGGATACTGATGCCACTGGGTTCCTTCTACCGTATTATTGGTAGTGATATGCAGATATGCATAAGCAGGATCAACACTAAAATCTTTCGAAATATACGTATGTGCCTGATCAGACGAAGAAGCCACCACATCTACCTGACCAAACAGCTTCGCTTCTTTCAATGCCTTATTGCCCCAGATACCATTGTCACAATAAGCAGCTGTAGCGTTAGCATCCAGCAGATTCATCGGCACCTGCATGAATTGCGTAGTGGCCCCACCGTGCAAAAACAATACTTCATACGCATCATCCAAACCCATTAACTGCTTTACCGAATTGCGGGCTTCATCCAACACTTCCTGAAACAAAGCGGTGCGATGGCCTATTTCCAGAATGGATAAACCACTGCCATTGAAATCATGAATGGCCCGTGCTGCTGCTTCCAGCACCGGTTGCGGTAAAACAGAAGGACCTGAATTGAAATTGTGTTTTTGCTGGCTCATACGGTTTGCAAAGTACGTAGAAATCAAGCCCAACAGAAACTGACGCTTGTTAGTGTTATGGTTTTCCAACAGCCTTTCAGTATATTGAGGCATTGCCTGCCATTCACCCTTAAACGGACTGAACGACTATGTCTATGTATCAAGGTGGCGGGCTGTACGATCCAAGGTTTGAACACGACTCCTGTGGTATCGGTTTTGTTGCCAGCATTAAAGGAAAAAAATCTCATCAGCACATTTCAGATGCACTAACCGTGTTGGAAAACATGGAGCACCGTGGTGCCTGCGGTTGTGAAAACAATACAGGCGATGGTGCGGGTATCATGATTCAAACACCACATGCTTTTTTCTTTGAAGCATGTTTGCAATTAGGTATCCACCTTCCTGCTTATGGTAAGTATGGTGTGGGTGTGCTCTTCTTTCCCAAAGACCTACAGCGCAGAGAAGAATGCCGCGACATCTTCAACAGGGCAGCTGAAAAACTGGGCATGGAGTTATTGGGCTATCGAAAAGTGCCTGTAAATCCTGCAGATATCGGCCCTACTGCATTGAGTGTGGAACCTGAAATAGAACAGGTGTTTGTGCGCTGCCCGGATCAGGTACACAATCCTGAGGAGTTTGAACGCAAGCTATTTGTGCTCCGCAATTATGTAACACATCTCGTCAATAACACTGTACAAAAAGACGCGATTGGTTTTTATATCGCATCACTGAGTTATAAAACAATTGTCTATAAAGGTCAGCTCACCAGTTTGCAGGTGCGTGGTTACTTCCCTGATCTCAGCAACAAATCCATGGTGAGTGCATTTGGTTTGGTACACTCACGCTTTGCTACCAATACTTTTCCTTCATGGAAACTGGCACAACCCTTCCGATACATTGCACACAATGGCGAAATCAATACACTGCAGGGCAACCTCAACTGGTTAAAAACAAGTGAGCAAGGGTTCACTTCCAAATATTTCAGCAAGGAAGAAATGGATATGCTATTGCCCATTGTGGGCGAAGGGCAGTCTGATTCTGCTTGCTTGGATAATATGATTGAATTGCTCACCCTCACTGGTAGGTTTTTACCACATGTGATGATGATGCTGATTCCCGAAGCATGGGATGGCAATGAGCAAATGGATCCGGTGAAAAAAGCATTCTATGAATACCATGCATCCATGATGGAGCCATGGGACGGACCAGCGTCGATTTCTTTTACCGATGGGAAAATCATCGGCGCTACGCTCGATAGAAATGGCTTAAGGCCATCGCGCTATTGCGTTACCACTGATGAACGCGTGATCATGGCTTCTGAAACAGGTGCTTTGCCTGTTGATCCATCAATCATCAAAGAGAAAGGCCGATTGCAGCCGGGCAAAATGTTTGTGGTGGATATGGAACAGGGCCGCATCATCAGTGATGAAGAACTGAAAACACAAATCTGTACACAACAACCGTATAGTGACTGGCTCAATAAATACAAGATTCGCTTAGAAGAATTACCAGAGCCAAGAGTGATGTTCACGCATTTAGAGCATGATCAGGTATTCAAATACCAGAAAGCATTTGGCTATTCCAAAGAAGACCTGGAAACCATTATTCAACCCATGGCTTTAGATGGTAAAGAGCCCATTGGTTCTATGGGTACAGATACGCCATTAGCGGTATTGAGTGATGAACCGCAACACCTCAGCAGTTATTTCAAACAATTGTTTGCGCAGGTAACCAATCCGCCGATTGATCCCATCCGCGAACGCATGGTGATGTCGCTCTCCACTTTCGTGGGTAATGTAGGCAACCTCTTGGAAGAAGATCCGCTGGCTTGTCATACTGTAGCACTCAAACATCCCATCCTCACCAATTTTGAATTGGAGAAAATCCGCAGTATTGATACGGGCATCTTCCAGGCCAAAACATTGCAATGTTATTTCCGAGCCGATAATCAACCCGGCTCACTGAAAGCGGGCTTGGATAGAATTTGTCGCTACGCAGTTGATTCCGCACAAGACGGGTTTGAAGTAATCATCCTACAAGACCGCGCCATTGATTCGGATCATGCACCCATTCCATCATTGCTGGCCACCGCTGCTGTTCACCACCACCTCATCAGAAAAGGACTGCGTGGTAAAGTAGGCATCATCGTTGAAGCCGGCGATGTATGGGAAGTGCATCATTTTGCCTGCTTACTGGGTTTTGGTGCCACAGCCATCAACCCCTATCTGGCTTTGTCTTCTATCAGAGATATGAAGGAAACAGGCATCATGAAAACAGATCTATCTCATGAGCAACTGAAGAAAAACTATATCAAAGCGGTGAATGAAGGCCTGCTGAAAGTATTCAGTAAGATGGGTATTTCTACACTGCAATCCTATCAAGGTGCACAGATATTTGAAATCATCGGTATCAACAAAGCTGTGGTGAATCAGTATTTCACCGGCGCTACTTCCCGCATTGAAGGCATGGGCTTAGATGAGCTGGCACGAGAAACACTGGCCAAGCATTTCTTCGCCTTCAGTAAAAAAGATATTCCATCAGATCGCCTACCTGTTGGTGGTGTATATCAATGGAAACGAAAAGGAGAGTTTCATTTATTCAATCCCCAAACCATTCACTTGTTGCAGCATGCTACACGCATGAATGATTATGCTACTTTCAAAAAGTACACCAAGCTGGTGAATGACCAGAGCGAGAAAGCTTGTACACTGCGCAGCTTGTTTGCATTCAAACAAACCAGATCATCTATTTCCATTGATGAAGTAGAGCCTGCAGAAAATATCTACAAGCGTTTTGCTACAGGCGCCATGAGCTTTGGTTCTATTTCATGGGAAGCGCATACCACTTTAGCGATTGCCATGAACCGATTGGGTGGCAAGAGTAATACGGGCGAAGGTGGTGAAGATGAAACACGCTACACACCATTACCCAATGGTGATTCTATGCGTAGTGCCATTAAACAAGTTGCTTCTGCGCGCTTTGGTGTAACCAGTTTATACCTCACCGAAGCAGACGAATTACAAGTCAAAATGGCACAAGGTGCCAAGCCTGGTGAGGGCGGACAACTACCCGGCCATAAAGTAGATGAGTGGATTGGTAAAACAAGACATGCTACACCTGGCGTAGGCTTGATTTCACCGCCACCACACCACGATATTTATTCCATTGAAGATTTGGCACAGCTAATCTTTGATTTGAAGAATGCCAACAGAGCTGCGCGCATCAATGTGAAATTGGTGAGTAAAGCAGGCGTAGGCACAATTGCAGCAGGTGTAACCAAGGCAAAAGCAGATGTGGTGCTGATCTCCGGCCATGATGGTGGAACTGGTGCATCGCCGCTGAGCTCTATTAAGCATGCTGGTTTACCATGGGAATTGGGTTTGGCAGAAACACACCAAACATTAGTACGCAACAAATTAAGAAGCCGTGTAGTAGTGCAGGCAGACGGACAAATGAAAACCGGCCGTGACATAGCCATTGCTGCATTGCTGGGCGCAGAAGAATGGGGCGTTGCCACAGCTGCATTAATTGTAGAAGGCTGTATCATGATGCGCAAGTGTCATATGAATACTTGTCCGGTTGGTGTTGCCACGCAAGATCCTGAGTTGAGAAAAAGATTTACAGGCAATCCCGATCATGTAGTGAATTTCTTCCGCTTCATTGTACAAGAGCTGCGCGAAGTCATGGCTGAACTTGGCTTCAGAACAGTAAATGAAATGGTGGGCCAGGTAGAACACTTACAATTGCGCGAAAACATTCAACACTGGAAATACAGCAAACTGGATTTGTCTGCAGTCTTGTACAAAGCACCAGCAGATAACAGTACCGGATTGTATCAGCAAGAAGCACAGGATCATGGATTGGCTAATGTGCTCGATTGGCAATTGCTGCAAGCAGCACAACCAGCTATTGAGTCGCAAACAAAAGTGAGCGCGCAGTTCTCAATTAAAAATATTGACAGAACCGTTGGTACGATTGTATCGAATGAAATCACCAAACGCTATAAAGCAGCAGGCTTATCTGATGATACCATTCATTTCCGTTTTGAGGGTACTGCGGGACAAAGCTTCGGCGCGTTCAACACCAAGGGCATTACGCTGGAGTTAGAAGGTGATGCTAACGATTATTTTGGCAAGGGCTTAAGTGGTGCTAAACTGATTATATATCCACCCAAGCAGGCTGCTTATACAGCAGAGGATAATATCATTATTGGCAATACAGCTTTCTATGGCGCTACATCCGGCAAAGCTTTTATCAGAGGCATGGCTGGAGAACGCTTTGCTGTAAGAAACTCAGGCGTAACAGCTGTTGTAGAAGGTGTTGGGGATCATGGTTGCGAATACATGACTGGTGGTGTGGTGGTCGTTTTAGGTAATACGGGCAGAAACTTTGCAGCAGGCATGAGTGGTGGTATTGCTTATATCTACGATGTACGAAAAAAATTCCAGCAGCAATGCAATGCTGAAATGGTAGACCTAGATCCTTTGGATGAAGCAGATGCACAACAACTGCATGCTTTATTAACAGAACATGTAGCAAGCACAGGCAGCACCGTTGCCAAATTCATCCTCGGCGATTTTGAGCATCAGCTCAGCAATTTCGTGAAAGTCTTCCCGAGAGATTATAAGCAAGTGTTGCATCAAAGAGTCAGCAAAGCCATTCATTAATCACACATTCCATCACCCTACCATTCTATCATCCTATCATTCTCTCATTCAATCATTCTTCATATATGGGCAAACCAACAGGATTCATTGAGTTTACAAGAGCTACACCGGATAAGCGTCCGGTAGAAGCCAGATTGAAAGACTATAAAGAGTTTGTACAACCGTATACGGGACAGCAGTTGCACGAGCAATCAGCACGATGCATGAATTGCGGTGTACCTTTTTGTCATTCCGGTTGTCCGCTCGGCAACATTATACCGGAATTCAACGATGCAGTGTATCGCGAGAACTGGCACGAAGCGTATGAGATACTCAGCTCCACCAATAATTTTCCCGAGTTCACCGGAAGAATTTGTCCGGCCCCATGCGAATCGGCCTGTGTACTGGGCATCAACCAACCAGCTGTTGCTATTGAAGAAATTGAGAAGCATATTATTGAGATCGCTTTCGATAAAGGATTTGTGCAAGCACGAGTACCGAATATACGCAGCGGTAAAAAAGTAGCGGTGATTGGTTCTGGTCCCGCGGGCTTGGCTGTAGCTGCGCAACTAAATAGTGTTGGTCACACTGTAACTGTGTTTGAAAGAGATGAAGCGCCCGGCGGTTTGTTGCGTTTTGGTATTCCAGATTTTAAATTAGAGAAATGGGTGGTTGACAGACGTATTGATTTGATGAAAGCATCAGGCATTGAATTTCGTTGTCATGCACATGTTGGCATAAATGTGCCTGTAACAGATTTGCTACGCGAGTATCATGCCATTGTACTGGCAGGTGGCGCTACACAACCGAGAGACTTGCCTGTTCACGGCAGAGAACTGAAAGGCGTGTATTTCGCGATGCAGTTTTTGAAACAACAGAATAAAAGAGTGGCGGGTAAAGATCCATTAGCTAATAGTGCTATTGAAAGCAATATCCTTGATGAAAGCCTGACTGCAACGGGTAAGCATGTAGTAGTGATTGGTGGTGGCGATACAGGCAGCGATTGTGTAGGCACTTCCAATAGACAAGGTGCTGCATCCGTAACACAGTTTGAATTATTACCACAACCACCTAAGAGCAGAACCGAGCACATGCCCTGGCCCAGTTATCCTATGTTGCTAAAAACAACCACTTCGCATGAAGAAGGCGCGAATAGGTTGTGGGCTGTAGCCACCAAAGCATTTATTGGCGATGAACAGGGACAATTACAAGCGATTCAATTAGTAGATCTGGAGTGGAGTGTTGGTGCAGATGGAAAACCTGCCAGCTTTAAAGAAGTGGCAGGTAGTGAAAGAACCATTCCTTGTCAGCTGGCTTTATTGGCGATGGGCTTTATGCATCCGCAGAAGCAAGGACTATTGGAACAATTAGATATTGAGCTGGACGAACGCGGTAATGTGAAAGCCAATGAGCAGCAATATCAAACCAATATGGCCAAGGTATTTGCCGCAGGCGATATGCGGCGCGGACAAAGCTTAGTTGTTTGGGCGATTAGCGAAGGCAGGGAGTGTGCCAGAAAAGTGGATGAGTACTTAACCGGAACAAGCAGGCTGGAAACCAAGGATCAGAACCTGGTGAACAGGGTATTCATTTAATCTTCTACAACGGTAACACCGCCACTGACTACAAATTTCATTGCATCTGTACTGCTGACGTTCGGCACAGCCTTTATTTTCTCTTTAGGCACCAGATAGGTAATACCTGAAATAGCATAACTGTGCGGTACATAAACCGTCATATGTTCTGCCAAGCCAAACTGATGCGCATCTTCCTGCGTAATAAAGCCGATGCGCCACACATCTGGTCCATCCACATTCACCAATACAGGATGATTGAACTTTTTCTTGCTTCCTGCAAATGCTTCAAAGAAATCCTTTACAGAAGAGTAGATGAATTTGATACCCGGTGTTTTCTCCAGCAGACTGTCGAACATATCAATCAACCGCTGGGCAAAGAAATTGGAACTCACAAAGCCTATCAGAATCAAGGCCAGTACAATAGACAGTATCCCCAAACCATAGTTTCTGGGTATCGTATTA
>Ga0315904_10008417_pt1 | contig 13663 bp, 12 predicted proteins | sample LakEriMetagenome_6_FD_203529 | JGI IMG/M metagenome (GOLD analysis project Ga0315904, IMG submission 203529) | Freshwater fungal communities from buoy surface, Lake Erie, Ohio, United States - Buoy 12 MA120 | ecosystem: Environmental > Aquatic > Freshwater > Lake | place: USA: Lake Erie, Ohio... | reverse complement strand
GCTCTAAGTCTGACATAGCATCAATTTCATTGATTAGTAGTTCTTTGACAGTCATAGTCTATGTACCTCCTTGATCTTTAATCATTATACAAACCGCTACCCCCTGCTGAATATCAAACACATTTTCGTCCTTTGTGCCATCCACAGCCGTCTCCTTCTTCTTAGAATTACCATGCAAATCCAAAATCCTAATCCAATTAAAACTCTTCGCCAAACTCTGACGCATTCCCCGAAAAGTAGGATTATCCAAATAACCATGATTCGTTACAAACGCCAAAATTCCTGTCCCCGTCTTATCAATGCGCCACTGTGAAAAGCGAATAAATTTCACATAATCATCCAATAACAACTTGGGATTTTGTTCCTTTATCTCATCCTTTGGATAATAACTATTTTGCACCAAACTCTTAGCCCAAGCGCCATTATTAGCCGAGTTTGCCGAATAGGGAGGATTCCCAATCACCACCATTACAGGAATATCGCGCTTAATCTCCGCAGCTTCATTTGACTCTTCGGCAATATATTCTTGAAACAGCATTTCTGACTTTTTCGCCGCATCATCAAGCGTATTCGTCAAATAAACCCCTAACCTTTGCGAACTATCAAACCGATAACCCGACTCCTCCAAAAACAAACCCAACTTCAAATGACAAATCGCATAGGGAGCCATCAACAACTCAAACCCAAACACACGCGGCAACAAATGATCGCGCACATAGTCCGACCATGAAATATCACCAAGCTTTTGTTTAATTAGCGATCGCGCCTCACCATCATTCTCAAAGCGATCGTAAATCAACTTAAAAATCCATAACAAAAACGTCCCCGTACCACAGGCAGGATCGAGAATCATCACCTCTGGATCAGCCAAACCAAGCGGCTTATCAAACTTCTCCTTGATTAAAATATCAACCGATCGCACCATATAGGAAACCACAGGCTCAGGCGTATAGTAAACCCCACGCCGTTCACGCATCTTCGGCTTATATGCCGCCAAAAAGTCCTCATAAAAGCGAATCACAATATCCTCGCGATTCATCTTCTCCCGAAAATCCGAGAGAATCGCATCCATCTTCGCCGCCCGTAAAATCCCAAACACCTCCGCAATACAACCGATTAACTCATCACCCAACTCCTTCGGCTTCTGCTCTGACACATCCTTAAATAACTGTCGCAAAAATGGATTCGTCTCTGGCAACTGTTGCCAAGCATCGCGCCGATTAAAATCAAACAACGGATCGCGCACATGGCTAAACACCCGCGCCGTAAATAATCCATAGGCGATCGTCTGAGCATAAATATCCGCAAAACTATAATCCTTCTCACTCTCCGCCGCCAACTTCAGACTAGGCAACAACTCACGCTGAAAGCTCAACAGCAACCTGTGCAAATAACCATCATTCCCCTCAGCCCCATATACCAAAGGTAAAACCTGCTCAATCCGATTTGTCACCTCCGCCAACAACTGCGCCAACTCCTTCGCAGTCTGAGCCGTCTTATAAAAAGCCCACTCCACCGACGGAATCGAGAAAAAGTCACGAGTAGCATCAGCAAACTTAAACCGATTCGTTAATACCAAATTCCCTTGATTGAGTCGCACCAAACGCGATCGCAGATCCTCACTATTCCAAGCAAAAGTCTCAATCTGCCTCTGACGTAAACCACCCTCCATCGGCAACACCATCGCCACCCGTCCCGATCGCTCCACCACAGGCAACAGCAAATACATCACAGGCATATTTTCCAGATCTTGCTCCAAATAATGCCCATAGATCCTTTGCTGCTGTGCTGGCTCCGTCAAAAACGCCTTAATCTCAGCATCACTAAAATTATCTAGCTCCTCATAAAACCCCACTGCGATCGGGCAGGTATTCTTAGCCTGTTCAATATCCTGACCCGCTCTCACATAACGAAAACCAGACCCCGTCCGATCCAACTCCTGCAAGGGATATCCTAAAAATTCTCGCAAAGCCTCAACGCGCTGCGCCTCAGTCCCCATTGCGATCGCTTCAAATGTATGCAAACCTTCAGACATCTTCAAATCCTTATCGATAGAAATACAAAAGAAATACAGAATTTTTCAGGATAATTACCAGCATACAGCCCTTTGCAGAAAAAATATTGAAAGCGGCACATCGCGCCGCTTTCAATATTTTTTCTAAGTTTATGAATCGGAATGTTGGGATTTGAACCCAAGACCCCCACTACCCCAAAGTGGTGCGCTACCAAGCTGCGCTACATCCCGCTGCGTTTTTGACGCTTTCCTATGATAACACGATGATTTACAAATTTTGCTAGCGCGTAAAAAATATAGCGATCGCAATAAGTAAGACGTAAAGAACCTCGCTTAATTATGGATTTTATTTGCCCATATTGCGTTTAAGGCGTTCGAGTTCCTCATCCATTTCCCAACGACGAAAAGTTTCCTCTAACTTATCGTTAGGATCTCGAAAGGGTGGAGTATAAAGATTATCCCAATTTAAAGGAGTACTAGTTGGTGATTTTGCTTTGGCAGTTTTAGCAGCTTCAGCAACTTTAGCTTGTACTTCTTTGCGCCGCTCTTGGATCTGCACCTGTAGTGTTTGACTATCAGTGGCGCGTTTTTTAACAAGCTCCATCTGCGCCCAGATTTGGTTGCCTTGGCGCAAGAGCGCAGCTTCACGTTCTTTAGCGGCACTAGCTAAGTCAGGACGATCAAAGGATTCTGCTTTAACAGTGCGATCGTGCCAAACGCGAATTTCTTCAGCGATTTCCAGAATCCGATCTTGAAGTTGTTTCTCCTCCAGTTTCGAGCTAACGATTAGTTTCGCTATTTCTTCTTCTTGTTGCCGCAATTTATCTTCGAGGATTTGCAACTCAATCTGTGGGTTATTACGAATAAACTCCTCTAGGCGCGTCTCTAAAAAGCGAGATATATCCTCTATCAACCCCATATACTTTCCTCAGATGTCTTAGGCGCTTTCCAGAGAAATTGTAACCCAATATCAACATTGACATAGCCAAAAGTAAACGAAACTTGCGGCGCGAAGCGCCGCAAGTTTCGTTTACTTTTAGGACTATATTAGAATTTTTGCCCAACAAATATAGTTTTCGTTTCCTTACCGCGCTTGAGAATGATCTCTTGCTGACTAACACGGGATAAAACCCAGCCAGTATTGTTAATCGCTTTGCCAAGTCCGATAGATTGGACTGAGCCATTTATATCAAGCATTGCGGTAGAGCGATCGCCTAAGTCAAGTACACCGATCAATGTATATGATGGCGCAGGCGCAGCAGTGACTTGAGTAACTGCATTTGGTCTGGTCGTTGTCGCAGAGTTAGACACATCAATCGAGTTATTTGATGTGGCAGGTGGCAAAGCAAGAGGGGATGGTGAATTACCACTATTGCTTAAAGCAGGTGGTTGATACACAGGTACATACATTGGCTGCTGCAACCCATTCACAAAAGGATTATTTGTCCCCATAGGCAATTGCATATTGCCAACGAGGGGTGCAGCCATGAGGGACATATTGCCACCAATGGTGCTGTTAGTAGTTGCGATCGCCCGATTTTTGTCTACTACTTCCGACAACATCCGCTTTACTTCTTCGCCAAAGGCTTTATTTGAGACTGTGTCTTTAGCTGAGACTTGAGCAACATTAACTGATTGCCTACCCAACCAAATGCCATGATTAATTGTCCACATTACTGATGCGATTAGGGCAGAGCTGCAAGCAAAGACTAGCAAGAGGCGATCAAGCAGATTATATTTCGGGACTACTGCCTCAGGTGGTGTCGGTGGTAGGTTACTGGTCGGCTCTGGATTCCGCATAATGTAGGGTTGAATCCAGAGCACATCTTGTTTAGATATGGGTGGTAAAGCAATATCAGCAACATTAAGCTTGGTAATGCTGACAGTATCCTTTGATGTTGATAGATCCTTCTCGGAGGTGTCCAGTTTAGGAATTGCTACTATATCTGAGCTTGAGGCTTGTACAGAAGCATAGGGAGATGATGTTTTGCTTTGCTTGGTTTGTGAATTTCTTTGTCTAAGCGATCGCTGCTTAGCATAATCAACATGGAGCGTGGATTCGACATCTCCAAACAGATCGTCCATTAAGTTATCAACGTTGTCTGTATAAGCATCAACGTCTTGAATTACATAAGACTGCTCTGAGCTATTTGTATATTTATTATCTGTACTCTGCATCATATGAAGATCCTATTCACTCTATTAACCATTCGCACTTAGCCATACCCGAATTTATAATCAAATTGTCAAGTTTTTAGCGCCATTCTAGCCGAATCACAATACTTTAAACTTGTCTCAGAACAAACAAGAAAAAACAGGGCAACCGCATAAAAAATAGACAGCTTACGCAGTAAGGATTTCAATCCTAAGTATTTTTACTCACTGATTTCTAGACTGCCTGATAGTTAAGGATTTCAATTTTTTTATGCGGTTGCCCTGCAAGAAAAAATAATACTGGTAAGTGATACCACAGATTGACGCTTAACACCATAGCTTTGACAGAGATTTTGTAAATCTTTTTCTATTCTTCTTCATTTGGGTCAGCATTTGCGCCTGTGTAGCCTGTGGCAATCCATAAGACTGCACGTCCACAGTCTCGCACTGTGCGTAGCCAAGATTCGCTCGGGTTGGTTGAAGGGACAATAATTGGCGATACCGCGATACCTCTACTGCCAAATACAAAGGCTGCGATTGCTTTCGCCCGTGGCATATGAAAATCTGCTGTGATTAGATAAGTATGTTGAATCTTAAGGCTATTAAAGTCATCGACAAGGGTGGTGAAATTTGTCACTGTATCAGTAGCCCGTCTATCTAGATGTATCCGCTCTTCGGGAATTTCAGCCCTCTGGAAAACAGCTTCAGCATCTTCATCATTAATCCCTGTGGAAAGCCACAAGTCTAGATCAGGATGTTGTTTGGCAAACTCAGCTGCAAAAGTTTCACGTCCTCGTCCTCCTCCTAAAATTAGGATCGCTTGAGGTTGAGGGGCTTGAGCATATGCGATCGCAAGTTTAATCGGAATGATGCTGGATAGCAGTAACAAGATCGTTATACTGACGGAGACAACAATGAGCTTTACTCTGCGTTTTAACTTAGCCGACTTCATGAATACAAAAATATCTTTTAGCTAATTTTGACAAGCAAAGAAGGGACGCTTTGCTTGCCTTCTTTCTTCCCAGCCAAGAATTGGTGGTGCGGAGCGAAGCCCTGCACCACCAATTCTTGGCTTTGTAATGACTATTTTTTTTGCGGGAAGGAAATATCTTTAATTTAGATTCTGACTAAATCAGGATATATCGTCAGCACCTCATCTGTTGTGAGGGTATAGTCCTCAGACTGCGGTTCCCACAACACCTCTACAGCCAGCAGGTTATCCGCAGGCACAGAACCGATCGCGGATAAGGCTGACTGCAAATCTGCGGTAGAACGTAAAGGAGGCAATTTGCTGAGGCTATCACCCGCAACTGCAAGTAAAAGCGTAACCACAATATATTCGCTTGGAGCTTCGAGATCTAAGCTGCCTGCACTAGGCAAAGATGAAGCAGTTTTGCCTTGCAGTACCCGACCACTGACGTTACTCAATACTTCCTCATTGAGTTTGCTACGCTCGGACATCACCAAGCTATTAAATTTTTGTTCAGCCAGAGCAAACTTGGTGTTTTCGTTAGCACTGCTGACATAGACCCAATATTCTGGATGACGCATCAAGGAGATGGCAGTTTCGCGAGTGACATTGGCTAAACCTTCAACGGAGGAGGTGTCCGACTCCAGAGCTAGACGAGTTAACTCTTGTTGCAGCGATCGCGCTGAGGAGAGTAGACCAACTTGGATTTTGGCAACAGTAACTTTGCTAGCCATGCCAGTAATGCCTTCGCCATCACCACGACCACGAAATGCTTGCATGATAGCGCCTGCAACAATCACCAATAATAGGATCGTAAACAGTCCACCACCACCGCCTCCACCCCAAAAGATGAAGGGAATTCCACCACCGCCGAAATTGTTGTTGTAACTGCTGCCGCTATATCCCGAATTAGATGGGGCAGAACGACTTGGAGCAGATTTAAAGGAGCTTCCACCAATTCGACCACCTGAGCGTTTGGCAAAAGCTTCGTGAGCACCACCAAATACGATCATCGCAACTAAAGAAACTGCGGCTAGCGATCGCGTCCAGACTTTGACGTGAGCTTTAACTTTTTGCATAAATTCTGAGCTAAAAAACTTCATAGATAAAAGGGACATTTCTGAAAGAATTGCTATAGATGTTCTACATCAATTCTAACCTAGTCAAAGTTTGCCGTAAGCTACTAAAACATAAAATCCAAAAAGACAAATTGCCCGCTACGCGGGCAATTTGTCTTTTTGGATTTTATGCGAGGTTTGCTAGCCAATCCATCACCCGATCTCCTAAACACACACCATCAAGGCGATCAATTTCGCGGACACCTGTGGGGCTAGTGACGTTGACTTCGGTGAGGTAGCCGCCAATAACATCAATACCAACAAACATCAAGCCATCACGCCTTAGAATTGGTGCGAGTTGGTTGCATATTTCCCGTTCGCGATCGGTAATATTTACCTGAACTGCACTGCCACCCGCTGCCATATTGCCGCGAAACTCTCCCGACTGGGGAACACGATTTACTGCGCCAATTGGTTCGCCATCCAGCAAAATAATCCGCTTATCTCCCTTTTGTGCGTCGGGTAAATATTCCTGCACCATCACAGGAGTTTTGCCAATATTCGTACTGATTTCGATCATCGAATTCATATTGCGATCACCTGTTTCCAAAAACAAAATCCCCTCGCCACCTTTGCCGCCCAGTGGCTTCATAACTGCCTTGCCCTCAGCCGCCACAAATTCGCGAATTGTCCCTTTATCAGCAGTCACAATTGTTTTGGGAATTGCCTTAGTAAATTGTAGCGCATACATTTTCTCATTAGCAGCACGGATACCTTGTGGTGAGTTAAGAACTTTAGTTTTGCCAGTATCAACGTAATCGAGAATATAAGTTGCATAGAGATATTCCGTTGTTACAGGTGGATCGGGACGCATCCACACAAATTGCATATCTTCTAAAGGCTGAAATTTCCCTTCTGCGACTTCATACCAAGGATTTGGAACTTGCCATTTCCCATCTACTAGGGGCACAGGATAGATCTTAGTGGATTGCAAAAAAGCCCATGCTTTGCCATCTTTGACACTGAGCGTATTCATATTTGTAATAAATACCGCATGTCCCTTGCGACAAGCTGCTTCCATCAGCGCTACGCTAGTGTCATGGGCAGGATCTAGTTTGGCGATCGGATCAATAATAAAGGCAAGTTTCATAGATTCAGTTGATTTTTAGAGCTTTTAACACTCAATCTATCAGTTTTCAAAATTTTTCTACTACCAAAGCCAGCAATTACCAAAATTAAGACCCAAGCATAAATAATTTATTTGTAGTGGCAATTCATGAATTGCCACTACAAATAAATTAAGGGTTTACCGTTATTCATCAATAGCAATTGTGGAAACTAATCGCAATAACTTGGGGATTTCTTCTGTCTCAGGAGAAAATTCTAACTGAGTTTCGCAGGTGGGTAAATATCCTGACTCCGCAAAAGAGATTAACATTCTCTGCAATGCAATCCATACTTCTGATTCAAATTCCCAATCATAGCGAGAGTTGGCTCGACCTGCGATTGATCGCAAAGCCCAAAAGTAGCTATTACGCACAATTGAACCTTGCTTGTTATACTTCGGTACATCCTCTCGATTAATAAATAGAACGTCATTCTCAATCTTTACTCGCATCTACAGTCTTAACATTAAATACAAATACATTCTTTAGTATACTTGCTTTCAATTACGAGTAAAATCATCGCTCATATGAGGAAGCAGGTGAAATGGCAAAAGCAAGTATCAACATGTCTAAGTCAGCTTGTTTGATGGCTTTTTTTAATGGGTCTTGCTTTGCTTTATGACTTGCCCTAGTCCGCTTCCACCGATAACTCTTTTTTTTAAGACTCGACTTAATCTGTCACTACTCAAATCCACCCCTCGCTCTTGCTTCAGTTTATGGGCTAATTGCTTACAGTTGTAGGTTCGTGGTTCATTCTCCAAACAATCTGATAAGTATTCCAAGTCTGAGTTTTGCCATTTTGGTTTAGCCCCTCGACCCTTCATTTCCGACAACCCAGCTATACCACCTGTTTGCCAACGCTTTAGTGTTGCTCTTACTGTATGCTCATGGCACTTGAATATTTGGGCTATCTTTGGCACATTCCAACCTTGGGCATTCATTCTCTCCATATGCGCTCGGTCGCGTGTCCGTTGCGGGAAGTTTTCGGATTCTCTCGTCTCGCTTAATATAATTTCTTGCTCTGGTGTAAGTATTATTCTTATTGGGGAAGGCATTCTATTTTTTGTTTTTTATCTTACATTTAATTCCGCCTACCTAATTAGATGAAATTCGCAAAATATCAGGATCATAATATGGTTTCTATGGTTTCAAAGTAAACCCCAGACTAAAAGTCCGAATCTCTAAACTATCTGTGACGCAGATAGAAAATCTAGCTGAAGCAATATTTGATTTTGCAACTGTCACTGACCTGAATAATTGAGTGAAAAATCAGTCGTAAACTCCTCTCAGAGACCATAGACAAAGACAACAGTACCCAAATATTTACTTACAGCATTTTGCGATCGCACCTAAATCAATAAACTTTTATCGATCGCATTTGACATACATCTCAATTTGAGCGATTATAGATAAGCTAATAAATTAGCTGGTTTTTGGGGCTATAGCGCAGTTGGTAGCGCATCTCAATGGCATTGAGAGGGCCAGCGGTTCGAATCCGCTTAGCTCCATACTACAGAGGTTTTCAAATTAGTATGCACTCATTTGAAAACAAAAAATCAATCTCAGTAAGGTTTTTAGGTTTTCATTTTGCCGTAGGCAAAATGAAAACCACTGTAAAATAGGGAAAGCATTTTGTGCTTTCCCTATTTTCTTGTGACAAGAAATCATGTATCAATTCATGTCTAGTGCTGCTGTAGCAGCGATCGCCTTTTTTGTTGCTGCACCGCCCCAAACAGTTAAAGCGCAAACTCCACCGATCCGCACTTACCAGCCTAAAGCCACAGCAAGTGCTAGGGATGCCCAAATACTCGACCAACAGCAGAAAGCGCATCCTAACAGATTTGATCTTAAGAAATATCCTCTCACTGAAAGCAATGCCTCGCATTGGCAAGAATCTCTATGGGCGATCGGCGTTTTAGCCCCCGAACAAGACTATGCCCTGCAAGCCTTAGAAAAGGTTTTGCAATTGACAACAGCCGCAAACCTCACCGATCCTCAAAAAGGAATTATTGATACAGCGATCCAAGTATCAACACAGCTTTATACACTCAAACCTGCGGTTTATAGTAAGCTCAAGTCGCATTTTTTGCGCACTATTGACTATAGTAATGACCCACAATGGGTGGCAATTTCCCTCGCCGCGATCGCAAAGTCAGCATTCTATCCATCGGCAAATATCTCCCCAATTCAAATTGATAAATTGCAAATCAAGGTGCAGCAACGTTTTCCTAACTGGTCAGAGGATCTCCATCTGCGAACTACGATCAACAATATTCAAAGCGAACGCCAACTTGCAAAAAAAATACCAATTCCCAGTCTCACAGATTTATTGAAATGGCAAATCGCCCCACAACAGGCGCATATGTATGTTCTTTGTCGTCCTAATCGCGATATTTTGTGTTTATCAGTTTTAAAAGATCGCCAAGGGCAATTTGTTAAACAAAATAAACAACTTTGGTCAGCACCATTACTGCTTCAGTCTATCCATAATCTCGATTGGAATTTTAGTAATGGGCGCACCCCACAGGGAATTTATCGTATGGAGGGCATTTCTCGACAACCAGATGATGAAGTGTTTCATGCCTATGGACAGTTTTCGCTGGTAAATTTATTTTTACCCTTTGAGGATGGTGTGAATGCTTTTTTACCACAACAAAAAGGTAAATTTTCAGGTGATTTGCAAGCCTATCAAATGCTTTTACCGCCCTCATGGCGAAATTATGAGCCAATTCAGCAAGCGTATTTAGCTGGGAGTATGGGGCGATCGCTGTTTCGGATCCATGGTAGTGGCGCTGCGATCGACTTTTTTCGTAACAAACCCGCAGTAGTCAACGTCAAAAACTTTGACTGGAACGCTACATTGGGATGTCTCTCGGCTCTAGAAATTTACGATGATCGCGGTAGTTTACTCAAAGCTGATATGCCAAAAATTCTTGATGCTTTAAATACTGTGGGCAAAGGCAAGGTTGATGGTTATTTAATTGTTGTAGATATCCCCAGTCCATCAAATGAGCCAGTGACAATTGCTGAAGTTGCTAAGTATCTAGCTCCCAGCGCTTTGCGCTCAAACCCGAACTAAGAGATTTTGTAAAAGCGTTGCTTCGCAACGCTTTTACAAAATCTCTTAGGGTTAGTTCTGCTCGACGCTACCAGCACGGAAAACACGACCAATTACTTCTTCGATCGCAGGTTCATTTACCGATAAATCCAGAATCTCTAATTCGGCAAGAATTTGTGAAACCACCTTGGTCAATTTTTCTCTCGGTACTAAAAAACAAACTGCTTGACCATCAATATTTAAGATTTGACCATATTTCTGTAAACCTTCGCGATCTGTAATTGGTTGGGATAGCTCCACTCGCACCTCACGATAGGGCGCAAAGTTATTATGTAGACCCTCGAGACTACCGTCATAGATCAGTCCACCTTCATGGATTAGCAACACCCGCTTACATAAAGCCGTAATGTCTGCCATATAGTGACTTGTCAATATAATCGTCGCCTGGTAGCGCTGATTATATTCCCGCAAAAATTCCCGTACACTCGCTTGAGCGTTCACATCTAAGCCCAAAGTTGGCTCATCTAAAAACAAAACTTGCGGCTGATGCAACAAAGCTGCTAATAGTTCGGCTTTCATGCGCTCACCGAGAGAGAGCTTGCGCATAGGCTGCGAGAGCTTTCCTTCCAGCGATAGCATCTCTGTTAGCTCACCGAGGCGATGCTTAAATAATTTGTCAGGAATGTCGTACACCGCCGCATTCATTTTTAAAGAATCTAGAGCTGGCAGATCCCAAATTAATTGTTGTTTCTGCCCCATGACTAAGGTGATTTTTTGTAAAAAACTATTATCTCGCTGAAAGGGGATATGTCCTGCTACTTGGACATACCCCGATGAAGGATGGATTAAGCCCGTTAGCATTTTCAGCGTTGTCGTTTTGCCTGCCCCATTGGGCCCCAAAAATCCAACCATTTCACCAGATGCGATCGCGAAGGAAATATCTTTAACCGCTGCGATCACCCGATATTGACGATGCCAAAAGTGTTTGAGAGTGCCAACTATTCCCGCATCTTTGACCGCAATATTATAAATTTTGCTCAAACCTTCAACTGTAACCATTGCCATAGCACTCTAACCAAGATGCATTCTGATATACTGTCAACAATATCAATTAAAAACGTTGGTATTGCTCATCGATTAAATAGAGTTGAGTCAATAATTCTGTAAAGACACAATCAAAAAAACAGTTAATGTTGATTAGGCAATATTCTTAACCTTATCTTATTTTTAAGGTTTTAGAAATTTTATGATTGCAGTAGCAATTTATCGTTCTAAACTGGCTTAATCTTCAAGGTTATTGAGTTTTGATAACGATTTTCGCTAACGCACAACTGGAAAACAAGGAAAGCAGTCATGGTAAAAGTCCTCGTAGTGGACGATAGTCCGATGGTGTTGGAGATGGTCTCAGCACATTTAAAGCAACATGGTATAGAAGTTACGGAAGCCAATAACGGTGCTGAGGCAGTTGAAAAGCTCAAAGCTTTAACTCCTGATCTCGTTGTTACTGATGTGGTCATGCCTCAAATGAATGGTTATGAGTTATGCCGTTGGATCAAAAATAATGCCTCTACGAAGAATGTACCCGTAATTATGTGTACAACCAAAAGTGAGGAATTTGATAAGTACTGGGGCATGAAGCAGGGCGCAGATGCTTACTTAACTAAGCCCTATCACCCACCTGAATTAATCAAAACAATTAAGCAGTTACTTAGCCAAGGCAAGTAAAAGAAAAGAGGTGTGCAATGCGCCCCTCTTTTCTTTTACAAAATGAAACCAGCAATGCTCATTATAAAAATAGGTTTTGATGCAAGTCCGCCAACGGTGGACTTGCATCAAAACCTATTTTGGGTTTTCAGTGTCTGCGGCGCTGAAAACCCAAAATAGGTTTCATAATTTAGAATTGCTGGAATGAAATATAAAGGGGTGCAACGCGCCCCTTTATATTTCATTCTGTTATTTTTTTGTCCTTGCGCCGTGCGGAGGCTATTTGTTGAGGATCTACGCCTTCAAAGGTGGGTGGCAGCCAAACCCGAACTACTAATAGTAGGGCTAGAGCAATTAAAAAAGCACAGGTAGCCATGACTTGCTTCCATTCGACCTCTAGCAACCCTTTAACAATCACTTCTCGCAATACCGAAACGATAGTAACTTCTACGGAAACCCCTATGGAAACTCGCTGTTCCTGAAGATAAATAATTAATAGCCGAAATAATTCCACTAAAATGAGGATAAATAAAATATCTGCCGTTATGTCATGAAAGTGCAGGGTAGTTAATAAAGATTGAAAAATCTCCTTAAGTTGCAACACCATGACGCAAAACAGTCCAATACAAAGAGAAATCGCGATCGCGTCTTGCACCAACTCCAAAGTTTTAACAATTCGACTACGTAAAACCTTGCCATCCCATGAAGTAGTTGTCTGATCTTTGTCTTGGTCAACTGATTGCTGCATATTTGATTCCCTTGATTAAGAAACTTGGACACAAATTAGCATAGTTTATTCTTATAGGACAATCAGTTTATCATTAGATATTCATATAATGTAGAGCTGATTCACTTATGAGATCAGTTTTTTTTGGGAGATTGCGCTCAATGGGGGCGAAATCTCTGAAGCCGTTTAGAATTACAGAAAGCTTTCGCTTCTCTCGGTTACAGAAATATGGACTTGAAGTTTTATTTGGGTTGTGCGGTTTGGGCTTATAAAGGTTGGGTTGGTGATTTTTATCCTAAGGGGAGCCGCTCAACGGAGTTTTTGCAACTCTATAGCGATCGCTTAGCAACCGTAGAGGTAAATTCAACTTTTTATGTACTCCCCGATCTCCAAACTGTTGAGCGCTGGGCAAAGGATACGCCCGCAAATTTTAAGTTTTGCCCAAAGTTCCCAAAACAGTTAACCCATAATGGTTTGTTACTACCTTATCTAGATCAGGCGTTACATTTTTTAAATTTAATGTCTGGATTTGGCGATCGCTTAGGTGTGCTATTTGTCCAACTGCCACCGAGCTATAGCCCAGTTAATTTTGTTGATTTAGAAAGTTTTCTCAGAGCTTTACCGACAAAAAACTATCAAATTGCTCTAGAAGTCCGTCATGGTGATTGGTTTAAATCGCCACATTGCGATCGACTCAATACGCTACTTCAAAATCTTGGTGTCGGACGAGTGTTGCTCGATTCTCGACCAATATACGACCTACCCTTAGGTAATGAAATTGATCCCGCATTGTCGATACCAGTGCAGCAGGA
>Ga0315904_10008416_pt1 | contig 13664 bp, 27 predicted proteins | sample LakEriMetagenome_6_FD_203529 | JGI IMG/M metagenome (GOLD analysis project Ga0315904, IMG submission 203529) | Freshwater fungal communities from buoy surface, Lake Erie, Ohio, United States - Buoy 12 MA120 | ecosystem: Environmental > Aquatic > Freshwater > Lake | place: USA: Lake Erie, Ohio... | reverse complement strand
CATCGTTGTTCCTTTCAATGCTGCCTAACATTGCGCTGCAGCCGAAGCCAAACGGCGGCGGCAGTTTCGCGCTCCGGCGCCACCGCGGCGCCGTTGGGCTCGGCTGAGCTATACGTTGGGCGGCTTGTGGCGGGGCCGCCGTCTTGCGTGCGCAGGGCCGGCGGCGTTCAGGAAAGCGGCGCTGAACAGCACCGCCTTGCCGTGGAAGTCGCGCACCGCTTCAGCCATCAAGGCGCGCAGCTTCTGAATCTCGGCTTCGCGGCCCGCCTTCAGCGCGTAGCACTCCGGGTGCCACGTATCCACACTGCCGCAAGCGCACGGGTCGCCTTGGTTCGGTACGCTGGTCATCGCCCGCGCCTTTGGTAGTCGGCAGCCGTGTGGCACTCGCTCGGGAAGTGCAGGCCAGGCATGCAGCACTCGCCAGGCGGCAGGCAGCAGCCGAACTCGGGCGGGCCGTGCGGCTCGTCTCCGTACTCGTCGCCGCAGTAGTAGTCGGTGCATTCGTCGCAGCCGTTGCAGCCTTGCGTGCATGCGTCCGCGCGCTCCGGCTCCAGCCGCCCAACCCCTCGCTCGAAAGGAGGCGCAACGGCGCCTGTGGTTTCCTCATGCTTCATCGCGCGCCCCTTTCAGCTCGAACGTTAGGCCCCAATCCCATGCAGCCGCTCAATGTCGCGTACGCATGCCTCGAAAGCGTCCACTTCCTCGCGCAGCAGGCTGCTCAGCGGGTAGTGCTGGGTCATCACATCGTCAATCTGTTGGCGCGTCAGCGGGGCGCGCGGCTTCGCGTATGTCTCGGCCGCCTTGCTCCATGTGTGCGCCTCGCGCTTCAGTGCGGCGCTCTCGGCCTGTTTTGCCGCCACGGCCAGCGCCACCCTGTGCGCGGCCAGGGCCTCGGCGTAGGCCTGGGCGGAGGCGACGCTCATGGCTGCTGTGTTGTGATAAAGCGTTGCGGTTTCTGACCATGTGTGCTGGTCACCGGTCCCGCCCCGTTCGTTGCGGCGGCGGGATGAAGCGAGGTTTGATGCGTTCACAAACACAAGCGGCTCGGGCATCTGCGGCCCATCGAGTTTGGGGTCTTCGGTCATTTCATTTCCTCGTAGTCCAGCGCCATGCGCCGCCCGCAGACCTTGCAGGCGTAGTGCTCATGGGTCATGCTGGTGTCGCCATCTACCGGCAGCATGTTCTTGCAGGTCCAGGATTCACGCGCCGTGGTGCATGTCGGCGGCACGTTTCGCATGAAAGCCTCTGCGGCCTTGGGGTGTAGGGGGTCGGTCATGGCATCTGCCTCCCAATCTCAGCGGCGGCTCGGACGATGGCCGCACGCGTCGCAGTTGCAACATCTCCCGTTTCATAGCTCACGGCTTCTCGGGCTATAAAGAATTCGCCGTGATAGGACCGCGCTTCGACGCCGCTTGACTGAAACATGACGCTGATTTGTAGCTTTACGGCAAGTTCCAGCGCGTCGCCGTCGTCTTCAAGCGGGTTCCACTCGTTTGGCCCTTCACCGGACACAGTAAACCCCTCGTGCTCGCCCCACGGTGAGCCCTTGTCCCAGGTGTACGGCACCAGCACAATGCCCGCCGCCTTCGCGGCCAACTCCAACAGTTCGCGGTCGCTCACGGCTTGCCCCCTTGCGCCTGGGCGCGTGCGTCGGTTCCGATGCCGTGGGCGCGCTCAATGGCGCGGGCGAAGTCTTTGGCATAGAGCCAGCGCACCCGCAGGGCTTCCACGGTGTCATGTGGGCACTGACGCAAAGCATCGCGCAACTGCTCATCCGTCAGCGGCGCGGGAGCCTGCGACAGTGGCGTGATTGCCCAGCCATAGCGCTCAAGCTCCTCGGCCGCTTTTGCGTTGTCAGTGAAGCGCGCTTCTCCTTCTCGGTTCACTGCCATGTAGGCCAGAACGCTTGCGGGTGCTGGCGCGGCGGTCAAGGCCTGCCCCTCCGAGCACTCTGCACAGGGGCCGCCCCGGCAGGCGCAGAACGGATCGACGCAAGGCGCTGGCGTGGTCGCCTTCTGTCCGTCTTTGAAACCAACGTCATAGGCGAGGCTTGTGCGAAACGCCGCGACCATCAAGGGTGCTGGCGCGGCGGCAAGGGCTGCGCGGGCATAGGCGCGCATCTGTTCTTCAGTAAAAAGCAGGCGCTCTGTGAATGGGCAATTTATCCATTGCCGCGAGTAGGGCTCTGGCAGCAGCGGCAGTTTGCGATCATCCATTTCGTTCATCCTTTGTCTGGGCGCGTGCTGCGTCTACAGCAGCGTCGAGGTCTTCGCCGATCAGCGCCCAATGGTTCGGCCATGCAGGATGATCGACATGCACATGCAGTTGCTCGTCTGGAATGCTCGCATCCCGCAGCCAGCGATACCGCTCGGCATCGGCCCGCAGAGCATCGCGCTCGGCGGTCACCCGATCAAACGCCAAGTAGGCTACGCTTGCCTCCGCCTTCGCAGCAGACAGCCACCCCTTGAGGCAGTCCACACGCTGCGCTGGTCCGCCCTGTGTCCAGTCCTTCGAGCCGGCGAAAAGCTCATCCGGCAGCAGGGCTCGGATGGCTTCGCGCTCGGTGGTCAGGCGCTCCACCTCCGCGGTAAGCATTGCATTGGCCTGCCGCTCGCTGTCGAGGCTTGCCAGGTTTGCGATAGCCTCGCGCCCGGCGGCAGCCTCTTGCTGCGCCTCGCGCAGCAGACCCTCAACAGCCACGAGCCGCGGGGCATGAATCCCCTTCCAGCGAAGAAGCTCCAGCTTCTCGGAGTGCAGGCGCTCGATGGTTTCGGCGGCTCGCTGACAGTCTCCGTCCGGCTCGTCGACTTGGTACCAACGCACACCGTCTGTGCTGTGGTACTCGCGACGCTGGCGCAGACACCAAACGAGCTGCGCTTCCGGTGTGCTCATACAGCCCCCATCAATGCAGAAACAATGTCCGCCGCCACCGGCGGGCACACGGCGTTGCCCAACAGGTGCAGCGCCTGGGCCGGTTGTGCTGGCAGCCGGTAGTCGGCGGGGAATCCCATGGCGCCGCGGGCCTCGCTGGCTGACAGCATGCGCATCTGGTCGCCGTCGACAAGGCCCCAGCGGGCACGGGTGGTGACGGTGCCCAAAGGGCGGTCAATGCTGCGGCCCGTCAGGCCTGACCCGCTCCCGTAGTACGGCATGACAAACCGGACGCCGAATCTGGCGCGCCCGTTGGCCACACGCTGCAGCGTCCTGGAAGATCGGCCAGCCCGTTCAATGGGCAGCCATCGGCCCGCCGTCCAGTCGATGAATGAACCGATCGGCATATGCTCCCGGAGCTGCAGGCGCAGCTGCACCGGGCTTTTGGATCGCGTGGCCACAACAAAGAGCCGCCGCCGATGCTGGGGCACTCCATGGTCAGCCGCGTCGACCACCATCGGGTTCAGGGCATAGCCCAGGGCGTGCATGGCCGCGCACCAGGCCGGGTACAGCGTCCAGTCGGTGAACTCTGGCACGTTCTCCACCACCACGGCCTGGGGCCGGTGCACCTCGGCGCAGGTGATGACGGCCCAGGCAGTCGAGCGTTGGGCGTCGTGGTGCGGCTTGTCGGTGCCGCGGGCCTTGCTGTGGCCCTGGCATGCGGGCGAGGCCAGAAGGATGTCGTGCCGCGGCGCCTCGCGGAAATCGCACTGCTGCAGATCCTGGCAGGCGTGTGCCGTCTCTGGGTGATTCGCGGCATGCCACTGCACGGCGGTGGGCCAGTGGTTGGCGGCCCATGCCACGTGCACGCCAGCGGCCCGGGCGCCTTGGCTGAAGCCGCCGGCACCGGCGAAGAGGTCGACGGCGGTGGTCATCGTTGTGCCCCTTGCGGCGCTGCGGCGTTTCGCTCAAACAACCGCCGCGCCTCCTGGGCCAGCAGGTTCACCACCCGCGTCCTGGCCGCGCGCTGCCGGGCCGTGTCGGCGACGGCGGTGTCAATCACACGCCCAGCCAGCCTGGCCAGCCGGCGTGCGGCCTTGCGGTACTCGACGGGCTTCATGCCGTGCCCCCAACGGCGTCGAAGCCTGCAGCGCGCCGCGGGTCGTGCTCGGCCAGGGGCTTGACCACAAACAGCCGGCCGGCGTACTGCGACAGCCACTCCAGCGCCTCGGCCGACGGTTCGTTCAACCACACGACGCCGTCGTCGACGTCGTCTGCGGCATGCACCCACCAGGCGCGCACGGTGGCCGGTTCTTGGGCTGTTGCTGCGGTCATAGCGCCCCCGGCTGGGTGTCCAGATACGTCGTCCAGTTCGAGCCCACCTGCCACCCCTCGCGGCGCAGCTGGTGGTCTTGGCTGATGACGCCACCTTCAGGTGGCAGGGGAGTGGCCCAGCGGCTGGGCGGTGAACTCCAGCGCTGCACCACGTGCTCGCCAACCTTCACCGGTGTCATGGTGCGTGCCCAGTCGGCGCCGTGGCCGGGGGCGTTCACCACCGGCGTGAGGCTGTCAGGGTCGTCGCCGGGCAGGACGTAGCGCGGGTACTGGGCCTGGAAGAGTGCCGGCGTCAGAAAGTGCAGGTACTTGCCAATCTGCCGGCTGAACAGCTTTCGCTTGGCGCGCAGGGCGTCCAGGTAGTGGTCACAGCGCTTGTCGCCAATGTCCAGGGCCGTGCACAACTCATTGCGTGTGCGGGGCTTGGTGTTGCACAACTGCAGGATGCGGTCGCGCATTTCATCGGCCTGGGCCATCATCCGTTCGCGGGGGAGTCGCATGGCTGGTGTCGTTGGTGGTTGTTCGGGGTTGCGCTACCCCGCTTCAGCGGCAGCGTGTCAGCATCGAAAATGCGCACGTCGGCGCCAGCGGTGGGTTTTTGGCTGAGCACGCGCCGCACACGTTCGGCCACGCGGGCCTCGGCGTCGAAGCGCTCTTTGTGGGTGATGCCGGCCATCAGGTCAGCGAAGGCGCACACCAGCTCGCGCAGGGCTTGCAGTTCGGCCGCCCGGGCTGATCGCACACCGGTGGCCTGCAGCCTGTCCAGCACGGCGCACACCGCTGCCTGGGCGGTGGGCACCACGTCGGCGGTGTCCTTGGCCAGGCCCATGCGGCAGAGTTCTTCGACCAGGTTGATGGCGTCAAACAGGGCGGCCCACTGGGGGCGCTGGGCCGCGCCTGTGCGCACCGCGGTCAGCGCGTCATGCAGGCTGTCTTGCCACGCCATGCGGTCTTCGACGGACAGCAGGCAGGCGCCCTGCATGGCCATCAGCGTGGCCAGGTTGTTAATGGGCCGCGGCCGGTAGGCCTTGCGCGGCTTGCGGGTGTTGCCCATGTCAGGCGGCCTGGCTCTGGCGGTTGCGGTCGGCAAGTTGCACTTTGACCGCCGTGCGGTAGACCTGGTCTTCCAACAACTCCAGACTACCGCTGTTCAAGATCAGGAAATCCGCAGGCGCGGTGGCCTGCCATTGCTCGCTGGGGTGGGCGCTGCGGCCATCGGGTAGGGCGTCCACCTGGCGGTTCACACGCACCACCCAGCCGCCGGCCTGGCGGATCATGCCGGCCTCGTTCGGGAAGCGAACATCGTGCACCACCACCGCTTCCTGGTGCGTGCCGCGCAGCTCCTGGATCTTGTGGGCACACAGGCGCACCCACAGGGCCGGGTCGATGCGCTGCCGGCCCCATTCGGTGCCCAGCGTCTGGGCCAGCTTGCGGTAGCTGGCGCCGATAATGGGGATGGGGCGCTCTTTCAGCTCCCGGTCTTCCATCCATTCGTGGCCAACGCCCAGGCCGCTGAGCAGCGCGCCCAGCATGTCGCGCAGCGGGTCGGCCAGCGAAATGACCATGTAGCCATGGCGCTCGCGCAGCATGTTGGCGACGGTGGTTTTCCCGGCGCCGGCTGGGCCCATCAGGCCGATGAGCGGTGGCAGGTGGTGGGTGGTTTGCATGGTTCAAATGCTTTGAATGGTTAGTCAGAACGGCGCCGGGTCCATGTCCAGCACCAGCTGCCGCTTGTCATGCCGCAGCAGTGGCGGTGCGTCATCCGGCGGCGGTGTCGCCGGGGTTTTGGTGTCGGGCACGCACAGGCTGCGGGGCACAAACTTCGTGCGCGGGAACGGCCAGCCGGGTTCGCTCCAGCGCAGGTGCAGCAGGCCTTCACGGCTGCCGGGCAGCTCCATGGCCTGGTGCCCTGTGGGCGTGATCCAGCGGCGGCCGGCGGTCACAGCATCAGCCCTCGGTGGTGGCGCGCGACCATGGCAATCAGTTGTGCCACGGGCAGGTGGTTGGCCCGGGTGGCCGGTGCCTCACCGCCGCGCACAAACGCCGCCCCGCTGAGCACCAGCGGCGCCCTGTCGCCGGGCCCGCTGCGCAGCTGAATGGCCGCGCCGTGGGCTTCCACTTGCGTGCCAGGCTTCAGCCGGGTGCGCATGGCGTCGGCGTTGCTGAGGCCCCGGTAGCCTTCGCCAGTGTCCAGCGTGGCTTCGAATGCCGCGCCGCCGTCGGCTTGGTCAACCACCAGACGCAGATACCAGCGGCTGCGGCCTGGCCTGTTGAGGCTGTAGAAGCTGGTCACCGTGCGCACGGTGCCGCTGAGAATGGCTGTCATGGTGCAAACCTCGACAGCACGTCAGCCCGGGCGCGGTCGTGTTCCTGGTCCATCGCCAGGATGCGGTCACGGGTGGCGCTGTACTGCTTGCGGTAGCTGCGTTCCTCCGCAGGGAGGATTGCCAGCTGGTGCTCGACTGTTTCCAGGTTGTCGCGGATGTCGTCCAACTCTTTGAGCAGTGCGCGGCGCCGCACGTGGTACAGCACGTTGGCAACGGCCTGCTGAGCACGGGCCCGGGCGCTGAAGATGGCAAGGATGAGGCTGTGCATCACGCCCCCATGAGGCTGAAGATTTCGCCGATCAGGCGGCCGACTTCGTGGGCGTACACCAGCCCGGCGGCGATGCCCATGCCCGCGGCGATGGCCAGGATTGCGCCGAGCACACTGCTGGTGATGGCCCGGTGGGTGGGGGTGACGCGCATCATTGCGTGGCCCCTTGGCGCACGGGTTGCACGCGGATGGCTTTTTCGGCGCGGTAGGCTGCCAGGGCTGCGGTGAACGCGGCGTGTGTGCTGGCTTGTTGGGCAAAACGCTCGGCTTGGGCCTTGTGGTGTGCCTGCGCAAGTTGGGCGGCTTGCGGGTGTGGCATCGCTTGGCGATGCGACAGTTCTTTGGCAAGGTGCTGCTGGAAGGTCTGCATGGTGTACTCCATGGGTCGGCAAAACTGCACTCGCCTGCCCCCGAAGGGGCAGGCGGCTGGAGTCTTAGAGGGAAACGCTATGGCCGCGGCGGCCGTGCCTGTTTTCGAGCTTCAGGCCCAGCACTTCGCAAGACGCGGGGACAAAAGTCCAGTCGATGCCGGCGCGCTTGATGTCGGCTTTTGTGAAGCTGTAGCTGCCCAACTTGCTGACGCCGTTGCCGAAACCGTTCTTCACGGTCAACAGCACTTGGTAGAAGTCAGCCGGGCCGCGCAGATCGCTGGCCTTGATCAGGACTTGTGCGTTTTCGAAGGCTTGCATTTGGTGCTCCGGTTTGCGTGTTGCGATGACTTAGGCGAAGCATAGGTGCAGCTAACACACCCGTCAATAGGGCCCCCTAAGTTTTTTTTCGTGCATCATTTCGGGCGGCACGTTTCAGCCCTTCAAAGGAGCTTTGGACATGGTGAGCGCACCCGTGAAACTGGTTCTGGTGGCTGCTGTTGCGGTGGCGCTGCTGGTGTTCTACGACCGACACCAGCGGCACCAGGCTGCCACCCGGTTGGCGGCAGAGCGTCAGCTGGTGCTTGAGCAGAAAGCCGCTGAGGCCCGCGCCGACCGGCAGCGCAAGGCAGAGCAGGTCAAGCAGCAGGTGGCCGTTCAGCGTGCGGCCATGTCACCGCAAGAGCTGCGCGCGGAGGCTGTCCAGCGTCAGTTCCACCCGTGGGATGGTTCGCACATGGCGGTGGAAGCGGGCATCAAGGCCCGCATGAACGACCCTGAGTCCTACAAGCACGTGCAGACCCGATTCCGCGATGAGGGGCCAGGGCGTGGCCTGACCGTCTACACCACTTTTCGGGGCTCCAACGCCTTCGGCGCGGTCGTCACAAACCAGGCCGTGGCCGCCGTGAGCGAAGCGGGTGCGGTGATCAGCCTCAACCTATCGCAGACCTTGCCCTAGATGGATCGACTGGCGCGGCGGGTAGGCGGCCGATTAAATGGCACTACGACCCCCGATGTGGGGGGTGAGTGTTTCGTGTGAAGCTTTTGTGAAACTGGCACGATATGAACTGAGGGCACAGGCGCCCTCACGCGGCGCGTTTCCTGCGCGCGCCCTCGGGTGTCACGCTCGACAGCACAGCCATCAGATCCACTGCCGCGCTTTCCAGGTCTTCGGGTTGCGCCATCAGGTGGTCCAGTCGCGTGCGCACCATGAGCCATTGCGCCTCAGACAGGCGCACCAGGGCCTGCAGAACGCTCGGCAAGGCCTGTTCTAGGCCGGTGGCCGGTTCCGGCACCGACACGCTGTAGGCGTGATCGGCTTCGCCGATGGCCCGCATGGGCCCAACCCCATACAGCAGCCATTCCAGCCTGACTTGCAGAAAGGCCGCGGCCTTCGCTGCGCTGTTCGCTTTCAGCGCCTTGGTCTCGCCGCTGAACCAGTCTGAGACAGATGGGGCACTGACGCCGCAGGCCTTGGCCAGCTCAGCCTGGGTGGCGGGTGGGTGTCGCGAGCTGATCGCGGCCTGTAGGCGTGCTGCGAGTGTGGGCATAGCCTAGCCTAACTCCCCACACATAAGGTGTGCCTCTTGACAGCTTGCATTAGGTGCACCTAAGATAGGCGACATGAGCAACATCGTGTCAGAACTTGGTGGGCCGACGGCCGTGGCCAGGATGTGCGGCATTCGCGTGCCATCGGTCATCGGCTGGAAGGGGCGCCCACCGGTGGAGCGTTGCCCGGCCATTGAGCGCGAAACCAAAGGCGCCTGGACGTGTGAGCGCCTGCGGCCCGACGTCAGGTGGGTCAGGGTTCCAGACACACAGTGGCCGCACCCGGGCGGCAAGCCGCTTCTGGACGTGGACGCCTGAAGGCGGGCCAACAGGTGAACAGCATTCCCACACTGGTGCCGGCCTATCCGGTGCGCCTGGTCTCCTCCTCCCTGGGGGCGCGTGGGTGTTTGCCCCGGCTGGCACCTGCTGGCCGGGGCTTTTTTATGGGGTGGTGAGATGGCGACGGAACGACTGAACGAAAAGCGCACGCACGCGGTGAAGCTGCTGCTGAACGATGAGGAATTCATCCAGCTCATGGAGCAAGCCAACGCGCAGGATCTGGCTGCGGCTGATGTGCTTCGAAGGGCTTGGTTGCGGGACACATTCGGCAGTGTGGGCCTGGCCCGCCTGCGTGCCAAGCGGTTGCGCGGTGACGATTCGGAACTACAGCGGACCGACTGGGTCGACAGCGCCTTCACCGACGGCGTGGGGTTCTGAGCCATGCGCCCGCGGGGTGACGCACGACAGCGCATGGCCGAAGCGGCCACCGCGCTGCATGTCGAGGTGGGCCGTGTCTCAGCCTGCGCCATGGCGGCCTTTGCGGGTCTGCCGGTGTCAAAGGCGCGCGAGGTGGCCCGTGACATGGAGCGCAGTGGCGAGCTCGAGCGCAACGGCAAGGCCCGCCTGCCGCACGCCCGCAAGCCGGTCTTGCTCTACGTGCCGCGCCACCTGAAAGACGCGCCCCAGCGCTGCCTGGCAGAGATCACACACAGCTGGGCACAGACCCGGCTGGGCAACTGACCAACGGGAACGGGATGGGAATGGGAAACGCTGGTGACAGCGGGGCAGAGCGCCCCCGCATCGACTTTCAGGGCCTGGCGCAGCGTCTGCTGGACAGTGCCGAACACTTTGCATCAGAGTGGCTGCCGGGTGGGCGTCGGAATGGGCACGAATGGCAAGCCGCCAGCAGGGCCAAGGGCGGCCCGGGCGACAGCCTTTCGGTGAACTTGAGAACGGGCGCGTGGCGGCACTTCGCGGCCGATAAAGCCGGCGGTGACCTTGTGTCGCTGTATGCGTACCTCTTCCACGGCGATTCGCAACTGCACGCCGCCAAGGATCTGCTGCAGCAGTTCGGCGAAGGCCAGGCCCAGCAGCGTGCAGTGGCCCTGCCGCCACCACCGCCGCCGGCTGAAACGCCCAAGGGCGGCTGGCAGGTCGTCACACCGGTGCCGGCGTTTGCGCCGAAGCCGACGTTTCACCACTACAGCCGCCGGCCGGAAGACATCGAACTGGTGGCCGAGTACCGCCTGGACGATGAGCTCTTCGGCTACGTGGTGCGGTTCCGCACATCAGACGGCGGCAAAGAGCCGATACCGCACACCTGGTGCCGCGATGAAGGCGACGGCGCCGGCACGCAGCGCTGGCACTGGAAGACCTGGCCAGAGCCCCGGCCGCTGTTTGTGCCTGCTGGCACCTTCAACAACGCCAAGCCGGTGCTGGTGGTCGAGGGCGAGAAATGCGCCGTGGCGGCCCACCAGCTGCTGCAGGAACACATGGACGTGGTCAGCTGGCCCGGTGGCGGCAAGGCCGCGCTGAAGGCCGATTGGAGATGGCTGGCCGGGCGCCGCGTGGTGCTGTGGCCTGACTGTGACGCGCACCGGGTGAAGCTGACGAAGGCCGAGGAAGCCGCCGGCATTGACCCGGGCACCAAGCCCCTGATGCCTGAGCAGAACCAGCCCGGCGTGCGGGACATGATGGTGCTGGCAGAGCACCTGGCGCAGCACCAGAAATGCGATGTCAGCACGTGCGCATTGCCCAAGCCTGGTGCAGTGAAGGACGGCTGGGACGTGGCCGATGCCATTGCCGAGGGGTGGACGGTGGAACGCCTGCTGGCGTTCATCCAGGCCGCCAAGCCCTACGGCATCAAGGCCGAGGCCAATCCCCCCGAGCGCCCCGCTGGCGCGGGCAAGGCCGGTGCCGGCCAGGGTGCCCAGCGCTACTGGCACGACTTCCTGATTTCGGGCAAGTACGGCGCCCTGGCCATCCGCGAAAACATCGTCATGGCCCTGGATGGCATCCCTGAGCAGAATGTTCCCGGCATCGAGGAAGTCGCCGGCCTGGTGGCCTTCAACGAGTTCAGCAACAACATCGTGAAGACCGGCCCAACCCCTTGGGGCACCCCAGCGGGCACCTGGTGGGAAGAAGACGAATTGCTGATGGGCGACTACCTCTGCCGCCACCACGGCCTGCCCAGCATGGCCAGGGGCACGCTGGAAGAGGCTGTGCGCATGGTGGCCTTCCGCCACCGCTTTCACCCCGTCCGGACGTCGTTGGAAGGCTTGCGGGGCACCTGGGACAAGGTGCCACGCCTGGACACCTGGCTGCGGCGCTGCTGCCTGGAAGAGGACGAATGGGACGACACCGACCCCCTGCAGCAGTACCTGGCCAAGGTGGGCTCATGGACGGTGATGGCCATGGCCGCCCGGGTGCTGAAGCCCGGCTGCAAATTCGACTACATGCTGATTCTGGAAGGCACCCAGGGCCTGGGCAAGTCCACCCTGGTGCACGCCCTGGGCGGAGAGTACGCGGCAGACACGCCGCTGAACCTGGGCGACAAGGACAGCTTTCAGAACCTGCAGGGCATCTGGGTCTATGAGATGGGCGAGCTGGATTCGCTGAGCAAGGCTGAAATCACCCGCACCAAACAGTTCATCAGCTCGGTGACGGATCGCTTCAGGGCGACGTTTGACCGCCGCCCGAAAGACTACCCCCGGCAGTGCATCTTCGTGGGCACCACGAATGAGCAGCACTACCTCACAGACCCAACGGGCAACCGCCGTTTCTGGCCGGTGCGCGTCACCCGCCACATCGATCAGGACTGGCTGCGCGAGAACCGCGCCCAGATGCTGGCCGAAGCCCTGCACCGCCTGGATGCCGGGGAGCGCTACTACCCAACGCCCGAAGAAAGCCGCGCGCTGTTTGAGCCGCAGCAGCAGGACCGGGCCGTTGAAAACGCGATCGAAAGTGCCATCAACCGTTACCTGTACGACGAAAAGCAGCAGATGGTGCACGGCCGCGAAAAGGGCACCATGGTCAAGGAAATTACCCTGCTGGAGCTGCTGAACCGCATCGGTATTGGCATCGAAAAGCTGGGCCCTGGCCGGTATCACGAAAAGCAGGCCGCCGCCGCCCTACGCAAGCTGAACTGGCAGGAAGCGCGCAGCAGCGCACCAGGCCGCCCGCGCGTGTACCGCCGGCCGGCGCAGCAGATTGTTCACTCAACGAGCCACGCAGGCTCACCCACAGAGCAAGAGGCCGATGAAGCCATCCCGTTCTGACCAGCGATCGCGGGGCGCCGCGGAAAAGGTCAGCGGGATGAAGGCCCTGACCACCATGTAGCGACGTCCGCGGCCAGGCGCGCCTGGGGCTTGTCCACGTGTCCGTGTGTCCGTGGGTTTGCAGTGAGTTCTGGCAACAGCACCAGATCCACCAAACCCAAGGGTTAGCGGAGCCATGGCCAAGCTTCTTTCATCTGTCCTTGTGTCCACAGCAAAGCGCGAGCGGGCAAGGCGGGTGCAGGCGAGTGCGCACTGGCGCGCGGGCGTGAACCTACCCATCTATGCGAGAAGAAGGACATATGGACACAAGGACAAAACAGAGCTTTGGCTGGCTGCCGGAACAGATGCCGAAGGTGTCGCAGCTGATCAAAGACCACCGCGCCAAGCACGGCGCCGATTGGCTGGCCGAGTGCTGGAAGCGTGGTGTGGTCCAGGGTGAACCCGGCTGGTTCTTCGCCTGCGAGGGCGTCCTGGCCATCGGCGCCGTCTGGGATGACGCGCGTGTGCTGGCTCTTCAATCCCAGGCCTACAGCCCGGGTCGTGCGCTGCTGGTTCTCAGGCCGACTGAGCAGCGTGAAATCAATCAGGCCCTGTGAGGGTGGTATGAAAGCTGACATCGACATGAAAGGCCGGCTGCTGGTTCAGCCGGGCACGCTCACGGAACAGGTGGCACTGTTTCAGTGGTGGGAGGCTTTGCCAAAGGAGGCGCGCGAAAAGATGAAGGATGTCCTGTTGCCATGTCACTTTGACGAAGGGGTAGCGGAAGCAAGCGTGAACTGTGCGGAAGCGCAGGAGACCTGGATTTACAGGGCACCAGGGGCAAAGCCTGTGGCCAACTGGAGTTTTCCCACTTCTACCCCCCCGTGAAACTATTCGCACATGGTCAGGTGGTTGCCACTGAAGCCTGCGCCGGGTGCTGATCACCACCCCATCCCGTCCCTTGGCCCCGGCGCTTTTTTTGCCATGAGCACCAGTGCTGAGCATCAAGCTTCAAGGGTTGCAGGAAGTGCGCGCCGCGCTGAAGGAATTCAGCGATCGGCGCTTTGCCAATGCCGTTTCCACATCGCTCACAAGAGCGGCCAAGGAAATGGGCATCGAGTGGCAAGAACAGATTGAACGCCGGCTGGACCGCCCAGCCCCGCGCACCAAATCCGCCACCACCTTCCTGAGTGCTACAGCGCAGACCTTGCAGTCCAAGGTGCTAGTGAAGGACCAGATGGCCGGCACTCCGCCGGCCACCTACCTGAACCCTCAGGAACGCGCAGGCAGCCGCCGCGCCAAGAAATTCGAGCAGGCCCTGCAGGCGTCTGGCGCCATGCCCAGGGGCTACGTGCTGGTGCCTGGCCGCGGTGCGCAGCTGGACAGCTACGGCAACGTCAGCCGCTCGCAG
>Ga0315904_10008415_pt1 | contig 13665 bp, 10 predicted proteins | sample LakEriMetagenome_6_FD_203529 | JGI IMG/M metagenome (GOLD analysis project Ga0315904, IMG submission 203529) | Freshwater fungal communities from buoy surface, Lake Erie, Ohio, United States - Buoy 12 MA120 | ecosystem: Environmental > Aquatic > Freshwater > Lake | place: USA: Lake Erie, Ohio... | reverse complement strand
AGACCGGGAATTTCCATCTCCCTCATGTTGTGGATCCTGCAACCGGCCGTTATCGCGATCGCCAAGTCCTGACCATCGAGACCCCTGCCGCCTAATTCTTACCCCGTGTTCTCACGGGTTTCCTGATGAAGATTGCGCTCGATGCGATGGGAGGAGACCACGCTCCCGAACGTCCCGTTGCCGCCGCCCTCGACGCCCTCACGCACTATCCTCAGATCGAAAAACTGCTCCTTTTTGGGCAGGAAAATCGTATCCGCGAGGAACTTCAAAAACTCGGCCATTCGCAACCTCCCCCTCGTCTCGAAATTCGCCACTGTAAAGATGTCATCGAAATGGGGGATTCCCCCGTAGAATCTCTTCGTCGTAAAAGGGATAACTCCATCCTTCGCTCTATCGAGGCCGTTCGGGATGGCTTGGCCGATGCAGCCGTTTCCGCGGGACACACCGGAGCCATGGTTGCCGCTGCCACCATTCGATTGAGAACTCTTCCTGGTATTAATCGCCCCGGCATCGCCACCATTATGCCCACCGAGACCAACCTCTTCATTCTCCTCGATGCGGGCGCCAATCTCGATGCCCGCCCAGAACACCTTCTCGATTACGCCCTGATGGGCTCGATCTACTCCGAAGAAATTCTCGGCTACAAAAAACCAAAGGTGGGCCTCCTCTCGATCGGCTCGGAAGATGTCAAAGGCAACAGCCTGACGAAAGAGGGCTTCAAACTCCTCTCGGCGGCTCCAATTAACTTCGTCGGCAATATTGAAGGACGGGATCTTTTCGAACGACCGGTCGAAGTCGTAGTCTGCGATGGTTTTGTAGGGAACGTAGTTCTTAAAACCAGTGAAAGCATTGCTTCCGCCATCTTCTCCTGGTTGAAACATGAAATTCAGAAAACGCCCATCCGTATGGCGGGTGCTTGGCTAGCTCGCGCCGCCTTCAAGGCGATTAAGAAAAAAACCAGCTACGAGGAGTACGGCGGTTCCCTGCTTCTCGGAGTGAATGGGATCTGCGTCATTGCTCACGGAAGTTCAAGTGTGAAGGCGATTCGTAATGCCGTCCGTGTTTCCGTTGAGGCTATCGAACACGGGGTGAACGATCGCATTATTCGGGCCGCCGAAATTGCCGGTGCCCACAAGGAAGCCCAAGCCGATGCCGTCCCAGCCTGAGTCAGGCCTGCATATCGCCGGGACAGGCGTATATCTCCCCTCCCGCATCGTTACTAACCAAGACTTGGAAAAACTCGTCGACACTACCGACGAATGGATTCTGACCCGTACGGGCATCAAAGAACGCCGTATCTCGTCCGAACAAGAAACCTCCACCTTCATGGGTGTCGCCGCGTCGAAACAAGCCTTGGCCCAGGCCCAACTTTCTGCTTCCGACCTTGATCTCATCCTCGTTGCAACTGTTACCCCCGAATCTTTTTTTCCATCATCGGCTTGCCGCATCTCGGCAGAACTTGGTGCTACGGGTTGTCCCGCCTTCGATCTTCAAGCCGCCTGTTCTGGCTTTGTCTACGGACTGATTCTTGCCGAACAGTTTCTGCACTCAGGCGCCGCTAAAAACATTCTTCTGGTGGGATCCGAGCGACTCTCCTCCGTCGTGGACTGGAGAGATCGCAACACATGCGTCCTCTTTGGAGACGGGGCAGGAGCGGTTGTGCTCCGTTCTCAAACGGGCTGCCGAGGCCTTTTAGCATTCGATTGGGGTGCCGATGGCTCCAGTTCAGATCTTCTTCATCTCCACAATCCACAAGCTCGAGGTCGGGCAACACAACCTCCCGCCCCTCTCGCACCCGATTGCATCGTGATGGCAGGAAAGGAAATATTCAAACAGGCAGTCCATGCCATGGCCGACTCGTCAAAGCGCACCCTTAAAAAAGCAGGCGTGCAACTTGAAGACGTAAAGTGCGTCATCTCCCACCAGGCCAACATCAGAATCATTGATGCTCTGGTGGACAAACTAAAATTCCCACGCGAGCGCTGTTTTGTGAACGTTCATAAGTACGGCAATATGTCCGCCGCTTGCATCCCTGTCGCCCTTCACGAAGCTGCCCCTGAAATGAAGCTCCAAAAAGGGGATAAGGTTTTGCTTGTCGCCTTCGGCGGTGGCCTCACTTGGGCCAGCGCCTTGATCGAGTGGTAGCCCTTCCCACCACAGAATCGCTCGCTCCTCGGATAATCTCAGATTACAAACGCGCTCTTCACTCAGACGGCAGACGCCAGTTAGGCCTGTTTGCCCTAGAGGGATTTCGTCTCCTAGAAAGAGCCCTCGCTTCTTCCACTCCACTGACTCATGTCTTGATCAGCGATCAAGCGCTCCACAATCCATCTTCACGCCTTCAGACTCTTCTCCAGAGTCTCCAACAGAAAAAACAGGCGATTCTCACCATTCCTCACTCCACGATGGAGAGATTGACCGAAGGTCGTACTTTGGGATCCATTTTGGCTTTGGCGAAAATTCCCACTTCTCCTGATCTACCTCAATTCTTCTCACAACTTTCTTTAGGACCCCAAAGCAAAATCCTCGTCTTAGATGAAATGATGGACCCAGGCAACGTGGGAGCTCTCCTTCGCACCTCTCACGCTATGGGAGTCTCCGCTGTTTTCGCAATCGGAGGCACTGACCCCTATCATCCCCGAGCCGCACGCACCTCCATGGGTAGTATATTTCGAGTTCCCATCCTTCGCCTCCCATGCGTCGATCCCCTTCTTCCGCTTTTTAACCTGCACAACATCTTCACGATAGGCGCCACCCCTGAGGCTCAAACCCTCTTGCCCTCTGCCACTCTTCCCAACCAAGCTCGTGCTCTCTTTGTGGGCAATGAGGGCAAAGGTCTATCCTCTTCCGTTCACAAGGTTCTCGACCTTCTGGTTGCCATCCCCATGAGCAACTCCATCGACTCCCTCTCTATCAACGCCGCTACTGCCGTCATCCTTTACGCAATGACCCATCCACCCAAACCCTTAAAGTCTTAACCCTTTATTCCAACACCGTCTTCCCACGAATCCTCATTTTTTGAGTGAGGCAGAGTCTTTATCCATAATCTTGCTGATCAGGACTTCAGCGCACCTTCTGCCTGCTCCCAAATGCTCCTGAAAACATGCCCTCGCCATCCGGCCTAGCTGCTCCCGCTCTTCCGAATTCGCCAACAGCTCTCCCACCACCTGTTCCAACTCATCCGCCGATCCTGTCACCCGTATCGCCTTTGCTTCCTCAAATTCTCTTCGCAGCGGCATAAAGTTCTCCATGTGGGGACCTGCCACAATCGCCCGACCATGCCGCGCCGCCTCAAGAAAGTTTTGCCCCCCAGTCCCCGTAAGCGTCTTTCCAATGAAAACTAAATCGGCCGCAGGATACAGATCCCGCAACTCCCCCGTCGTATCCACCAGCAAAATATCAGGATCCGTTTGACCCTCCTGCTCCAGCCGAGAACGTCGAACCACCCTCAACCCCGTCTCTTCCAACTCCCCCAAAATCGAATTTGTTCTTTCCGCATGCCTTGGCACCAACATCAATCTGAGTTGCGGGTATCTCACTTTAAGATTCTTCACCCTGTCCGCCAAAATTCTCTCCTCTCCAGGATGCGTGCTACCTCCTAACAACAAAATCTGCCCGTTTCCCCAACCCGCTGCCTGACGCAATTCCCTTCCCTTTCCGGGATGATCCGCAACAAGAGCCGCAACATCGTACTTCATACTGCCCATCAGATGCAGACGCTCTTGAGGAAACCCCGCGATGGCGAAACGTCTCATGTCCTCCTGACTCTGAACCCCAATCCAATCGAATAACTGCAAAACGGGCCGAACAAACGTCCTGGCGATTCGAAAAAGCCTTCGGTTCCTTCGCGACAATCTGGAATTCACCAAAAAGACCTCCACGCCCATCTTACGCGCCCGCCAAAGCATATTGGGCCAGATTTCGTTCTCAACCAAGATCAGTGCAGCCGGACGAATCCGCCGAAATGCGCGCAACATAGCATAATAGAAATCCGTCGGCACGTAGACCAAACGCGTGTTCGCATCCAAAAGCGGTTCTCCTACCTTCCGCCCCGTCGGAGTCCCAGTCGTTAGCAAAACCCGCAGATCGGGTCTCTTGGCCCGCAACTCCCGGACCAGAACGCGCGCCAGCAACATCTCTCCCACGCTCACCGCATGAATCCAAACGGGCTGACGTGGATCTTTTAGCCACTCCTTCAAATCCTTAGGGTAGTGACCCAACCTCTCTCCCAATCTCTCCCAAAACGGCTGTCGTCGCCAAATGAGATAGGTGAAGTAGGGCCACGTCAGCGCAAACCCCAGCGTAAAGAGAATATTATATCCAATCTTCAGCCAGCTCTCAGGGATTGCTTTCATGCTCGGGGATGCGCCTTTCCATAGGCCCCACGCAACCTCTCCGTAGTCACCTTTGTATAGATTTCAGTGCTCGTTAACCTCGCGTGCCCCAACAACTCTTGGACCGCACGCAAATCTGCACCCCGAGCGAGCAGATGAGTAGCAAAACTGTGCCGCAACTTGTGCGGGGTTAGAGATGGATCCAACTCCGCCTCCGCCAAGTACTCTTTTAAATTCCTCTGAAATACACGCGCACACAGACGCTCCCCCCTCGGCCCCAAAAAGGCAGGACCCGTCTCCCGCCTCCATCCAGTGGGTAAATTTTCTAAATACTTAGCCATTCCCTCACGAACCGCTTCTCCCAACACCACAAGCCTCTGTTTCCCGCCCTTCCCCCTCACTTTCAAAGTTCGCTTCCCCTCCTCATGAAAGGACCTCCACGAAAGGCTGAGTGCTTCCCCCAAACGTAACCCTGTTCCATAAAGCAGTTCCAAAAGAGCTGCATCCCGCCACCTCGACCATGCGGGCTCTTTCCGACCCGCCGCCTTACGTGGTTTTTTTTCTAACAGCCGGCAAGGGGCCGACAAAAGTTTCACCATCTGCTCCTCACTCAAAAACCGCGGTAAACTTTTCCGAGGCCGGGGTAGCCGCAGACCCGCAGCAGGATTATCCGCTCTCTCCCCTCGTGACTGCATCCACTGGAAAAAAGTCCGTAAAGCCGAAAACCGCAAACGAACAGAGGCTGGCCCATGACGCCCCTCTCCCGCCAACCCATGAAGGTATGCACGACACTCCGTCTCCCCCACCTCCTCCCAACTACCCTTTCGTTTTTTCTGAAACTCTTCCAACACCTGCTGATAGTTGCGAACCGTGTGAGGCGATAAACCTCGCTCCTCCGCCAAATGCCTCAAAAAAGCAGCCAACTTGGGGTCGGCTACCTCGATCGTGTGAGTTTTCAGGCCGCCGCGCTCGCCCGGGCTTTGGCCGTTTTGGCGCTCTTGGGCTTGCGCGGTTCGCGAGGCGGAAAGTCAAAAGAGACTTTTCCGTCTTTCCACATCAGAAATGCAGAAAAGGGTCGCCTTGTCTTGTTGGAAATAAACTTTTCCAATAGGGCCGTCTTCCCATTCTTGAGAAGGTCCTGCACCTCAGGAACGGTGATATCGCGATTTAGAATCTTTTTCGAAACTTTGAACGTACACGTTGCTGGCTTCGCAACGCTATGCTCACAGACATACCGAAGTTGACTCATGAACATCTTTCCACTGCACGCAGGGCACTGACCCAGCGGTTCCTGTCCTGTGAAATCCAAAGTTCCCTCCTCCTCCCCCACGACTAGCTCGATCTTGCGACCTTCCCCCAACTTAAGACCGGCAGAAAAAGGCCTTCCCAACCGACTTCGAAATCCATCCACTAATCCCATCGTCCCTTTTTGCAATAATTCAAGAAATTCGTGAGCCTCAATTCTTCGCCCTGCCAAAACCTTTCGCACCGCGTACTGCTGATCCAGCGTCCGATACTCCCGCAAGGTCTCCTCAAACTCCTGGCCCGTTTGCGGGTCCTTGAAATCCAACTTACGCAGCACGTGATCCTTGTCTTGGAAAACCCGCGCCTTTTCCACAATGTCCCGAGTCACCTTCTGAATTTCTCGCATGAACTCCTCCCTCTTCATCCGTCCATGCTCCACCTCCTTCAACTTGTACTCCCACTCCCCTGTCATCTCGGGGGATTGCAAAATTTCGATTCCTAGAGCGTCCAGCGTCTCAAATAATCCGAACGCTTTGGCTGTCGGCACAAGCTCCCGACCGATTCGACGCACATACTCTTCCGAGATAAGTGTCTCGATCGTGGCTGCGCGCGTGGCAGGCGTACCCAACCCCCGCTCTCCCATCGCCTCCCGCAACGCATCATCATCCAACGTTTTTCCCGCTCCTTCCATTGCACTCAGAAGTGTCGCCTCTGTCATTCGTGCTGGTGGCTTCGTCTGCAAACCTTCCGCCAAAATCGCCACTGTTTTAACCTTCTCCCCCTCCACCACGGGAACCAGCAACTTACCCTCCTCGCCACCACCCTCTTCCGCCGCCTCCTTCCCGTACACAGCCAACCACCCTGCCTCTTTCAGAATTTTCCCATCCGTGCGAAAGGTATGCCCCTCCACCCGTGTGATCCGATTCGTAACCTCATAAATGGCCTCAGGATAAAATACCGCGATAAACCGCCGCACAATCGCCGCATACACCTTCATCTCGATCTCATCCAACTTGGCTGGAATCTGCTGGGTGGGAATAATCGCAAAGTGGTCACTGACCTTTGCCGTGTTGAATATTCTCTTGGTTGGCTTCAGCCACCCCTTTTTCAGCACGGTTTCTGAGAACTCCCCAAACTCACTTCCCTTAAAGTTCTCCAACGTCGACTGAGCCACTCCCAAATAATCTTCAGGTAAATAACGGGAATCGGTACGGGGATACGTAATGGCTTTATGCTTTTCGTAAAGGGCTTGAGCAATCTGTAGGGTCCGACGGGCCGATAAACCAAACCGGCTATTTCCCTCCCGCTGCAGGCTCGTTAAGTCATACAACAGCGGAGACAACTGACGGGATGGCTTCTTCTCATCGTGCACCCCCCCACTCTTTCCCTTGCACTCAGCCACAATCTGCTCGGCACTCTTTTGATTCCACAAGCGCTCCGGCCTCTGTTCCGCACCTCGTTCTGAAACTTTCTGATCAGCCAACTTCTCGTCAAACCACTTTCCCTCATACTCTCCTGCTTTGGCTCCAAACGTGGCGTGCACCTCCCAGAATTCCTTTGGGACGAAAGCCCGAATCTGTTTCTCCCGCTCCACCAAAATGCTCAGGGTCGGTGTTTGCACTCGTCCAGCTGTGGTCAGAAAAAATCCACCCCCCTTCGAATTCAATGCCGTTAAAGCCCTCGTGGTATTGATTCCCACCAACCAATCACTCTCCGAGCGTGATTTCGCCGCATCCAGCAAAGGCTCCATCTCCTCCTCTTTGCGTAACTTTGTGAAACCTTCGCGAACCGATGCCGGCGTCATCGATTGCAACCAAAGTCTCTGTACCTTTTTTTTGCACTCAGCCGCTTCCATCACGTAACGAAAAATCAGTTCCCCTTCACGACCCGCGTCGCATGCATTGATCACCCCTGTCACATCCTTCCTCTTTAGTAATTTCTTCAAAACCTCAAACCGGGGCGCCGTCCGCTCAATCACCTTCAACTTAAACTCCTCCGGCAAAAGTGGCAGACTTTCAAAACTCCACTTTCCTTTTCCCTTTCCGTACTCCGTCGGCTTACACAGCTCAATCAAATGCCCAATCGCCGAACTCAGAACAAAGGTATCCGATTCCCAATACTCCCCCTCCTTCTTAAACCCAGTCAGCACCCTGGCCAAATCATTGGCCACGCTTGGCTTCTCTGCGATGATCAGTTTTTTCGCCATATGTTAGTCTATACGGGTAAAGTACTTACCGGGCATTTGTCGCACCCGATGCTTGAGTTCAAGCTTCAAAAGGGTGGCGGACACAACCGGCGAAGGCAACCCGCATTTTCGCGTTAAAACGTCCATATGCATCTCCTCCCGACCCAACCCCTCCAGCACCTTTTTTTCCTCTTCTCCTAAATTCCCCTTGGGTGCAACAGGTACAGGCATCTCCCCCCTAGGAATCAAAAATTCAAATTCCGCCAAAACATCCTCCACCGATTCCACTAGTCGCGCCCCCTCTTTGAGCAGCTGGTGACACCCCCCCGACTGCGGATGATCGATTCTGCCTGGCACGGCAAATACCTGCCTGCCCTGCTCCAACGCCTGCTTCGCTGTGATCATGGCTCCGCTGGCCCGTGCGGCCTCAATCACCAGAACGCCTTTACTCAAACCACTCACAATTCGGTTACGCATCGGAAACGTTTGCCGGTCGGGAGCCGTCCCCAAGCAAAATTCACTCATCACACACCCCCCCTCTTCGACCATTTTGTCCGCCAAAGATCGGTTCTCTGCAGGATACATCTGATCCACCGAGCAGCCCAACACGCCTGCCGTTCTGCCCTTTGCCGCTAACGCCCCCTGGTGCGCCGCGGTATCGATCCCCCTTGCCAACCCACTGACCACCCCAATTCCCGCATAGGCCAACTGATACCCTAATTTTTTTGCCAGCTCGATTCCATATCCCGTGGCCTCCCGTGTTCCCACAATTCCCAAACACGCCCCCCGTACCGTTTCGATACTACCCCGATAGTAAAGCACCATCGGCGGGTCATGAATTTCCCGCAGGAGCGGCGGATAGAAAGGATCCTCACAATCCACCACCTTCAATTTTAGCTCTGAAATTCTTTTTAACTCAGCCCCTAGATCAAAACTTTTCTCCCACCCCCGAATCGATTCCGCCACCGCCTGACCCACCCCTTCCACTCCCGCCAGCTTCGAGGAGGCCATGCCCACGATTCCCTCCACCCCACCCAACACATCCCGCAACTTTCTCACCCTCACTGGCCCCACCAAACGCAGGGCGTTGAGAATGAGATAGGCCTCCGTCCGCGTCATCCCTTGGGAAGTTTTCCCTCCCTAACCTCCTCCAGTGACAGTTGAATCTTTTTCTCCGTCACTCCAGTCACCAGATCCGCCTTTCCAATCTTTTTCAAAAGAACCCACCGGATGCCTTGGGTCGTGGCCTTTTTGTCCCTAGCCATCACGGGAGACAAACGATCCCAACGCAGTTCGGGGTGCGTCACAGGCAATCCGTGGGCACGAAGTGCGGCCTTGAGCTTCTCCACCGCCCTCTTTTTGAGGCGCCGCGCCTTCACAGAAAGATGAGCCGCCACCACCATTCCGATCGCCACAGCCTCCCCATGCCGCAAGCCTTCATACCCCACGACTCCCTCCAATCCATGGGCCACCGTATGACCGAAATTGAGCAGAGCACGTTTTCCTTTGAGATCCATTTCGTCTTCACCCGCCAACTTGGCTTTGATCTCCACACACCTCTTCACCACCTTTTTCATAGACCGAGGTGGCCCCTTGGCCAGAGAACCAAAGAGTTTCGAATCTGCGATCACTCCGTACTTTAACACTTCCGCCATTCCGGCCCGCTTTTCTGCCAACGGCAAAGATTCCAACCAGCGCAAATCCGCAATCACGGCTCTAGGAGGATGAAAAGCCCCAACCAAATTTTTTCCCTCAGGCAGATCGATCCCCGTTTTTCCACCCACACTGCTGTCCACCATCGAGACCACCGTCGTCGGAATCTGAATCACGGGTAACCCACGCAAAAAAGTTGCTGCGACAAATCCTGCCAAATCTCCTGTCACTCCACCTCCCACCGCCACAATCCACCCATCCCGTGTCAAACCTGCCCCCGCCAACTGCCGAACTACCCGTCCGTACTCCTCAACCGACTTCGATCGTTCCCCCGCTGGAATTCTCACTCGCACCACTCGCGAGGCCCGCTTCTCGAGCCATGCAAAAATAGCCAAAGTCAGCGGAAGTGCCGCCACGCCCTCATCCACCAGCATCGCAACGGGCACTTTGGCCGGTAAATGAGCCTGCAACCCTTGCGGCAAAACCTTATCCCCAACATAAACAGAATATACCCCTGAACTCGATTTCACCTTTACTCGCTGGACGCTCATAAAGCCCTTTTTATGCCATCCCTAGGGCGGGACAAGTCGCCCATTTGGCTAAATTTCCACCCCCATACAGCTACGCTCAACCCCTGCATAAAGTATTAAACTGCCCAAATCGCAAAAGGGTTCGCTACTTTCCTTCCTACGCCCCCCCATCAATAGGGGGACTACGGGTCATAATTAAAAATAGACTTATAAAACACTGATTATCAATAACTTATATTATGTGAGAGCCCTTGCAACAGGCTGATAATCACTACTTTGCATGGGCGCTTTTGGAATGTGAGGTCAGAGGTCGAAATCCAAATCCCTGCACTTTGCCCAGAAGCGAGATTCGGTTAAAGTAGACATGCTTTGAAAAAGACCCCAACCCAGCCCCACTCCCTTCACGATACCCAATCTTCCCCCGATTCTCGGAACCTCCGAATCGATAAGGTCGGCGTCAAAGGCCTCCGCTACCCCATCGTCGTCCGCGATCGTGCCCACGCCACCCAAAATACCGTCGCAACAATCGCTCTCGCAGTCGACCTCCCCCACCAATTCAAAGGAACCCATATGAGTCGGTTCCTCGAAGTCCTCCAAGAACACGGCAGCCTCATCCATGTCGAAAGTATCCCCGCCATCCTTCGTGCCCTTCAACAACGCCTTCAAGCCGACTCCGCTCACCTCGAACTGGACTTTCCCTACTTTATAGAAAAAAAGGCACCCGTCACTGCCTCCCCAGGCCTCGTGGATTACCAAATCCACTTCGATGCCACCCTCCATGGAAAAGATCTCCGCTTCAAAGTCGCTGTCACAGTTCCCGTCACCACTCTCTGCCCCTGCAGCAAGGCCATCAGCGAACGGGGCGCCCATAATCAACGCGGCCTCGTCCGTCTCGAGGTTATCTTCGGCAAAACCGTCTGGATCGAGGACCTGGTTACGTTGGTCGAATCCTGTGCCAGCTCCGAAATCTTTTCTCTCCTCAAACGGCCCGACGAAAAACACGTGACCGAACAGGCCTACGATAATCCCGTTTTTGTCGAGGACCTCGTCCGTGCTGTCTCCCTCAAATGCGACGCTCATCCCGACATCCAGTGGTACCGCGTGGAAGCCGAGAATTTCGAAAGCATCCATAACCATAGTGCATACGCAATGATCGAACGCGGGTAATTCCCCTGCGTCATTTTGCACTTTTCCCTTCAGCACAATCCCTAACCCTGTTTACTCTTTCGCTATGACCCACGATCTCCTGATTTCCATCCTTGTCGGCCTCGCGGGCCAGATCGTCGACGGCACCCTCGGCATGGCGTACGGCGTCACCTGCTCCTCCTTTCTCCTAGCCCTTGGCACTGCCCCCGCTCTCGTCAGCTACAGCGTCAAAGTCTCAGAAATCTTTACCACAGGCGTCAGTGGCATCAGCCATCTCTTCCACCAGAACGTCAACAAAACCCTCTTTCTCGAACTTTGTATCCCAGGAGTCCTCGGAGGCGTTACGGGCGCGTACATTCTCTCCAACTTTCCTGGAGAAAAATTCAAACCTTGGATCAGCGCCTATCTCATCCTGATGGGGGCCTACATCCTTTACCGCTCTAACCACAAGCCGATCTCCATTACCCCCGAGCCCGCCAAAGCCATCCCCCTCGCCTTAACAGGCGGATTCCTCGACGCGGTCGGTGGCGGAGGTTGGGGGCCTGTCGTCGCCTCCACCCTCCTCGCAAAAGGCCACCAACCCCGCTACGTGATCGGTTCCGTCAATATGGCCGAATTCTTTGTCACCCTTAGCCAAGCCCTGACCTTCTTTTTCTTTTTGAAGTTAGAAAATCTCCCCCTGATCGCAGGCCTGATTCTGGGAGGAGTCATCGCTGCTCCTTTTGCGGCCAAACTTTGCAAGATTCTGGCCGCAAAGATAATGATGCGACTTGTGGGAATTCTCCTCATCGTTGTCAGCGCACACACTTTGCTTCGGGCCACCGGAAAGATCTAGCCTCCCCTTCGGCGCCCTTCTCCCATGCTTACTCTCTCTCAACTCAGTAAATCTTTCGCAGGGCGCACGCTCTTCAGTGATGTCTCTCTCCAAATCAACCGCGAAGACCGAATCGGTCTTGTCGGCCCAAACGGCGCAGGAAAATCTACCCTCTTCTCACTCATCTTGGGCGAAGCAACTCCAGACGAAGGTCGCGTTACCCTCGAAAAGAATATCACCCTTGGATTTCTCCCCCAAGAGTCCGCTCCCGCTGGCGATGAAACAATTCTCGAACTGGCCTGCGCTACTTCCCCAGAAATGTCCCGCGTCCAGCAAGCGATCAAACGACATGAAGCCGCCGGCACTCTCGAAGACCCGGAGTACCACGAAGCCCTCGATACCTTCACGGAACTAGGCGGATGGCAGCTCGAGCCCCGAGCTAAACAAATCCTGAGTGGCCTCGCCTTCCGCGACTCCGACTTCCACCGCAAAGCCAAAGCCCTCAGTGGCGGTTGGATCATGCGCGCACACCTCGCCCGCCTCCTCGTCCAAGAACCCGATCTTCTCCTGTTGGACGAACCCACCAATCATCTCGACCTCGAATCTCTTGTCTGGTTTCAGGAGTACCTTCGCAACTACCCAGGCGCCATCCTGATGATTTCCCACGATCGCGAATTTCTCAACCAACTGGTCGGGTCTATTGTCGAAATCTCTCAAGCAAAACTGCATCGTTACCGAGGAAACTACGACAAGTATGTCGTTGAAAAAGCTGCCCGCGAAGAACAGCACCTCGCCGCTTACAAAAACCAACAGAAAGAGATCGCGTCCCTCCAACAGTTTGCTGACCGTTTTCGCGCCAAAGCGAGCAAAGCCTCCCAAGCCCAGAGTAAACTCAAACAGATCAATCGGATGGAGAAAATTGATGCCCCCGTTTCTGCCACCCGCTCCATTAAATTCAGCTTTCCCCAACCCGTCCGTAGCGGCCTGCGAGTCATCACCCTGAAAGACGTTGGCCACACCTACAAGAGTATCGACGGCTCTGGCGATCTCACCGTGTATCGGGGACTCAACTTCGAAGCCGAACGGGGACAGCGCACGGTCCTTGTCGGACCCAACGGAGCTGGCAAATCCACCCTCTTAAAACTCCTCGGCGGAGCCCTCCCCATTCAAAGCGGCGAACGACTCCTCGGTCACAATGTCCGGGTCGGATACTTCTCCCAGCACCGGGGCGATACGCTCGATATGAAACACCAGGTTCTCGAATCGGTACTCCACTCCCCGAACCCAGTAAGCGAGCAAACCGCCCGAACCGTTCTCGGTTCCTTTCTTTTTCGCGGGGACGATGTCTTCAAAACAGTGGGCGTCCTCAGCGGAGGGGAAAAATCCCGCCTCGCCCTCGTCAAACTCCTCCTCGATCCACCCAATCTTCTCCTGATGGACGAACCCACGACCCATCTGGATATCGGATCGATCGATGCCTTGATCGCCGCTCTACACCAGTACGAGGGAACACTCATTTTCATCAGTCACGATGTTCACTTTATTCGCGCTATGGCCACGACCGTTCTCCATATCAGTGCAGGCCACCTCACCCCCTATGCGGGCGACTATCAGTACTACCTGGATAAATCTTGTGCGACGTCAGAACGCGCTGCCTTGACCGCCGGCGAACAACTCTCCAACTCCCAGCCCGTCGTTCCACCCAACCCTGCAGTTTCACCCCCGACGGATAAAATCCCCACCCCCCGAAAAACAAAA
>Ga0315904_10008414_pt1 | contig 13666 bp, 14 predicted proteins | sample LakEriMetagenome_6_FD_203529 | JGI IMG/M metagenome (GOLD analysis project Ga0315904, IMG submission 203529) | Freshwater fungal communities from buoy surface, Lake Erie, Ohio, United States - Buoy 12 MA120 | ecosystem: Environmental > Aquatic > Freshwater > Lake | place: USA: Lake Erie, Ohio... | reverse complement strand
CCGTGTCCTTTTTTATTCCGCTTCTTTTTTGTTCCGCTTCGGAGACTTACTTTTCTGCAGGCTGTGCAAGGCAATCGAGGCGAGGCACTGTTACCAAATGCCGGCACTCGTCAATTGCTTTGTCACCTGCCCAGCCCAATCTTTATTGGCTGCCGGCGAAGCGGGACTCGGGTGAAGGATTCTCGAAATATGAATTTTGTCGTTGGAACCGAGAACTCTCTTTAAACATTCTTCCGCGTAGCCACCTATCCCCACGACATGGATTGGATCCATCGCCTGGATAACCTTGCCCAAGTGAAGATCGCATACTTCGTGCAATGCTTGAACATCTGCTCGATGGAGTTTGTCAGGGGTTACATTCCTCGCCCCTTCATCCATAAAAACAAGAGGACAATAATTGACTACAAAATGCTCCCTGAAAAAATTCACGGGGCTGCCATATCGTTCTCCAAATAGCCCCCACAATCGCTTGCCTGACACTTCAGACTTCTTGCATGCAAATCCTTCGATGGGTCTCTTGGGATGCTCGCTGGCCGGTTTATCAACGTCTTCATCAATGCCGAGCCAGTCACGAACGGCTGCGATCTCGCCAAATGGAACGCCAGTTTGTGCCATGCCAAAGGGGCCTGGATTCATCCCCAAAAAAAGAACCCTGCATGTCGCTTTCGCATACCTTGTCAAATACGCATGGTGCGGTTTCCAAGCATACTCCAAGGGGTTGTAGACGTATGCGACTGGCGGTTGAAAACGGAGTTTATCAACGGCATGGCTCAACTCTTGGGCTAAAACAAGGAGATGAGCCGAAGTTGTCGATGAAACCGGTTTGGAACGTGGCACGAGAGAACGCCTCGCTAATGTTGAGCTGCGCTAGCTAGTCGGTTTGAGAATTTTCCGACCGAGGGTCGGATTGTAGGGTGTCCATCGATCCTTGGTGCGATCGGCAAGCACCATCGCACGAGCGGAGCTCAACTTGGCATCCATTTCGTCTAGATAGTGAAAGACGATCGCTTCCAATGTCATCGGCACCTTGGGACTACCGTGTTCGAGGTAGCCATGATGACTAACGATAATGTGCTGCAACTGTAACACGGTTTCGGAGTCCACATGGATTCCGCGTGTCTTCAGTTCCAAAATGCGGCGATCAATCATCTGAACACCTTGTATGAGGTGTCCCAGCAATTGACCACTGTCGGTATAGCTCAATTCACCATCAAATGCTAACTCTTCGAGCTTTCCGATATCGTGCAGAAAGGCCCCAACGATCAGCATGTCTTCGTTCAAATCCAGATAATGATTGGCAACTCCGCGAGCTAGAGACATCAAGGAGACAATATGCTCTAGCAATCCGCCAGGGTAAGCATGATGCGCTTTGATTCCTGCGGGGGCCGTTCGCAACAAATCAGCAATGTTTGGATCCTCGTAGAACAACATCGCGATAGCTCGCAGACCTTCGTCGTTGAGCTCCTGGAGCATCTCACCGACCTGTTTCCAAAGCTCATCCACATCGACGCGACTGGCTGATTCAAAATCCTCTTTCGAAATCTGCGATTCATCAACCAATTGAAGCTGGTTGACGATGAGTTGCAATACGCCATTGTGAACTTGAGACGCAGCGTTGATGCGGACGTAGTTGCCTTTGTTAAATTTCTCGGCCATCTTCTCGTCTGCATTCCAACGCATGGCGGAGATGGTGCCTGTGTTGTCCTGAAGCTGCATCAGCAAATACAGGTTGCCCTGCCGATTGGCTCGCAATTGTCGATCGACAATGCGATACACCTCGTCGATTTGCATCTGAGGTTGAATGCTGGCAACAAACGTTCTTGTCATGGATGATATCAGTCGTGTAGGTGTAGTTTGATTAGCTGCTGGCGCTCGAGTAACTTCTCAATGCACGATTGAAAACCCATCGACTTCCAACCAAGGCAACGAGTGTCGCCAGAATAGCAAAACCGGCGAGGCCCCATTCCCAATTTTGGCGTGGCACCAGCGGCTGCGCCAGCAGTCGAGCGGGTACATTCACGACAACTAAAACAGGCACAATGAATGTGAAGGTGAACCACAAAGGTAGCCCCCATCCCCCCTGGTAAATCTCCATCGGATACCGCGAGAAATTGGTGATGTAAAACCAAAAGTCATAGAGGCTTTGATTGCGTCCCAACCAAATGCTCGTAGCTGCCAAGCATATCATCAGACTGTACATCAAGAGGACGCCGCAAGCGATGTACAGAAAATAAAGTGCGAGTCCTAGCCAGCTCCATTGCCAAACGGGATCGGTCCGTGAAGACAACTGAAACAGAGCGTAGAACAAAATGATCAAACCCAGCAGAAAGTTACTCAGCGACGACCATTCCACCCTTCGAAACGAGATTAGGAATTGCGTATCAATGGGCTTGAGCAGAGCAAAATCCAATCCGCCCGTTCGTATGAGCTCGCTAAACTCCTGAGCATTGGGCATCAAAAACGCTTGAATGATGGAGTTGATCAGCCAGGTGGTGGCTAAGAACACGAAGAACTCATTGCGTCCCCAGCCTGTGTCGACGCCGATCGACTTCACATGATAGAAGACGATCAGATAGAATCCCAGATTCATCAATAACCAGGACAAACTGGAGATGCAATCCAGAACAAAGTTGCTTCGAAACGTCATGTCGCGAATCAGACTGTTGCGAGCAAACGTGAGGAATACTCGACTGTAGTTGGGACTACTCATTGGTCAGGCATCCTGGGTGTGCATCGAAGAACCAACTATAAAAAGAGGCCACGAGTTTGAACTCATAGCCTCAAAGATTTTTAGCATTCTTGCTGGAACATCGTTCCGAGCTTAGCTTATTCTGCCGCTGTTTCAAAAGCTGGCTTCGTAGCCTTCTTAGTTTCGCGATCGTTCTTGCCGACGAATTCCAGAATCGCTCGTGTTCCATTGTCACCAAGACGAGGCTTGGCCAATCGCATGATTCGAGTGTAACCACCCGTTCGGTCTGCGAAGCGAGGAGCTACTCTGTCGAAAAGGATACGTACTGCTTGCTTGTCCTTGATGATCGACAACACACGTCGGCGAGCATTGACTCCTGGAGCGCGAGCAGCGGCCCATTTTTGCCAGTTATCGCTCTTGCGCCAGGCTTTCCATTCTTCACTACCACGTTCGGCCGTAGTCGCGAATTCCGCAGCTTTTGAGTCTGCAAGGATACCATGCTTTGCAATCGTCACGCACTTTTCGACCAGCGGTCGAATTTCCTTAGCTTTTTCCAAGGTCGTGATGATACGTCCAGGAACCTTGGGAGCATTCGGATCGAGTTCCGTAACTTCCCGCTCTGTCAAGAGAATTGCCGCTACAAGATTGGAGAACAACGCCTTGCGATGGGATGGGGCACGTCCTAGAACTCGCCCCTTTCGTAAGTGTCTCATGCTAACTATCCGATAAGTGTTTAATTGATGTTGAATGAAGTAAGGAATCCGAACGCGTTCGGACTATCGCATCGAGGGAACTCGCATCCCAAGATGCAATCCCATCGCTCCGAGTCGTTCGCGGACTTCGTTGAGAGTGGTCTCACCAAAATTGCGAACTTCGAGCAACTGATCTTCCGTTCGTTGCACTAGATCCCGAACTAGACGTATACCCTCTGCTTCCAAGCAGTTGTTAGCTCGAACCGACAGTTTAAGATCTGAGATGGTCGTGTTGAGCTTTGCTTCGAGCTGAGCTTCAGCACTTCCAGGACCACCTCGCGCGACAGCGTGCACTTGTTTGCCAAGCTCGCTGGATTGAACGAACGGATTCAGGTGCTTTCGAAGGATCTTTGCACCCTCAACCAGCGCCATTTCTGGATGGACCGAACCGTCAGTCCAAATTTCGACGACAAGCCTGTCGTAGTTGGTCTTTTGTCCAACACGTGTTTCTTCAACCAAGTATCGAACACGCACGACTGGGCTGTAGACGGCATCGACTGGGATAATCCCGATCTCGTGGTCGCCCGAGCTATGCTCAGAAGCAGGCACGTACCCACGACCGTTTTCGACAACCATTTCCATCATGAACGGTGTGTCAGCGGTCAGTGTTGCAAGGACATGGTCCCTGTTGATGATCTCAACATCTGAATCTGTTTGCACATCTGCACCGGTGATAACACCAGCTTTGTCAGCGCTAACAGTCAGAACGCGAGTGTTCTCACTATGATTCTTAACGACCAAGCTCTTGACGTTCAGAACGATTTCTGTCACGTCTTCCAGGACACCCGGAATGGACGAGAATTCGTGCTGTGCACCGCGAATCTTGATCTGTGTAACGGCACTACCTTCGAGGCTCGAAAGCAAAACGCGGCGGAGACTGTTTCCAATCGTCGCACCGAAACCTCTTTCAAAAGGCTCTGCGGTAAATTTTCCGTAGGTAGGACTGAGCGTAGATCGCTCAACGCTAACCTGACTAGGAAGCTCTAGGCCACGCCAACGAACATGCATTCCTTAGGTACTCCAAATGAAACCGATAACTCCAGAAACCGAACCCACTAAACACGTCGTCGCTTGCGAGGGCGACATCCATTGTGTGGAATCGGGGTAATGTCTTCGATCAGCTTCACTGAAATGCCTGCTGCCTGTAGCGCAGTGATCGCTGATTCACGGCCCGATCCTGGACCCTTCACACGGACTTCGATTTCCTTCATTCCGTACTTCATCGCTTTTTCAGCCGCTTGCTGTGCAGCCAGTTGGCCAGCGAACGGGGTGCTCTTTCGAGAGCCTTTGAAACCGCTAGTGCCAGCACTGGCCCAGCATAGTGTGTCACCTTTTGTATCGGTGATCGTTACCGTTGTATTGTTAAAAGTCGCCTTAACGTGCGCAATACCAGATGTCACGTTCCGACGAACCTTGCGTCGCTTGTTTTCGCTAGACGCTTTGCTGCCTGTCGTTTTAGCCACAACAAATCCTTAGAAGTCAATATTCAAACGAAATTCTTCAAACTAGTTTGGCCGCCCATTCAGGCGGCCAACAATAAAACCGAAACTCGATAAAGACTATCGCAAGTCCTTAACGCCTTTCTTACCAGCAACCGTCTTCCGAGGCCCCTTTCGAGTCCGGGAGTTTGTTCTGGTTCGTTGTCCGCGAACGGGCAACCCCACCTTGTGCCGGATCCCGCGGTAACATTTGATTTCACGCAATCGGGAAATCGACTGTCCGGTTTGCCGACGCAGCGGTCCCTCGACCGTATAATCCCGCTCCAACAGTGTCGATAGTCGGCTCAGTTCGTCTTCGTCCAACAAACGAGCCTGTTTGGTCGGGTCGATTTTGGTCTTCTCGCACGCTTCTCGAGCTACGGCACTGCCGACCCCGTAGAGGTACTGAAGGGAATAAACGATCTGTTTATCGTTTGGTATGTCAACACCGAGCAGACGCGGCATGCTTGCCTCGCTCCTAAGCCTAGATCTGTAAAGGGTTTTCGTTCAACTAAGCTCGAGACAACCTTTGATGACTCGATCCTTCCCAACGAAGGGAGCCCCAGAGTGTAACGTGGAGTAGTTCGTGCTGACAAGGCTTAATTGTCGCCTTTGGCACGCATTTTTCACGAGCCTCGACACAAATACTGCATCGCGGATCGGAATTTGACGCCAAACCAAGATCTAAGGGCCCCTCCGCCAAATGAAATCACCCTGTTCCGCAACATCCTCTTTATCAAACTGCCTTATGCTCGGCGGGTTCTCCATATGCGTAGAAACCGCAACCAACCTTGGCTCCCAACCGGCCGTCGCTAATCAACGGGCTTAGCTGATCGAGAAGCGGCTGCCAAACAGCGTCACCATCGACAAACCTGGCGGCCGACATCGTCTGGTAGACCAGATCCAAACCTATCTGATCCATCATACCAAATGGACCGAGTGGCATGCCCGTAACCTTCTTCCAAGCTAGATCTATATCTTCAGGGCTCGCAACGTCTTTGGCTCGCAATTGCAAAGCGGACTGTAACACCGCCCGTAACATCCAATTAAAGACATATCCAGGATTTTCAATCCGTTGAACCAGAGGATGCTGCCCGACCCGAATCGCAAGTTCCGACAATCGATCCAAGGTCGATTCAGATGTATTGGATGAAGATGCAATATCCACGAGTCGTGTCTGCCAGACGGGTACATGGAAATGAAAATTCGCAAAACGTGCGGGGTCTTGCACAAACCTGGATAGTATCGATGGCGTGAAGTAAGAACTATTCGAGGCGATGATTGTCGGCGCAGGATATCTCGCAGACGCCAACTCCAGTACCTTGCGTTTCACCGATACCTGCTCGCTGACGGTTTCTAGCACCAAGTCGATGGCAGATCCAGCATCGTCAATTCTGTTGCATGTACGCACTTCGTTGGCATTGGAATCGCCCATTGCGCGACGAATCGAATCGTGATTGGCAGAGTGAATCTCTGCTCGATGCTCCGCGATCCACTTTAAACCGGAACTCAACGCATCGCTCGACTGGTCCAACCATGTAATGCTTAATCCGTGCGCTACGAACTGACCTACGATCTGCCTACCGACCCAACCTGCCCCGATCACAAGAACCGTGCGAATCTCCCCACTCCCTCCGATTGCGGAATTTACATCTCTGCTGAAGTCGTTTGAAGCCATTGGGTCTGATGATGCTCTAGGAGTTCCAGAATCGCTGAAGCTTGCATGCAAGCTTCTTTCTGAGCATCATACCAAGCTTGCTGCGCGGCCAGGAGTCGAACGAGTCGCTCACGCCCAACAATCCATTGTTTTTCGTCGATTGCATTGGAATCCACTGGCGTCGTAGCAAGTGGTGCGCAATGCCCAAAACGCGAGAATGAGACACCGCCGATACTGTCCGCCAACGGACCTGAAGATGACGAGTGTTCCTGCGAAGCTTTTTCTTGCAATGTGCCATGCGCCGCTGGCAATGGCTGGGGCATATCTGCTCTCCAGCGATTCTTTAAGCTATCCGCAGGATTACCGCTCAGCCAACGAGAAAACGATACCTGATCGGATTCAAAGATCGAAGAGCGCTCGCTAGCAACAAGCGATGGGGATTCTGTCGATGCTAGACTGATCTTTACTTCCATTTATTCTTCGGTGGAATGAACGACTCAATGGCAGCTAACTCATCGCCTCGCACCGAGGCTCCAAACCGAACGCCTAGTTCATGAATTGCAGCCGCTGCAGTCTCCAGCTGTGCTCTGTTGTTAAGCTTTAACGCTACACCCGAAGCAATTTTCAAAATCTCGTCCAGGATCGGTTGATTCAGTTTGGACTGAGCTGACCGAAGTCTCTCCACGGATCGAGCCGTTCGCTGTGCGGACGTAATGCCATACATCGCCTTCTCCGTAGCCATCGAAGTCGCTCGCATGCTGAACTCGAGGTCCGCAATCATTCCTGCGACGAACATTAGCCGAAGTCTACCTTGTGTTTCTTCCGCATTGACTTTGCCATCCGTTCGAACAAAGTTGTGCCGCACCGTACCTTGAGACCAACTCACCAGCTCGAAGTCGAGACTACCTGCATGGTGCCCTCCGACGTTGACGAGCCTTTCATCGGGAACGGTATGGCAGCGGTAGCAACTCTGAGCGAGTAAATAAACATTGACTGGGTTTCGCATACCTAACTCAATACTCTTGGAAAATCGCAAAGCTCGATGCTCCGGTGTCTCCTGAGCTTTTGTCACGTTCGCCCCTCCATAATCGTTATGGACGGCAATCCAATCTTGAGCGGGGCCGTGACAAGACTCACAGGATACACCTGCAATTGCTTCTAGCTGACCGCCAACTTGGTCCATCGTGTAATGGCACTGGATGCAGTTCGAATCCGCTTTGAAATTCGCGATACCTAGCTTGGAAGCAATCTGCTGCGCCTCTGGCTTGCGATGCAATGTTAGAAACGTTTCATGATGTGGCGTTCGCTTCCATGTTTGAATCTCGGCTGCGTGGCATTTCTCGCAACTTTGAGCCCCAAGCACTTTATGCGGATCAATCGCAACCTGCCAATTCTGATCGCGAGGGTCGACTTTGGTCGGAGTAGTATTCGCCATCCCCAGACCGATAGAAAGCAACACCACAACAACCGCTGTATATTGCCAATTGCGGACGGTCTTGTTCGCAGGAATAATCATTGCAGTCACTCTGCCAGGTACGCGAGAACTAAACGGGATTGTGATACAAGTCAGCAGAACTTTATGGCACAGTTTCCATCAAGTAGTAGAATTTCGGCACTCTGACCTAGCTTCCTGTACTAGCTACATCCATTGCCGATTTTTCCTGCACAATCGGAACAGCGACCATCGTGAAGAAATCATCAGCCATTCCTTTGACTCGATACAGCCGATTAAGGAAGATCGTTTCCGGCGGCCAAACTGGAGTCGATCGAGCGGCTCTCGATGCTGCGATCGAAGCCGGAATTGCCCACGGCGGTTGGTGCCCGAAAGGTCGATTGGCTGAGGACGAGCCCATTCCAGATAAATACTGTCTCGTAGAAACCTCGACGTCCAAGTACGGGGAACGGACTCGCCGAAACGTAATCGATTCTGACGGAACATTGATATTGTTCAAAGATGACCTGAGAGGGGGTACTTTTCTTACCTTGCGGTCGTGCCAAACCTTTCGGAAGCCTCACTTGGCCATCGATTTGCCTCACGATTCATCGTCCGCTTCCAAAGTGCTTCGATGGCTCATCGATCATCGCATCGAAGTCCTCAACATCGCGGGACCGCGAGCTAGTAAAGAACCGTGCATCTATACATGGACTCGCGAATTCCTCGCTTCGATGCTTAGCGAAATACAAAAGGATTAAATCAGGGGAAAAAATACCCCGGCCTGTGCAATGAGGCGGACACTGCGGACAGGCCGCGGGGTACCTTCGCGGTCGGCGAACCGACGCAAATTCCGTGGCAATTGCAATGGAGAAGCCACACAGAGTGCGGGGCTGACGCCCCAACACTCGATGGACTCTTGGGTAGAGAAGGGATCGCCTAAATAATAAGCTACGCCCTCAGTGGATCGAGTGGAGCAAGCGACGTGCCAAACATCCACCGGCGGGACGATTCAGGCAAGAGAGTCCTTGGAACCCTTCAATTTAGAAAGCATTCTTGAAAAAAATTCGCGAACTCCCTCGAGGCACACACCCAATAACGCCGTCGCAGTGCCTGATTTTGAGGCGAAGCTAATGCACACACTCACATTACCAAACGGACCCATCGGACTGGAATCGGCCGCTTAGGGCATGGACATGGCCTGAAGACTGCGATTGATAGCGGCTACCAACCCCAGCAACGATGCTTTTGTGATCGACCGGTGCTGCCCCACTCCAAAAAGATCCTGCCCATCCGGTGTCCGAACAAGAATGTACGCGGCGGCCGTCGAATCGCTGCCAGCCTCCATCGCATGCTCGTGATAGTCTAGAATATCGCATGCCAAACTAAATCGGTCGCGGATCGCATGCACAAATGCATCAATGGGACCAGCTCCTTGGCCTTCAATTTCCAGCGTCTCTCCTCGATAAGTGACAGAGAACTTGTATCGTTCTTCGTCTTCATGCTCACACGGGACCGGCGTGTGTGAATGATAAATTAACGTTGCAGGTGGCTTAAGATAGGTTTCTACAAACTTAGCCGCCACTTCGTGTGCAGGCATCTCGCGACCTGTTGTATCCGTGACTCTCTGAACAACTTGGCTAAAGGCAATCTGTAACCTTCGAGGCAATTGGAAGCCCAACTCGCTCTCCACCAAGAACGAGACACCGCCTTTTCCTGACGGAGAATTTACCCGAATCACTGGATCGTATTGTCTGCCAATGTCCGCTGGGTCGATCGTCAGATAGGGCACTTCAAATCGATCGCTCGACGAATCTTTCAGGGCCGCGAATCCTTTCTTGATCGCATCTTGGTGCGATCCTGAAAAAGCAGTAAAAACTAAATCGCCAGCATAAGGCATGCGTTCATGCACCTTGAGTTCGGTGCAGAACTCTGCAATGCGACGAATGTCCTTCAAATTGGAAAAGTCCAACTGCGGATCCACCCCTTGCGTGAACATATTGAGTGCCATCGTTACGATGTCCAGATTTCCCGTGCGCTCCCCATTGCCAAAGAGAGTCCCCTCCACTCGATCTGCACCTGCCATCAAACCCAACTCCGAAGCCGCAATTCCAGTTCCGCGATCGTTGTGTGTATGAAGGGAGATGATGGTGTTTGCACGTGGCTTGAACTTGCGACAAAACAATTCAATCTGATCTGCATAAACATTTGGCGTCGCCAATTCCACTGTCGATGGAAGATTGATAATCGTCTTGTTGGACATCGTTGGTTGCCAAACATTGCAAACGGCCTCGCATATCTCGACCGCATAATCGATCTCCGTTCCCGTAAAGCTTTCGGGCGAATACTGATACCGAATCTGCCTGGAGCCAGATTCCCGTTTTGCTAACTCATGAATGTGTCGAGCCCCTTCGATTGCGAGCTGTACAATCTCCTCTTTCGTCGCTTGAAACACCACTCGCCGCTGGAGCGTCGACGTGGAGTTGTAGAGATGGACGATAGCTTTCTTGGCACCGCGGATCGCTTCGAACGTTCGTTCGATCAAATGACGACGCGACTGAACGAGTACTTGGATTGTTACATCCTCGGGAATCAGATCCTTTTCAATCAGTTCTCGCACGAATTGAAAATCGGTATCCGAAGCAGCAGGAAACCCAACTTCGATCTCCTTGAAGCCGATCTTGAGCAACGCGCGATACAAATCCATTTTTTTCGCAGGACCCATTGGATTGATGAGCGCTTGATTGCCATCCCGCAAATCGACAGAACACCAAATCGGAGCAGTAGTAATGGTCCGATTCGGCCACGTGCGGTCTGCAAGCGGAATGGTTGGAAATGGTGTGTATTTGGCCATTGGATTCCCCGGCTTGTATACGAAAAACCTGATTGTCTACAAAAAAACCCTGAAGCCCGCGAAGCGAGTTTCAGGGTTGGATTGGTCTTTTTTGTTTTGGTACGACCGCGCCCCTTCACTCGCCTGTCACAAGAAGGAGTACTGTGACGAGAGGAAGTAGCCGTGTTAGCAATACCGCGGAGTTAAACATTCGGTGGTCGATCTCTGAAAACATTCTCTAAAACTAGCCTGCCGACCAGGTTGAGTCAATATGGTGTCAAGACTTCCTGTTCAGCGTTCGCAGCGACCGACGCACGATGTATTGCGTTTGTATCGAATCTGATTCCCGCTGCCACCGATCCGTTACTTCGCGTACCCAATCTGGATTCGATTTGCTGGCGTCGTTGAGCCAGTTGGCTACGGAGTCTTGTACATATTTGGATTCATCTTCCTTCAGGGGCTCGAGAATAGACAACCCCAGCTCGGGCTCTTTCTTCAAAACCGCGATATGAGTCGTCCATACGCCTCGCGGCCGTGTGATCTCACTCGCATAACGACGCAACCGATCCTGCCTGCTCCCTGTCCACGGAACCAGCGATCGAATGGAACCGAGTGGATCGCGAAGAACATCAGCACGCAAGGCAAGCCACGCGATCTCTCGAAGCCCGGAATTCGCATCATCTGCAAGTGGCTTGATCCACGCCAGTTTTTTGGGAAACGTCAACGACGAAAAGCCGACGATGATCGCGGACCACTCGCGCACAATATCACTCGTATGCGCCGTCATCGATCGCCAGATTGGATCTGCCACTTGAACGGAAGCACTCAATCGCTGTCCGATTGCCATACTGGCCTTGAATGCAGAAGCACCTTGCAACTCCGTCTTCAGCTCCTTGAGAGTTGCAGATGGAATCTCGATGTTCATCTCCCTGCGGAGGTTCTCGAACAATTTCCATCGATCGACGGCTAACCATTCCACGAGGTTCTTTGCTTCAAGTTGGCCCGTCGCCAGTACCGCTAAAACCTCTTTGGGAATCTCGGCGATTCGCCCTGCAGGCTTGCGCTGTCGCAGGCGATCAAGATCGCTCTTGTTCATAGGTAGTCCGTTTCAGAAACATCGAATCAATCTACAGTCCAAGATTTACACGCCCCCCTTGGCAATGACGGTCGCAAGCTTGGCTTCAATGCGTTGGCGGAGAGACACAAAGTAATCTGCGGCTGCTTCTAGTCCTGCTGTTTTCGCATAGTGCACGAGCGGATCCACGAGCCATTTCTCGGTGGGGGTCAGTTGCGGTCGGAGTGTTCGCGATTGAATCTGCGTCTCAAGCCACTTCAAACTGGATGGGTAATGGTCGCCACAACTGATCGCAACACGAAACGTGCTGAGATGCAACGCGTTGAAGTCTTCGTCTGGGCGATAGGCTCGAACAGCTCGCCCGATAGAAAAGAGATGTCCCGACAGTTCGCGAAGTTCCGGGCTCTCTGTGTCATTGAGAATCTCTCGCACTTTGAGAAGTCGAAACTGCCCGCTGTCGTCAATCGCTTTCAGTTGCCCCAAAAGATTGCACCATAGATTGACCATCGCTTTGTCGAACTCCACGCGCACCGGTGGATCGGTCATCGACGCTTCGAACCAACCTCCCAGTTCGACTAACATGTCGGTGCAAGCACGCCTGACACTTGGGCTCCCGCCTGCAATCGTGGTTCGCGCAGAAAGCCCCGCATGAAAGATCGCATTAGGACCGTCCCCTTCGCGGTACCCGGTTTGTACCGTCACGCCGCGAAGCAGTTTGCCGACGACAATCCCCATCGAGTCATTCCACAAATCAGGCAAACGGCCGTAAAGCATGGATTCTTCAAGCAACTCGACCATGAACCGTCGCACACGTTCATGATAGATCCCATTGCTGCTCATCACCAAAACCGGCAACAGCTCGAGACCTCGTTCGAGGCCATGCGACTCGTACAATATCTCGAGCAATTGAACGTAGTCACTGATGACGGGAAGCAATTGATCCGGCTGTGTCACGACAAGAACAACATCAGGGATCCAACCGTTGCGACCACACGTAACCAAGTCCGGCCTGCATGCTTTGGCCGTCTCAATGGTATGCGAAACACCCTGGGATGCGATTGTGAGAATACCTCGCGCGGCGATGGCAGATTGGAACATTGAGCCACGACGTTCGATAAACTGAATTCTTTCTTGATTCCGAGTGCAGCCCTGAGAGAGGTGGTAATAGAAGGCTGCGCCCAAAGCTCCGATGGGCAAAATCCCGACGGAACTCAGTGGCGGTCGGGTCATGCATTCTCTCCATGGGTTTGTTGCAATACTGCCTGCGCATGGCGAGGGTTAGCCGTCTTTACCACCAATCGACCGTGGTTCCCATCCCTCGCAGCAGAAGAATAGGCGTATTCAATATTGATCTCAGCCGAAGCCAGCGTCTCACCGACCAACGCCAATCCACCTGGCCCAGGCTCCATCGTGATCATCAACACATCAACCTCGACGACTGGGAGCCCAGCCTGCTCCAGTGCTGTTCGTGCTACCGCAGGCTCCTCGGTCACGAGTCGCACCATCGCTTGTTCCACATTGTCGATCACACTAAAGGCATTGATATCGATGCCACGTTGTGCAAGAAGTCGACCGATCTGCCCTAATCGCCCAGGTTGGTTTTCAATGGCCACACTAATCTGGCGCTTGATTTCGATATCCATTGGGTTTGACATCCACTGGGTTGAATTCTCGATGCGAATCTCGCATGTTACAGATCGTTCTGCAACAACCGCAACTCGCGGGATTGCCATCGTTGCGAATCGGACTA
>Ga0315904_10008413_pt1 | contig 13670 bp, 8 predicted proteins | sample LakEriMetagenome_6_FD_203529 | JGI IMG/M metagenome (GOLD analysis project Ga0315904, IMG submission 203529) | Freshwater fungal communities from buoy surface, Lake Erie, Ohio, United States - Buoy 12 MA120 | ecosystem: Environmental > Aquatic > Freshwater > Lake | place: USA: Lake Erie, Ohio... | reverse complement strand
CACGCACGAGATCGTCGGTGAACTCACGCACCGGGGCCTTCCGCGCATAGACGTAGCAGCCGAGTCGTCCGCCCGGTTTCACCCAGCGGGCGACGTGATGGAAGGCCTGCTCGGTGGAATCCGTGTGATGGAGCACCCCTTCGGCGATGACGAGGTCGGCCGACGCCTCCGGGATGGGGGCGTCGAACAGGCTCGCCTGCAGGAAATCACCGGGCACGTCGGCCTCGGCGAACCGCTGACGGGCCACGCGCACCGCCGACGAGATATCCACGCCGAGGTAGGCGTTCGACGCAAGATGATCGCGCAGGAGGGCGAGTGCGGAGTTCCCGGCACCGCAGCCGGCGTCGACGATGCATCGTCCACCGCCGGCAAGCCAGTGGTCGAGGCGCGTGATGTCGCCACCGAGATATCGCTCGACGAGCCACGCCCGCGTCGCCGCCTGCACGGCCGGCGACTCGTACGTGTGTCGCTGCTCCCACTTGAAGCCGAAGGCCTCGCGGGTCTGGTGCTGCGTCGCCGTCAGGGAGCCGTCGGCGTCGGCCGCGGCGATCCCGAGGCGCGCGAGCGCGCCGGACGAGCGGCAGACGGTCGGCGCGTCGTGGATCATGCGGCCTTCAGTGCCACCTGACCGTCGCGGAAACGACGGAGCCACCATTCGAAGCAGAGGAGCGACCAGATGGCCAGGCGATGATTCACGGTGCCGCTGACGTGCTCGTCGAGGAGCGACCCCACGGCGGCCGGTTCGATGTAGTCGTACAACCGGGCATCGCTCGTGGACAGCAGGCGGCGGATGTACTCGATGCTGGGGCCGCGGAACCAGCTGGCATCCGGCGCTGAGAATCCCTGCTTGCGTGCGTTCGCATAGCCGGCCGGGAGGAAGCGCGAGAGCGCCTGGCGAAGAATGAGCTTGCCGTCCCCCGTTTCGTTGAAGTATCGCTGCGGCTTGGGGCCCACCTGATTCTCGTCGATGCGCACGATGCGATCGACATGGCGCAGCTTGTACTTCACCGGTACGCGCAGGGCGAAGTCCACGACATCGTTGTCGAGGAACGGCAGCCGTGTTTCCAGCCCATGCGCCATCGACAGCTTGTCCTCCACGACGAGCAACCCGTGCAGAAAGGTGCTGAGCTCGAAGTAGAGGGAATGGTTCACGTAGTCGTCGGGCGTCATCGCCAGAAACGAGCGCGACCGCAGCACATTGCGGAACGCCTGCTCCGGCGGCGACGCATCCACGGCCGTTTGAGTCCCGGGACGGAAGAAATGCCCGCGCAACCGGTCGGGTACGATACGCTGCCAGTACGCGAAGTACTTGTCGATGTACTGCGCGGCATCGTCGTTCCTGATGGCCCGATAGTATCGCCACGGGTAGCCCGCGAAGATCTCGTCACTCCCCGTCCCGGCCAGGACGACCTTCACGAAGCGCGAGGCAAGACGGGCCACGTAGTAATTCGGGTAGCTCTGCCCGACCCGCAGGTCCTCGAGATGCCATATGAGTTCGGGGAGCACCCGCTCCATGTCACCGGCCTTGAGGACCACCTGGTAGTGCTCCGTGCGATAGGCCGCGGACAGCTGCTCCGCCTTGGCCCGCTCGTCGAAGGCCAGCTCGAGCCCCGACGCCGATGACAGGTCGAAGCCAGCGGTGAAGCTTTTCACGTTGGGCACGTGACTGGCCGTCACGCAGGTCACGGCTCCGGAATCGATACCGCCGGAGAGGTACGTGCCCACTTCCACATCGGCCTGGACCTGGCGTTCGATCGCCTGCCGGAAGAGGCGGTGCAGCTCTTCCTGATACTCGGCTTCGGGGACGCCCCGCTCGTCGCGGAACTCGTAGTCCCACCAGCGCGTGATGCTGAACGACGAGGGGTCACCCAGCGTCACCGTGAGGTTGCGCGCGCGGGGCAGGAGCTTCACCCCGGCGAAGAGCGTTGCATCGCTGAAGATGTTCTGGAAGGTGAAGTACTCGCCCAGTGCGGCCGTGTCGACCCGCACCGCCATGGCGGGGTGCTGCAAGATCGACTTGACTTCGGAGCCAAAGAGCAGCCGTTGCCCGTCCCAGTGGTAGTACAGGGGCTTCTGGCCGAAGCGGTCGCGCGCGAGCAGGAGCCCGCGCGTCTCAGTATCGAACAAAGCGAAGGCAAACATCCCGTTGAAGCGTTCGACGCACCGGGCGCCCCAAATCCGATACGCTTCGAGAATGACCTCGGTATCGGAGTGTGAGCGGAACCGCGCCCCCTTGCGCTCGAGCTCGCGCCGCAACTCGCGCCAGTTGTAGATCTCACCGTTGTAGGTGACGACGAAGCGACCGTCGGCAGAGCGCATCGGCTGCGCTGCCGCGTCGGAGAGATCCACGATGGCGAGCCGGCGATGGCCGAAGCCGACGCCATCCACGCACCAGATGCCCTCGCCGTCGGGTCCCCGGTGTCGTACGACGTCCGTCATACGGCGCACCACCGTGGGATTCACGGGGGCACCATCGAGGTGGACAATGCCGGCGATGCCGCACATGGCGCGGTCGGAGCCCCTCAGCCGCTGATGACGGGAGTCGGCCGACCGGCAGCCTGCGCCTGCACCCGCGTCTTGTGGGCATCGCGCCAGGCGATCAGCTGCTCGAGGCCTTCACGCAGCCCCGTGACGGTGCGGAACCCCAGGTCGCGCGCCGCCTTCTCGGGGCAGCCGACGCGGTTGGTGACGAAGATCCGGCCCTCGGGCTCGTACTGGATCTGCTGCGAGGAGCCCCGGATCTCGAGGATCAGTTCCGTGAGTTCCCGCAACGTCGTGCGGGTACCGCTGCCCACGTTGTAGAACTCGTCGGCCGCATCGGCTTCGAGGGCGAGCACATTCGCCCGTGCGCAGTCGCTGACGTAAATGAAATCGTAGGCCGCCGAGCCGTCGCCGTGCAGGATGGGGGGCAGGCCACGGTCCAGCCGATCGAGGATCTTCATGATCACCGCGATGTACGTGCCTTTGTAGTCCTGCCGCGCGCCGTAGACGTTCATGTAGCGCAACCCCACGTAGTTCACGCCGTACCGGTCGAAGTACGCGCGCGCCATCGCCTCGCCCGCGATCTTGGTCGCCCCGTAGAACGTGCGGTTGTTGAACGGGTGCGACTCGGTCATCGGCAGCTCCACGGCATCACCGTACACGCTCGCCGAGGAGGAGTACACGAGGCGCTCGATCCCCGCATGGCGGCATGCTTCGAGCACATTGAAGGTGCCGCGGATATTCGTGTCGAAGGCGGCCTGCGGGTACTCGTGACACTGCAGGAGCCACAAGGCGGCGAGATGCACCACGCACTGGCTTTCACGCACCGCCGCCTGCAGGATGTCGGACTGCAGAATGTCCCCGCCCGCCTCGAAGATGCGTACGCGCGGGTCGCGCAGCGCCGCCCCCAGATTGTCGACCGAGCCCCGGCAGAAGTTGTCGTAGACGATGACCTGGCCGACGTCCCGGGTGAGCAACTCGTCGACCACATGGGAGCCGATGAAACCGGCGCCGCCAATGACGGCGATGGTCTTTCCACGAAGGTCGCGCATTGACAAAGGCAGGAGAAGGAACGGACGATGCGCCCCAGTCATCGGAGCCGGCAGTCGCAGCGGCAGATTTGCCCGGCGCGCGCCTTGCGTACATTAGCATTGTGTTCCGGAGGCACGCCATCCGTCCCGTGGGATGGGTCGCGTTCTCATTCGACGGCGGTCGTTCGAACCCGCGCTCACGATACCCACCTCGCCGCTGCCACCCATGCCGCCGCAGCCCCTGCCTCTGCAGTCTCTGCCACTGCATCACACACCGCTGCCGGACGATCGCCCCCTGCGCATCCTGCTCGGGACCACCGAGATCGCGGGACAGCTGATCGATCTGGCGGCCGGCTTTCGGGCGCTGGGGCATCGGACGACCACCGTCGTATCGGAACGGAACGCCCTGTTCCCCGAACTCGACTACGACGTGTATCTGGGCGAGTGCACAGCCGATCAGGTGTCCCGGCTGATGCGCGATCACGACGTGTTCGTGTTTCAGTACGGGACCACACTGCTCCCCGGGTACGTCGACCTCCCGGTGCTGCGGGCGGCGGGCAAGGTGGTGATTGCCCTCTGCAATGGCGACGACGTGCGGCACGCGAGTGCCTATGCGCAGGAATTCGGTGTCTCCTCCGACGTGCTGGGCGAGCCGTACCTCTCTGATCCACTGGCGCGACCATTGGCGACGCTGCGACTGCTGGAGCGGTATGCAACACTGATGGTCTCGGTGCCCAATCAATCGGGACTCGCCCTGCGGCCCTACCAGCACTACGCCTACGCGCTCGACACCGGCCTCTATCGTGCCCACGTGCCCGATCGCGACGTGCCGGTCATCGTGCATGCCCCCTCGAAGCGGCTGGTCAAAGGCACGGCGCACATTCTCGCCGCCCTCGACGAGCTTCGGCAGCGGGGGCTCGATTTCGAGCTGCGTCTTTTCGAGCGGATGCCGAACGCCGCGGTCCGTGAGGCGCTCACGGATGCCGACATTTCGCTCGACCAGATCTGGATGGGCTACGGCAAGTATGCCGCCGAGTCACTCGCGTGCGGGTGCGCCACGGCCACGGTCTGCTACCCGGACCTCGAGCCCGTCAGCCACATCCGGCCGGTGGCCCATATCGGCCGTGACGGTCTCGCGGATCAGATCGCCGCGCTGATTCTCGATCGCGATCGTCGACGACGGTTGGCGCACGCCGGTCCGTCGTTCGTGGCGGCGCATCACGATCGGGTGCGCGTCTGCGCGGCGCTGCTCGACGATGCGCGTGCGGCGATGGCCGGTACGCTCCGGTACGACTACTACCCCGAGTTCGCCGCGTGTCGGTATCAGCCACCCACAGCGGAGACCATCCCCGCCTACCTGCGTGGGCTTGGCAACGAGGTGATCGAGCTGTTCGGGTTGCCGTCGTCCGCCTCCCCGGAGTCGATGGTGCACCGTTGCGTCGTGGGGCCCTCGTGGTCGGGAACCGGGCACGACGTGCCGGAGTGGCGGGCCGCCGACGGCCGTGCTGTTCAGCGATGGGCGGCGTCACCGCACACCGAACCGCCGGTCGGGCGGCGTCCGGCCCCCCGGATGGATCCGATGCTTGCGTGGTTCCGCCGCACCACCAGTCTGGGAGGAGCACAGGAGATCGGGGCGGCCATCGACCCCATGCACGCCGATTATCTCCGGCTCGGACTGCCGCAATTGCTGGTCATGCCCGCCCTCGCGCAGGCGACCGCATCGCCGGTGCTCCGTCGGGCGGCGGGGCTGCTGTTGCTCGGCACGGGGAGCGCGGAGGACGCGGCCGATCTGCTGGCCACGATGCCGGCCAGTGCCGATGCCGATGGCCTCGTGGCGTATTATCGCGCCGTCGCCCTTGCGGTGGCGGGGCGCGAACAGGAATCGCTGGCGCTGGTCACGACGGCCGTCGCCCGTTTCCGGCCGCGGCGGCGCACACACTTTCAGTGCGGTCCCGCCGCTGCGGCGGACGATGGCACGCTGCGGTGCCGCCTGCAGCGTTTCCCCGACACGTCGGAGGCCCCGCCCGCGACGTTGCTGCTCGACGATCTCAGCCCGGCATGGACCGGTCCCAGGCTGGCCTCGGCGCTCGCCCCGTACCACGCCTTGCTCTACGTGCTGCTCACCGGGCAGTCCTATCTGGCGGCACCGGGGCACGGCGTCCTCGCGGGAAGCGCCTGGGAGTCGCACGAGACGGCGCTGCTCGCACTCGGTGGCGTCGCGGTGATCGCGAGGCCCGGGATCTAGGACGCGACGGCCAAGCTCTCGAGTGCCGTCGTGAGCTGACGCGCGTTCGCCCCGAGATACTGTTCGCACCAGAGCACGTAGTTCAACAGCCGGTACGCCATGGCCACGGGCACGCGGTCGGCTTCGGTGAAATGCGGGGTGCCGGTGGTGCGCGCCGCCACCAGCGTCGCGATCTGGCCCGCCTGCGCGGAGGCCGGGGCGTCACGCCAGACCTCGGTCTCACTCGCGGCACGCAGCACGGCGCCCAGCGGCCCATTGGCCCACGCCACCAGTGGTGATTCGAAGCCGAACTTGCTTGTCCGGGTGCGGATCGCCTCCGGAAGAATCCCCGCCAGCGCATCGCGCAAAATGCGCTTGGTGTATGTCGCGTTCAGCTTCGCACTGGCCGGGAGCGCCATGCCGAACACCACCAGACGCCAGTCCATGAACGGGGACCGCACTTCCACCCCGCGCGCCATCGAACAGCCGTCGTAGTTGCGGAGGATCGACGGCAGGTGGGTCGCGTGAAAGTCACGGTACAACAGCGGATTGACCTGCTCGGGCGCCACGTCGCGATACCACGGGTAGCCCGCCAGCAACTCGTCACCCCCGTGTCCGTCGAGGGTCACGACCACGCCGTGCTCACGCATCGCACCATAGATGCTCATGACCGGGACCGCCGGGGCCGCGCTCAGGTCGTCCAGCGCGCGCACACTGGCCGGCAACAGCGGCACGGCCGTCACCGGGTCGAAGGACCAGTATGTGGGGCGCGCCCCGGTGTGCGCGACCACGATGTCGGCGAACGCCCGCTCATCCACCGGATGTCCCGGAAAACTCGCGATGAACGTGCGCTGCCAATCGGCGGCGCAGCGTTCGAGCGATCCTGTTGGCGTACGCGCGATGTACGCCATGGCCGACGCGACCGCGCTGCTGTCCAGTCCACCGGACAGCGACGTCCCGACCGGGACATCACTCCGCATGCGAAGCCGGACCGCATCGAGGAACAGGGACCGGAACACCTCGGCCTGCTCCTCGTAGGTCGCCGGCACGTCGGGAAAGTGGGCACTGGTATCCCACCAGCGTTCGAACCCCTTGGTCCCGGCCGCCGTGACCGTGAGCGAGTGACCGGCCGGCATACGCACGACCCCCTGCAGGGCGGTATCGAGCGTGATGCCGTCGTACCCGGCGGGATTGCCAAAGAACACCTCCGCCGCCGTCCGGTTGAGGGCGAGCGGGAAGTTGCGCAACGCCAGAAACGCCTTGATTTCCGAGGCGAAGGCGATGGTGCTCCCCCACACGGACAGATACAGTGGCTTCACCCCGAAGCGGTCACGCGAGAGCACCAGGGTCCGATCGCGATCGCTCCACAGGGCGAACGCCCACATGCCGTTGAAGCGCAGTTGGCAGGCCGCTCCCCAGCGATGCCACGCCGCGACGATGACCTCCGTGTCGGTCTCGGTGTGAAAGGCGTAGCCGTCGCGCCGCAACTCCTCCCGGAGTTCCAGGAAGTTGTAGATCTCGCCGTTGAACGTGATACGCCAGGTACTGCCGTCCGGCGCCGTGTACGGCATGGGACACGCCCCTTGGGGCGTAGGGTCGAGGATCGCCAGCCGACGATGGCCGAGGGCGACCGGGCCGTCGACCCACGTGCCGCGACCATCCGGGCCGCGGTGTACGAGCGCGTCCGTGAATGCGTCGATGGCCAGCACATCCGCCCCGCGCGCATGATCCAGAAGTCCCGTAATGCCACACATGGTGATTGGGCTGACCTAGAGGATGAGAGAGTTGGCGAATGACGCGGACCACTGGGTACGGTCTCGATTGTCGGACGAGACCGCGCACTAGATGTTTAATTCCTCGCATGCCAGTTGGCCGCCCCACTCGCCATTTCGGTCCATGAAGATCCTTTACCTCGCCTTCGCCGGTACCGATCAGCGTGGCGTGCATCGCAAGCTTACCGAGCAGGTCCGTGGGCTGGGGGAGCTGGGCGTGCAGCTCGAGACGCTGGTCTTCGCCGACCTCCACGGGGGAGGCGCTCCGGACGCGCCCTATCGCGTGCTCGATGTGCCGGGTGGTGGATTCGGTCTGCAGGGGCGTCTGCTGGCCTTCTACGTCGCCTGGGAGGCAATCCAGAAGTTCCGGCCCGATGTGGTGTACTTCCGGTACCCGGTCTACGACGCGCATGTCCTGCGCTTCGTGCGTGAGGCACCGCCAACGGTCTTCGAGCTGCAGACGATCTATGCCCACGAGGCCACGCCGGAGGTCGCCGCCGCCGAAGCGCAGTGGGCGGCCCGGGTGCTGCCGGAGACCGCCGGGCTGGTGGCCGTAACCACCGAGATTCTCGAGGCCGAACGTCACCGGGCGGGGTGGGCCATCCCGGGCCATGTCATGCCCAACGGCGCCGATCCGTCGACGGTCCCTTTCGTGGCACCCGAACTGGATGCCGACCGGATCGATGTACTGTGTGTCGCCTCCTTCCTCCCGTGGCACGGCATCGATCGATTGCTGGTCGGTATGGCGCTCGAGCCGGACGTCAGCGAACTCCACCTGCATCTGGTCGGCGACGGGCCGATGATCCCGGCGCTCCGCCAACTCGCCGCCGAGGCTGGGCTCTCGGACCGGGTGCACTTTCATGGAGCCATGTCGCCGGCGGCGCTCGAACCGTGGTATCGCCGCGCGCACCTCGCCATCGGATCGTTGGCGCCGCATCGCGTTGGTCTGCGCGAACTCGCGGCCCTCAAGCACCGCGAGTATGCGCTGACCGGTCTGCCGATGATCATCGCGGGCGGCGACGCCGACTTCTCGGCCACGCTACCGTGGCTTCGCATCGTGCCGGCAGACGATTCGCCCATATCGCCCCGCATGCTCCGGGGGCTCGCCCTTGCGTGGCGGCCCGAAGCTCGTCGGCGACAGATTCGGAGTTGGGCCGTACAGCATCTGTCGTGGGAGGCCAAGCTGCCGGCGCTCGTCGGATTTCTCGATCGCTGTGCCCACGACGCCGGTCGCGCGGAGGGCCGGCCGTGACGCGACCGCGGATCACCACGATTCTCGGGGCCCGGCCGCAGTTCATCAAGGCGGCGCCCGTATCGCGCGCGCTGCGCCGGGTCTGCGACGAACGGCTCGTGCACACCGGCCAGCACTACGACGCGCAGATGTCGGCGATCTTTTTCGCGGAGTTGGGGCTCCCGGCGCCTGATGTGGAGTTGCACGTGGGGTCAGCCTCCCACGGTGCGCAAACCGGTCGGATGCTCGAGGCGCTCGATGCGGAGTTGCAGACCCGACGGCCCGACGCGGTACTCGTATATGGCGATACGAATTCCACGCTCGCCGGAGCACTTGCCGCGGCCAAGCTCGGGATCCCGGTCGTCCACGTCGAAGCGGGGCTGCGCAGCTTCGTGCGCGACATGCCGGAGGAGATCAACCGTATCGTCACCGACCGCCTCAGCACGGTGTGCTGCTGCCCCAGTGACACGGCACGCCGGCACCTTGCCGCAGAGGGGATCACCGACGGAGTGTTCGTCGTCGGGGATGTGATGTTCGACGCCATTCGCGATGCGGCGGCACGCGTGAGTGGGCGACCGGAGTTGCTCGAGCAGCTGGCGCTGTCCCCCGGCAGCTATGCGCTCGCCACCATTCACCGGGCCGTCAACACCGATGATGCACAACGGTTGCGCATGATCATCGAGGCGCTGGGCGCGCTCGATCTTCCCGTCTGCTGGCCGGTCCATCCGCGCACGCGGGCGGCGATGGCCCGGGACGGCATCGCATTGCCGCCGAACGTTCTCGCCTGTGAGCCGCTCGGCTATCTCGCGCTGGCAGCCGTGCTCACCCACGCCGCCGTTGTCGTGACGGATTCGGGCGGATTGCAGAAGGAGGCGTACTGGCTCGGTGTCCCCTGCGTGACCGTCCGCGAGGAAACCGAATGGGTCGAAACGGTGGCCACGGGATGGAATACCCTCGTAGGAACCGACGTGTCACGACTCGTGTCCGCCGCGCGTTCGCGGGTGCGCCCCGATGACGCGGAGCGCAGCGCGTACGGTGTGCCGGGCGCGGCCGAGCGGGTGGCCGACGTGGTCGCCCGCCTTATCAGCCCCTGAATCGTCCGCCGTTCGCGTGCACAGAGCTCAGCGCGAGGATTCCTGACCACCGAGGATGACGAACAGGGCGTCGCTCGACATCGCATCGGCACCGCGGATCTCACTCATCAACCCGCCGAACGCTGGCGCCAGTCCGGCGTCGTTGAGCAGTGCGTGCAGTTCGAAGAACGTCCACTGCCGCACGAATTGCCCATCGGCGGGCGGACCTGCGTCATCGGCCTCGCGCAGGCAGGCGCGCACCGATGCCCCGACGAGGAGCAGCGGGGCCCGTTCGAGCGCGGTACGCCACGCTGCCAGCAGCGCGGGGAGGTCGGCCTCGCGCTCGAGACGGTGAATGGCCACGAGCGCCGCGCCGTCGGCTCCGATCGATGACACTTCCGCCGCGGTGAGTGCGCCGAGGTCGCACAGGTGGCCATCCGTGAGACGGTCGGCGAGCGTGCGCACGACCTCCTGCAGCCGCTGTGGTGCGTGCGTCAGCGTGGGCGCCGCTGCGTGCGGAACGGTGTGGGCGCTCCGCATGGTATACCCCTCGCGAATCCAGTACGACGCCGGGGTCCCCATAGAAAGCGGACGGTTGGGTGGGACGTAGGGTACGAGCAGCCCAGGGGTGATGGCCGCGGCCACGATATCGGCCCACGCGGGGGGTGCCATCGGGTGATCAGTGAAGGGTTTCGTCACGCCGCCGCTCCTCCGGACGGTGCCGCCACTGCGGTGACGTGCAGATGGCCGGTCAGCCGCGGCCCGTCGGCAACGAGCAGGTCGGGCGTGCGCGCGATGCGCGATGTGGCATCGCGCGCGGCCAGCAGGCCATCGTCACTGAGGGTGAAATCGGTGCCACCGGCAAGCGCGAGCCCACGCTCCGCCAGCCATCGTGGCAGCGCCGATGGTGCATCGAGGAGTCCCGGCCTGGGTGGGCCCGCCAGACGCACCGGCAGCGTGAAGCCAAGCGGCGCCCCCGCGCGGAGCGCGGGCACGGCGGCCGAAAGGAGGCCGGTGAGTTCCGGCGGCGAGAATTCCTCGTGCCACGGAAAGCACAGGACGGCGTCCACACTGCCGGCCGGTACGCCCTCGGCCAGACGAGACGGGTCGAGCACCCGCACCCGCCCCGGCGGGACCTCGCGAATGGCGAAGCGTTCCGGTTCCGTACGCCACAACCGGTCCGCGTCCTCCGCGTCGGCGCGCACGAAGTCGGCGACAATCACCTGGCAGCCGTGTGCTGCCAGCCCCCAGACCACGGGATGTGTGGTGGGGCCGAGCACCAGGACCGTGGCCCCATCGTGCAGCACGCCCGCGTTGCCGAGCGCCCACGCGGCGGTCGCGGCGCGCCACGTTGCGAGCGTGCGGTCGTACCACTGCTGTTCACCGCGCCCATCGAAGGCGTGATCCACGGCGAAGCCGAACCACGCGGCATCGTCCCAATGCCGCACGTCGGCGAGCAGCGTGGAGCCCGAGGGTGCGGGGGCGGTCCGTGCGGCGAGTCGTGTGGCGCGCCGCCGTGCAGCCAGTACGCCCTGCACCTGTTCCCGTACCGTGGCCTGCAGCGACGGGCCGGGAGACTGCGCCGCATGATCGTCGAGAAACGCCAGCGCCGGCGCGCTCGCGAAGCGCTCATATCCCGCGATGCGCCCCTGCTGCTCCTGCATCGCATGCGCCAGCATGCCGATGTCGGCGATCGCCCGCTCGAGTTCGGCATGCCGCACGGCGCCGGTGCGGCCCATGCGCCGCGCGATGCGCCGCCGCCGCGCCTGATCCCGCTCCTCACGCGGGAACGTGAGACGCCCGTCGCCACGGAGCAGCCCCATGGTGCGCCACTTGTCCAGCAGGTACTGCTGCTTCACCAGCGAGCCACCCTGCTTGAGCCACGGGACGGCCGCCCCGCTCTTGTGCCCGTGGTGGATGACCTGCTCGTTGGGCAGCGCGAACACCTCCCATCCGGCCGCGCGCGCGCGCACGGCGATGTCGTCGTCCTCGTGCCAGAACGGGTTGAGTGCCTCGTCGAACCCCCCGACCTCCCGGAACACGGCGGGACGAATGCAGCACGCGAATCCACCGGCTGCCACATCCACCGGGAAGGGGCGGCGCGTGAACACGGACAGCAGCTCCCGGCGGTCGGCGCGCACAGCCACCTCGTAGCCGATCGTCGACACGATCCCCACGGTGGGCTCGTCGTCGAACACGCGCAGGAAGGGCGTTGCCCAGTCGCCGAAGAACTCGAGGTCGTTGTCGATGAAGCAGACGACGCCGTCGTCGGGCACCCGCCCGTCGAGCAGTGCAAGCTGTCGATTGCGGCCGCCGGCCACGCCGAGGTTCGCCTCGGCGAGCGAGACGGTGATGCGGGGATCGTCGAGGGTCGCCAGCCACTCCCGCGTGCCATCGGTGGACGTGTTGTCGAGGATCAGCAGATGCCACGGCTCCCGCACGGTGAGATCGAGCGAGAGGACGCACCGCTTCGTGTACTCGAGTGCGTTGTAGGTCAGCATCGCGAACCAGAGGCGCGGCGCACGGGGCGACGGCGCCTGGGCCGTGGAGGGCGCGAAGGTGCGGAGCCGGCAGGGGTGGGTGGCGGCGGTCGCCGTCATGTCGCGCGCGGTGAAGTGGCGGAGGGAGCCCGGTCCCGCCGGATGTGCTCGGCCACGCGTTCGCGCACGAAGGCGAGCATCGCCTCGGACCCCGGCAGTTCGGCCGCCGCCTCGCGCGCGGCCATTGCGCGCACGGCCAGCGAGGCCGGCACACACGCCTCGTCGACGGCGCGGGCCATCGCCGCCCAGTCGAACCGGCCCGTCGCGGCCATGGGGACCGTCCAGCCACCAGCGTGCGCGACCCACGGGTCGGCCGCACCGGTAATGGTCGGGACGCCACTACCGGCGGCCAGCGTCGAGAGCTCCGGCACACACGGCGCGGTACCCGGTACGATGAGCACGTCGAGAGCGGGAATCATGGCGGGCCAGAGGTCGTCGAAGAGGAGATTGCCATGCGCGTGGAGGCCGGGTGTGCGCGCGGCCCGGGTGCGCAACGCGTCGTACCAGACGAAAGTGGCATCCCCGGGCGCGTGGGAACAGAGCACGGACAACGCTCGCTCCGGGCGCGACGCAAAGGCGCGCTCCCAGGTCCGCACGAGCGAGTCGACCGCCGGGAGTTGCTCGTCGCTGCCCACGACCAGCCCGAACACGGTGGCAGCGCCGAACGGCCGAGCGTAGGTCGACGTCTCACTGGTGGCCCGCTGCCACGCGCGCACGTGTGGCAGCTGCTGGAGGCGGTCGGCGGCGACGCCGGCGCGCAGGCAGGCGCCGCGCGCCGCCTCATGCGGCACCCAGACCTCGTCGGCGTCTTGCAACACCGGCAGGAGAGCGGCCGGCACCACCTGAGCGACGGTGTCGCCCGTGGCGACGATCCAGCGTCCGTGGGCCGGCCGATGCGGGAGCGCGGTATCGGCACGGCGCAGCCACGAAACGGTCACGTCGCGTACGCCGACGGACGTGCGCACGGCGGGCACCAGTGAGGCGGAGGTCGCATGCGCCGGCGGGACGAGCGGCGCTTCTTCACGCGGAACGAGCGTCACGTGGTCTGCGTCCGCACACCACGGGCCGAGCCACGACCGCAGGGTCGGCGGCGCCCGATGCGCGCCGAACAGTTCGGCGTCCATCACGATGGTTGGGGCAGCGCCGCGGCTCCCCACGGCCGTCACCGGAAACCGACGGGGCGCGTGTGCACCGAGCATTCGGAGGCGCTCCCTGATGGCCTCGGCACTCGCGGCCCACTGCCAATCGGTCACCATGTCACGGCGGGCCCGTGCGCCGAGCGAGTCGCGCAACCCTCTCTCGTGGTGGGCGCGCTGCA
>Ga0315904_10008411_pt1 | contig 13674 bp, 9 predicted proteins | sample LakEriMetagenome_6_FD_203529 | JGI IMG/M metagenome (GOLD analysis project Ga0315904, IMG submission 203529) | Freshwater fungal communities from buoy surface, Lake Erie, Ohio, United States - Buoy 12 MA120 | ecosystem: Environmental > Aquatic > Freshwater > Lake | place: USA: Lake Erie, Ohio... | reverse complement strand
TGATGATGGCAGCCGCCGTCAGGACGGTGTGAAGAGCAGCGGCTTCCAAATCGTAGAAAACCCCTCGGATCACTGGCCGCTGATCTCCTGCATCATCGTCGCCGAGGGCCTGCTGCTGCATTTCCTCATGATGCTGGCGCGCTACATGAAGATCGAGCCGTGGCGATTCTCCATCGGCCTCATCGGCGTGCTCAACGGCCTCTTTCTTCTAGCCATGAAGGAGCTGCTCTGACGAAGCTGGCGCAGGTTTCCAACCTGTGTGTGCCGAAGCGACTCATGAATTTTGAACCTCAAACCTCTCTCCAGATGAAAAACACCCGAAAGCTGATCCTGACGAAACAGGTTGGAAACCTGTTCCACTTTCTTTTGCTGCTGGGGATGACGCTGAGCCTCTCCGCGCAGCAAGCGGCGCCAAAAGCTGACGACGATGCCGCCCGCAGGCGTTTGCTCGTGCCATCCCTTCCTTCGCTGGAGCTTTTCCGCGATCCGGAGATCGTGAAAACCTTCGCGGCGATCCCGGTGCAGGAGTCCGGACGCATCAAGCCGCTGGAGAATCTGGCTAGCTACCGGCTTCTGCGCTTTCGCGCGCGCCGCAGCCTGTGGCTGACGGACAGTGGCGAGATGGAGGGCAAACCGCTCGTCGATCCTGCCTCAAAACAGCCAATCGCAAAAGCGGATGGCAAGCCGCTGAAGCTTTCGGCGATGGAATGGCTGCTGATGAGCTGGTTCCGGCCGGACATCGCCAAAACCGTGCCGCTCTTCAAAGTGGACAACTCCTCTGCGATCACCGAGTTGGGTCTCACGGCCAAGGCAAAGCGTGACCAGTATTCCTACGATGAGATCGAGCCCGCGCGGCAGGTGTTGACGGAGAAAATGCAGCAATACGCGAAGATTCCGGCCAAAAAACAGACGTCGGAGCAGCGCATGATCGTGCAGCTCGCGGCGAACTTCCTCGATTACGAGTTCATGCTCACGCATTTCGACTTCATCCGCGCACCGGTCGGCAAAAGCGAGGATTCACTGCCTGCGGGCGTCGAAAAGCCGCTGCGTCTCTCAAAAAGCCTCAACGCGCTCGCTGCGGACATCCGAAAAGGCGATGTGCCGCCGATGCAGAAGCCGTGGTTCCGCGAATTTGGCAAGGCGGCGATCGGTGCGATGATGGCGGGCAATCCAGAGCTGCAACTACGCATATTCCCGCCTGCTCCGAAGGCTCAGGAAGTCTGGCACGGCCCGGGAGAAACTCTTTTCGCCGTCTTCAACAGCGATCAAGACGCGGATGCCGCCGAGCTCGCGTGGCTGGCCGCGTATGAGGATGTGTATCTAGCGCTTCCAGACGCGGAGAAGTTCAAAACGGCCTCCAAGGCCTTCCTGACCAAGGTGCAGGAAGCAGCCGCGCTCCGCGGTGAAGGTAGTCGCGTTGGGCTGGAACTGCATTACTTGCGTGCGGACTACTTTCACTACGCGCAGTGGCTTTTCCTCGGTGGGCTGGTGTTCGCTCTGTTGAGCATCGTGCCAGACGCGCGTCAGATGACGCGCATCGCTTATGGGTTCATCTGCGCGGGCCTGTTCCTTTCGCTGGTAGGCACGGTTTTGGGCGGCATCTGGGCGAATTACAGCTGGGGCCGCTTTTGGGGCTGGGATCCGAAGGAAAATGGAGCGCTCATGATCGTGCTCATGTGCCTGGTGATCCTCCATGCGCGTCTAGGCGGCTACATCAAGGAAACCGGCCTGCATGTGTGCAATCTCATCCTTGGCTCCATCGTGATCTTCTCGTGGTTCGGTGTGAATCAACTCGGAGTGGGGCTCCATGCTTATGGCTTCACAGATGGCATCTGGCCGCGTATTTATTCCTACTGGCTGGTCCAGGCCGGTTTCATGGTGCTCGGCCTGGCCGTGATCGCCCTGAGCCGTGGGTCGAAACTGGACCTTTTGGAGAAGCTCTGGGCCTTGCTCGCGCCCTGGATCAAAGTGGTGGCCAAGAGTCTCGGGTGGCTGCTGACAGGCGCGGCGACCGCGCTGGCTGTGACGGGCGTGGTGATCCGTTGCGTGATTATGCAGCGTCCGCCGATCACCACCTTGTATGAGACGATGCTCTTCATCGGCGCATCGGGAGCGATTCTGGGCCTGATGGCGGAACTTTTGACGCGCAAGGGGCTGGGTCTGCTTGTCAGTGCTCTCGCAGGCGTGTCGTGCATGATGCTGGCGATCCAGTTTGAGGCTTCTGAGGCCGCAGACACGATGCAGCAGCTGCAAGCCGTGCTAATCACGAATTTCTGGCTTACCACCCACGTTCCGTTGATCAATCTGGGGTATGCGGCGTGCATGGTGGCCGCGATCATTTCCCAGGCTTACTTCTGCTTCAAAATCATCTCCTTTGTGATTGAGAAGACTGGCATCTGGAAGCCTGCTCCCACGGAGCAGCCCGAAGGTGAGGAAAAAGGACCGGAGATCTGCGTTGATGCCGCGTAGAGCGCTGTGAAAAGGGTGCTTGCTCTGTCATGGGGGGACAATTGCCCCGATTCCCATCAAGCCATCATCTGGTCTGGCATCTGACCACTAGTTGGCCTTGCGATACGCCACGATGCCCTGCGCGATGCCTTCGGCGATTTTCGCGCGGAATTCGCCGGTGAGCATGCGCGCGCGTTCGGTCGGGTTGCTGACGAAGCCGCATTCGACGAGCACAGCGGGATTTTTCGTCGTCTCGCGGATGACGTGGTAGCTGGCGCTTTTCACGCCGCGATTGGTCATGCGCGTGCGCTGCACGAGGTAGGCCTGGATGTAGGCGGCCAGTGTGTAGCTGGAGGTGTGGTGATAATACGTCTCCGCACCTGCGCCGCTGCCGCCGCGGTTGTAGTTGTAGTGCACGCTGACAAAGATGGCGTTGCGCTTGCTGTTTCCCACTGCGGAGCGGCCCTGCAGCGGGATGAAAACATCGCGGCTGCGTGTCATGATCACCTTGATGCCCTCTTTTTTGAGGAGTTGCTCCACGCGCCGCGCGGTGTCGAGCGCGAGGTGCTTCTCATACACGTAGCCGATGGCCGCGCCGCGGTCGTGCGCGCCATGGCCGGGATCTAGGATCACCGTGTCAAAAGCGGAAGCCACCGTAGCCTGCATGAAGGCCGCGAGGAGAAGGCAGAGACCGAGAAAGCGACGCGGCGTGTTGCAAAAGGAGGAGCAGGAACGAGCAGCGGTGGAAAACATGTGCGTGAGAACTTGGCAGGCCTGCGAGGCCCGCGTGAGGAGCGGCTGTCAGCGGCAGTAAGGGGAATAGCGCCCGCAGGGTCAAGATTGAATATGCAGTGGCAGACAAAAAGCGCGCGCCGCGATAATCCGCATGAGTTTTGCGTCAAAAGTAAGCAGACACAGTGCCATTCACAGCTTTGCACCATCTGTTCACAGGGATGTGCACATGCATTTACCCGAGGGCGCTCATTGACTTTAAAAAATTTCAAACGCGAGAAAGATTTATTTCAAAAATCCAGCCGGAAATGGTTGTGCATCGAAACGATTTCGACATACAAAGCGGCCCGTTTCAAAAATAAAAAGCATCGCGCTGGTCAACGCCTCGTCGATGCCCATTCATCCCCCTTTCCGCCCCCTATTACTGCCAACTCAAGACCGCTGGAGAAACCCGACCCAATGGAGATCGACACTGATGGCCAACTTCCTTCCCAAACGCCGCAACCCTCTGAAACCGCGAACGATTTGTTCACGCTGACGCCCACGCTTTGGGATCGTGTGGGCGAGGTGCTCCTCGAGCGCCTCGGCGCTGATAACTACCAGCGCTGCTTCAGCGGTGCCTCCGCGCGTGCCGCAGACGGCGGCCGTTTCATCATCACGGTGCCCAATCCGATTCATCAGCTGTGGATTGAGAGCAATTATCTCGGCGTGGTCACCGATGCGGTGGCGCAAGTCACCGGCGAGCCCGCGACGATCGAGTTCGCCGTGGCAACAGAGCCTTCCGCTGGCGCGCAGGCGCTGAAACCGGCCGCCATGCCGCAGGCCAAGGCCGCACGCATCGCCTCTGCGGAGCCGCAGCCGGCGCGCAGCTTTGCGGAGATGGGTCTGAACGCGAAGTTCAACTTCGACAGCTTCGTCATCGGCACCAACAGCAGTTACTCCGTCGCTGTGGCGAAGGCCGTCGCGGAAAAGCCCGGCAAGATCTACAACCCGCTGTTCTTCCACGGCCCCACGGGCCTCGGCAAAACGCATCTGCTCCAGGCCATCGGCCAGGAAGTGATCGCGCGGAAGCGCAACGCCATCGTGCGCTACGTCACGAGCGAGCAGTTCACGAATGAGTTCGTTGAATCGATCAAGAAGCAGACCTTCACGCAGTTCCGCCAGAAATACCGAAAGGTGGACGTGCTGCTGATCGACGACGTGCACTTCTTTGAGGGCAAGGACAGCACGCAGGAAGAATTCTTCCACACCTTCAACGAACTCTTCAACAACGCGCGCCAGATCGTGCTCGCCAGCGATCGTCCGCCGAGCGAGATCAAGAATCTCGAAAGCCGCCTCGTCTCCCGCTTTGAGTGGGGTCTCACCACGCAGATCCAGGTGCCGGATTTTGAAACGCGCATCGCCATCCTGCGCCGTAAGCAGGCTGACTTCAATGTCGCGCTCGACAGTTGGGTGCTGGATTTCATCGCCCAGCGCATCCGCTCGAACGTGCGCAAGCTGGAAGGCGCGCTCATGCGTGTCGCCGCGCACGTGTCGCTCGAAGGCCCCGTGCCGACCGAGTCCGCGCTCGCCACACTCCTGCATGATGTCATTGAGGACGATGCTTCACGTCAAATCACGGTCGATAAAGTCCAGCGCATCGTCGCCACGCATTACGATCTGCGTGTGAGTGATCTGACCGGTCCGCGTCGCCCGAAAAACATCGCTGAAGGCCGCCAGGTGGCCATGTATCTCACGCGCACGCTCACGAAGCTGCCGTTGATCCAGATTGGCGAAGAGTTTGGTGGTCGTGACCACGGCACCGTCATTCACGCGTGCAAGGTGATCAACAATCAGATCAATTCCTCGACCGACTTCCGTCGCAAGGTGGAGCAACTGGCCGCGAAGATCCGCGATGCTGGCGCGCGTGCCTGATGGCGCGCGTTTACGGCTTCAGAGCTTTCAGGATCGCCCCGGCCACCGTCTGGCCTAGGAAATCGTAGCCTTGCGCGGTGAAGTGCACGTCGTTCGGCGGCTGGTAGGTCTTCAAATGCGGCTGGATGGCCGCGTAGAGGTCATCGATGGCCACGGCATGCTTTTTCATGAGCTCAAGAGCGGCCGCGTTCCGCTCTGGCACGGCTGCGGCGCGGTATTTTCCATCTGCGGAATCGTGGATGGGCGTGGTGCTCGCCCACATGAGCTTTGCGCCGGTTTGTTTCATGCGGGTGATGAGCTGCTCCAGCCGCGCAGTGTAGTCCGCCAGCGGCGTGGCGCGGTCATGAATGCCGAAATTGAAGTGAATGAGGTCCCATTTGCCGTCACCGAGCCAGACTTCGATGTTTTTGATGCCGCTGGCCGTAGGGCCGCAGTTCGCGGGCGCGCGATGCACGTTCGCTTTGCCGACGAGAGCTTTGCGCACGGCCTGCGTGTAGCCGCGTGAGACGGAATCGCCGATCAAAAGCACGCGCGGCAGCTTGGGATCATCGACGACGAAATCCCAAGCATTGGAACGGCCGGCGACTTTTTCCTTTTTGTGAATTGGCAGGTAAAAGGAGCCGAGTTGATCCTGCAGCACGCGTTCCCAAGCCTGCCGCGCGGGAGGCATCGCGCTGACGAGCTCTTGGTAGCGTTTTTCGAGCTCGGCATCGGCGCGGGCCTTTTGCGCGGCGGCCTCGGCGGCGTTCGTGGGCTCGCCTTTGGGCGGATTTTCAGCCGCGGAGGCGTTGAGGACGAAAAAGAGGCAGGAGAGGGCAAAAAGAGGCTTTAGCATGAAAATCGCGGACGTGAGGAGTGGAGCCACTCATACGCGTCTGGCGGCTGAAACTGGCAAATCACGGCGCGGCGGCCTCTTTGGCCTGCTGCTGGCTTTCCGCGCTGAGTTTGGCGAGCGGATACGGCACTTCCTGACCATTCGCAGGCATGCGCAGCACGACGCTTTCTCCCTCCAGACGCACAAAGCCGGCGCGGATGGTTTTTCCCTCCAGATTCGTCCAGCTCATGATCGGCGGGAGGTCTTTTTTCGCGGGAGTCGTCGCTGCGACGATCGGTTTGGCACCGGCAGGGCCGAAGGTGGCCCCTTCGAGGATCCAGTCGGAGATTTTTTTGATCTCGCCATTCGAGAGCTCGTCCTTCGGCGGCATGTGGCGCTCGTGGGAGGGATTGGAGATCACTTCGAAGAAATGGCTCTCGGACGGTTTCCCGGGCCGGATCTGCGCGACGTCGTTGTCGGCGATGTCGAGCTTGAAGGTCTCCAGGTCGTCAAAGACGAAGCCGCCTTTGCGTTTGCCGGTTTTCTCGCTGTGGCACTCGTAGCAGTTTTTTTCGAGGATGGGCTGGATGTCCTTTTTGAAGTCCACAGCCTGAGCGGAGGCGCAGGCGAGCAGAAGGACGGGCGCAATGGGGGAAAGGCGCATGGTGAGAGATGGCGGGGTGTGTGAAGAAGAGCGCCGGAGCCTGGAGGCCCGCGGCTCGGACTATAACTGCCGGAAGGAGCCGCAGCTTAGTTTTGAGAGACCTTTTTTCCGCCATCGAGCAGCTTTTCGAGCGCGGAGTCCGGTTTGACGCCTTTTTTGAGCGCGGCGGCGTATTCCTCACGTGCCTTGTCCCACTGCGGCGGGTCCCAGGTGGCGTAGAGCACGGCGAGATTGAAGTGCGCCTCGCCGTGGTTCGGGTCCAGCGCGAGCGTGGTTTTGAATTCGCGCTCGGCGCGGTCCATGAGGCTGAGCTTGGTGGAGATGATGCCGAGGTAGTGACGTGCGGAGGCGTTTTTGGGCTGCTTTTCGAGGCTTTTCTCGAACCAAGTCATGCTGTCCTTCCACTTCTCCTGTTTGAAGTGCGTGAGGGCCATGGCGTAGGCGGCGGAGTCGTTGTCCGGCTCATAGGCGAGCGCTTTTTGCAGGGCGGCCTCGGAGTCGGCGTAGCGGCCGGCGCGCTGCTGCGTCATGCCGAGCCCGATGAGGGCGGTGACGTTCTTGGGCTCCACGCGGAGGGCATCGACGTAGTATTCGGCGGCCTTGGAGAAATCCTTGGTCGTGAAGGCTTCGTTCGCACGCAGCAGCAGGGCATTCACGGAGCCGGGTTTCGGCTTGTCCGCGCTGGCGGCGATGAGCGTGGCTTGCACGCCGTTCGCGCCGATGAGCTCGCGCGCGGCGGGATCTTTGAAGAGCTTCTCTTCCTCGGGGCTGAGGGTCATGCGGGCGTTTTTGAGTTCCTCGACCTGCTTCAAGAGATCGGTGGAGGCGTTCTCCATCTTCGAAAGCTCGGTGATGATGATGTCCTTGGCCTGCTGCTGGCGGTTTTGCATGCGGAGCTGGCGCATGATGATGCCGCGGAGCATTTCGTTTTCTTTGGTGACGATTTCGTTCGCCTCGCCAGCGGGGGCGTTGGCGGGCATGTCCTTCAATTCTTTGAGCTGGCGGGTGAGATCGGCCACCTGGGTCTGATACTGCGCGCTTTCCTGACGCAGGGTGTTGAGCTGGCCTTGGAGCGTGGTGATCTCGCCGCGCAGTTTGGTGATTTCTTGGTCTTTGCGGCTGACATCGGCCTTGAGGGTCTCCACCTGCTTTTCAGCGGCGCTGAGATCGGCGCGGAGGCGCTCGTTTTCGGCGATGAGCTTCTTCATGTCGCCGCTGGCGCTCTTTTTCTTGAGCAGTTCCAGATCGGTGGCGAGGCCGAGGGCTTTGGCGGAGGCGGCATCGCGTTCCTTGGTGGCAACATCGGCTTTCTTCACGGCCTCGTCGCGGGCTTTGATGGCATCATCGCGCTCTTTGATGAGCTTGGTGCGCTCCGCGTCGATTTTGGCCTTTTCCGATTCCACAGCGGCCAGAGCGGAGGTGGTGGTGGCGAGTTTGGAGGTGGCATCGGCGGCGGCTTTTTCAGCGGCGGCGAGTTTGGGTGCGTTGCGGGCGAGTTCGGCCTCCACGGCGGCTTTTTGCTGCTTGAGGGCATCGAGCTGGCTGCTGGCTGCCTTTCCAGCCTCGACCTCGGCCTGCATGCCGATGATGGCTTGTTGGAGAGCGGTGGCTTTTTTGGTGAGGGCGCTGTTTTCGCCGTTCACGCGGTTCATTTCGCCTGCGGCCCAATCGTGCCACTGGCTCCATTTGTTGAGATCGAGCGAGAGATTGGCCTTGTCCGCCTCAAGCTGGAGAATGCGGCCGCGCATCTTGTTTTCCCAATCGCGCAGCATGTCGTTGAGGGAGGGCATGTCGCCGATGGGGCCGCTTTCGACGGCGGGAGCGGCCTGGGGAGCGGGAGCGGGCTGCGGTGCGTTCAGCGCGGCGGCGGCGCGGGCGGCCTCGGAGGCGGCGACGCTGGCGGAGGCGGATTTGGACTTTGCAGCTTCGATGCGGGCGATGGCGCTGGTGATGTTACGCTGGCGGTTGGCGCGCATCTCGGCCTCGTAGGTGGGATAGTTGCGCGCGATGTTTTCAAAGATGGCGGCGGCCTCTTTGAATTTGCTGATCGCGAGGTCGAGATCGCCGTTCTTTTCGAGACGCGTGGCTTCGTTGTTGGCGACGAAGCCTTGGAAGTACAAGTCGGAGACCTCGCTGGAGGCCTGGGCGTGCAGCGCGGGCGCGACACACAGGCAGAGCAGGGCCAGCAGGCAGAACAGGTGGGATTTCATGAGACGGGGGCTTTCCGGGGGCAAAGGGGAGGCGATCTTACCGTGTCCGCTGGTTTTTGGCAACGGGGGGATGTGTAAAGCGTTTCGCCACGCCGGCGGGGTCTCAGCGCGGCGGCTCCGGGTCCCATTGCTCGAAATCGCTGGCCTCCGGGATGCGCGTGAAGGCGATTTTGGTGCCGGTGAAGCCGCTGCCGTCCCGCTCGGTGAGGCCGAGGGTGAGCGCATTCCGCCCGTAGCGGCGGGTGACGTCATCCAGCATGCGGGAGAGCGTTTCGCAGGCGGTGCGCCGTGCGGAGTCACGCGGCGCGGTGCTTTCCGCATCGGGAAAAAGGCTGAGCTGCTCCGGGGTGGTGTCCGGGATGAGGCCGTGCAGGGCGAGGCCGACTTTTTTCAAGCGCCGCGGATGCTGCGAGGCGACGATGCGATGCCAGAGCGGTGCAAAGTGCTTCAGCAGGGCGAAACTATCGCTCACGGGCGAGAAACGGATACCGCCCTCCAGCCGGTCACCATTTTCCACGCGCACGCCGATGTCGAGGTGCGTGGCCATCATGTGCATGTCGCGCATGCGGCCGGCGGCTTTCAAAAGGAGCCTGCGCGCGACGCACTCCGCGCGGTCCAGCGGGCGGTCCTCTGGGCCGAGCACGTGGCTGTGCGTGACCATGCGTCGCTCATGCTCGCGCTGTTCCTGCGGCTCGCCATGCAGCGCGCGCCAGAAGCGCTCGCCCTCCACGCTGCCCCAGAGCGCGGCGGCCTGCTTTGGCGCGCAGTGCCAGAGAGCGTCGATGGTGGAGATGCCTTTGGAGTTCAGCCGCGCCTCCATGTTGCGCCCGATGCCGGGCAGGTCGCGCAGGGTGAGGTGCGCGAGCCGCGCAGGCATGTCCTGCGGATGTAGCAAGGTGATGCCGTCGGGCTTTTGCAGATCGCTGGCGACTTTGGCGAGAAAGCGGTTCGTCGAGATGCCGATGCTGCTGCGCAGGCACTCACCGACGTTTTGCTGGATGCCGCTTTTGATGCGCCGGGCCAACTCCACGGCCCGATCCGGCGCGTGATACGCCCCGTAGAGCTCGCAGGCCATCTCGTCGATGGACTCCACGCTGAGGATGGGGATGTGGCGGTCGATTTCCTTTTTCAGCAGGTCGTGATAGTACACGTAGGCATCGTGCCGGGCCTTCACACAGACGAGGCCGGGGCACATCTGCTTGGCCTCGCGGATGCCGGTGCCGGTCTTCACGCCAAAGGCCTTCGCCTCGTAACTGGCGGCGATGGCGCAGGTGGAGTCCGTCATCACGGGCACGACGGCGATGGGCCGCCCGCGTAGCTCCGGCACCAACTGCTGCTCCACCGAGGCGAAGTAGGAGTTGAAGTCGATGAACAAAACGCGGTGCTGCATGGCGAGTGACTGAATGTGTTCATGAGAACATTTCCAGTGGTTTTTTCCAAACCGCGCGGTACTCTGCTCGCCGGAACCTCTCCTCACGCATGGACCTCACGCGCAAACTCGAAATCCTGGCCGATGCGGCGAAGTATGACGCGTCCTGCGCCAGCTCGGGCGCGGCGCGCAAGGACTCGCGCGATGGGAAAGGCATCGGCTCCACCGGCGGCATGGGCATTTGCCACAGCTACACGCCGGATGGGCGCTGCGTGTCGCTGCTGAAGGTGCTGCTCACGAACGCCTGCCTCTACGATTGCCACTACTGCATCAACCGCCGCTCCAGCAATGTGCAGCGGGCGCGGTTCACACCGGAGGAGGTCGTGCGTCTCACGCTCGACTTTTACAAGCGCAACTACATCGAGGGCCTCTTCCTCAGCAGCGGAATCGTGCGCAGCGCGGATTACACGATGGAGCAGGTCATCGAGGTCGCACGGCAGCTCCGCGAGGTGCATCACTTCCGCGGCTACATCCATCTCAAAACCATTCCCGAGGCCTCGCAGGCCCTCATCGACAAGGCTGGACGCTACGCCGACCGCATCAGCATCAACATCGAGTTGCCCTCGCAGCAGAGCCTCGACCGACTCGCGCCGGAAAAGAACCTCACGAACACGAAGCAGGCGATGCACGGCATCCGCCAGCGCATCGACGAGAGCCTCGCGGCGAAAAAAGAAGCGCGACAGATCGTGAATCGACCTCGCGTCAAAGCGCCCGCCTTTGCCACCGGCCAGAGCACGCAGATGATCGTCGGCGCGGATGACTCCACCGACGCACTCGTGCTGCACCGCGCCGATGAGCTGTATCGCGAGGTGCGACTGCGCCGTGTTTACTACAGCGGCTTCAGTCCCATCCCGGAGCCCAGCGTGCTGCTGCCCATCAAGCCGCCGCCGCTCGTGCGCGAGCATCGTTTGTATCAGGCCGATTGGCTGCTGCGCTTCTACGGCTTCGATGTCGGCGAGCTATTGCCCAAAGAAGATCCCAATCTCGATCTCGACCTCGATCCCAAGCTCGCGTGGGCCCTCCGCAACCGCTCCGTCTTCCCCGTGGACATCAATCGTGCGCCACAAGAGCTGCTGTGGCGCATCCCCGGCCTCGGCACGGTGAATGTCGCCCGCATCCTCGCTGCGCGACGCTGGTCGCGCCTCACGCTCGCCGATCTGCAACGCATGCGGGTGAACCTCAAAAAAGTGCAGCCCTTCATCGTCGCCGCCGATCATCGTCCTCGCATCGCCCTGCTCGAAAGCCCGCAACTCCGCCAGCACTTCCTCCCGGGCCCCCGCCAGCTCGAGCTCAACTTCAACGCCCAACCTCCCACGACAATCGCCGATGCCGCGATGGCACTCAGCGGCCAGTTATGATCTCCGCCCTCATTCAGCCCACCTTCGAAGCCTGGCGTTCTAAGGCCCGCGAGTTGCTGCGGCATGGCGTGAAGCCCGAGGAAGTGCAGTGGGCTGATGAGTCGCAAACACCCGCTTTGTTGGCCGAGGATGCCGTGACCTACGGCGAAGCACGAAAAGAGGCCGTGAAGGTGCCCGCCGAGTTTTTGCGCCTCGCCGCCAACGTGTGCGCCCACACCGACGAACGCCGTTTTGCCATCTTGTATCGTCTTTTGCATCGTTTGGCGCTCGGCGGCGAAAAACACCTCCTCTCGATGCCTTCTGACCGTGACATGCATCAGTGCAACATGTGGGCGAAGGCCGTGAGCCGCGACATTCACAAGATGCATGCCTTCGTCCGCTTCCGCCTCGTCGGCTTGAATGAAGAAAATGGCCGCGAGCAGTTCGTCGCGTGGTTTGAGCCCGAATATCGCATCACTCGCCTTGCCACGCCGTTTTTCGAGAAACGCTTCGCCGACATGGAGTGGTCCATTTTGACCCCCGACGAGTGCGCGAGCTGGGACGGCGAAAAACTCACCTTCATGCCCGGCATGAGCCGTCACGACGCTCCCGACGCCGATGCTCACGACGATCTGTGGCGCACCTACTACCGCAGCATCTTCAATCCCGCCCGCCTCAAGGTGCAGGCCATGCAGTCCGAGATGCCGAAGAAGTATTGGAAGAACCTCCCCGAGGCCGGGATCATCGCCGGTCTCATCAACGGCAGCGAAAAGCGTGTGCAGACGATGATCGACACGCCCGAGCGGCCTGTGAAGCCTGCGCCAGACAACGCGTATCTGAATTCACTGAGAAAAAAGTCCGAAAAGCTCACTTCACCCGCTCCAGCATCTCCAGAGCCCGCGCGGTGATCTTCACGGAGGCTTCGCGCTCGACTCGGTTCGTGCCGAGCCACGTTTCGTAGCCGCCGAGGTCGTGATGCTTGGGCGTGGGCAGGTAGCCGTTGCTGCCGTTGGCGAGTTCGATGGTGAAGGTGTCTTTGAAAGGGCTGCGGGCTTTGATTTCGAGGCCGATCTCCGTGAAGACCTCAAACGGGATCGACGCGATGCCGAGATCACCAATGCGGAAGGCTTGGATCACAGCTTGAACGGTGTCCGGCTTCGCATCGCGTGCGGCGAGCGTGCGCTCGGCATACGGCTGCTCCAGACGGTGCGTGGGCGTGGCGTCTTTGGGTTTGGCGAGCACGCTTTCAGCCCACGCGATCATCTCCGGTGTCGGGCGACGCACGCCAAGTTCCAAGTCGCTCGCGGCGGCCTTCAGCGGCACCCAATCTTGATGCTTCAGCGTCTCGCGCACTCGCAGCACTTCTTGCGCGAGGTCGCCAGCGACGAGTTTGATCTTTTCATACGGCTCGCGCTTCACGGCGGGTGTTTTGCCGCTGTAGTCATTGTTGTTCACGTCGCCGCAGGGGCCATTCGCCAGGATGCCGACACAGGGTGCGCCGGCTTGTTCTTCGACGCGGCGGCAGAATTCGCCGAAGTAGTCCGCCGAGAGGTCTTCTTTGTTCATGCCACCGACATAGTGCAGCCAGTAGTTTGCCATGAGCACGATCTGGCGTCCGTCGGTGGCTTGAACGGAAAGGCAATAAACCTCGGGATTCGTTGGCCCCGCAGGTCCAGCGAGGCGTGGGCGCAGCAGGCTACTCGGATTCATCACCGCACGATCTTTACCACCAAACGGGTTATCGTTCGTGACGCCATCCTTGAGCAGCCAACGGCGATTGAAGACATGTTGCGGCAGCTTTCCCGTGCCCCACGCGATGCGGGCGGGCTCCAGATTGTTCAGCGCACGCCGCACGCCATCGACCACGCGAGAGATGATGAAGCTGCGGTAATCGAGCGAGGGATCTTTGTTCGTGATGGCCGACACACTGGAGTGCGTGTGCGTGCCGGAAAACATCATGTTTGCCGCCGGGATGCCGGTGGCGGCCTCGAGCTTCTTCTTGGCCTCGTCCCAAACATCGCGCCCGAGTGAAATCGTGTCTGCCACGGCAAAGGCGAGCTTCGTGGTGCCGTCATCGAGCACGAGGCAGCGCACATGCAGCTCATCATGCACATGCTTCGCGATGG
>Ga0315904_10008409_pt1 | contig 13675 bp, 5 predicted proteins | sample LakEriMetagenome_6_FD_203529 | JGI IMG/M metagenome (GOLD analysis project Ga0315904, IMG submission 203529) | Freshwater fungal communities from buoy surface, Lake Erie, Ohio, United States - Buoy 12 MA120 | ecosystem: Environmental > Aquatic > Freshwater > Lake | place: USA: Lake Erie, Ohio... | reverse complement strand
ATCTTCGGCTCCTCACTTGCCTTCCATGATACCACTGAAGTAAAATACCTCAATATGTCCAGAAAGTTCAGTTCCATTCAACAAGCGGCAGACGAAGCTGGTATCAGCAGGTTGTATGGAGGCATCCACTTTAAATCAGCTATTGAGCAGGGAAAAATGCAGGGAAATCGGATTGGCGAATTATATATTCAACAACTCTTACCCAATAAAAAGCAGCAACAATAAATTTGCAGATCAAATAATAGAATCAAATGAAGAAGGGATATATTTTCTTGATAACTACTACGATACTGATTGCGCTACTGATGTTGATACCCTCAAAAAGACAGCATACAGAAACGATCACCATTGCTTGTCCGCCAGATGCTGTAACCAGATTTATTGTTTTCAATCATCAATGGAAAAAGTGGTGGCCAGGTCAACAAACCAATGATAGCACATTTGTTTTCCAAAATGCGAGCTATACCGTAAAAACAATCTTACTCAATGGCTTTTATGCTGTGTCTGCAGATCAAAAATCATCTATTGAGCTAAGCTTTGTACCGGCATTGAATAATCAAACACAATTGACAGTAATCAATACACAAATTATCTCTTATAATCCTTTTGCCAGAATTAGTCACTTATTTAAACAACAACATAAAAAAGCGGCAAAAGACTTTATAGCAAGCTGCTATTCATTTTTTAATGAAAGTAGCAATGTATATGGCTTTACTATTAAAAGAGAGAAAGTAAGCCTGCTCAATTGGATGTCTGCAAAACAAATATTTACGCAATACCCAAGCACTACAGAAATGTATAGCGTAATAGAGGGATTAGAAAAATACATTCAATCTCAAAAAGGAGCGATCCTTGGTGCACCAATTGTTCACATCAGAACTTTAGATACAAATCAGTTTGAGCTTATGACTGCTTTGCCGGTTACACAAGCTGTTACGCCAAATAACCAATATAGTATCAAACAAATGGTTCCAGGGTTTATGCTAACAGGACAGGTAAAGGGGGGCATATATACAGTAACCGAGGCAGAAAAGTCTATGGAAAACTATGTAAGAGACTATCGAAAGCAATCGCCAGCAATTCCCTTTCAAACACTCATTACTGATAGAAGAAAAGAAACCGATACAAGCAAATGGGTTACGCAGTTAAACTATCCTGTTTTTAATTGATGTCTACTGTTGCTGTATTATTTGCCAGCTATCATTATTCTTTGCAAGGATATACGCTTGCTTTCCTTTAATGGCTATGGCTTGTACTTTCCTGACTTGTCCGCCAAAAGCCAGGCCGGGTAATTGCTGAATCATCGGCTTACCGCCTTGCATTTTCAAATAACTACCCTGATCGGCATCCATTCTACCGATTTCTACGTTGTACTCATAGAAGTTCCCGGCCAAGAGCATAACAGGTTTAGCAGATGGAATAGGCATGACAGCTTTAAGCGTAGCATATTGTGCTGCATCAGGCAAGACAACTGGCGTAAAAGACAGCTTGCCCTGATTCATGAAAACGGTGTGGGCAAAATGATCTGCATAGAGTTGTTGCGCAGATGATAACTTTTTTTGACCGAAAACATCCTCAACAGAAGCTTTGGCAAAATCAGCAGCGTAAAGGAATTTCTTTTTCAATACAGGCATCCGTTTCTCCAGCTGTGTTTTACTAGAAAAGCAAATCTCTTCGCCTTTCAAAAAGTATGTCATGATTTGCTCTGCGCTGCCATTATCATCAAAATCATTGACATACAATTTTACCGGCTCTTTAGCAGAAGCTTTTAGCCGACTGTTTAATCCAAAGTTTGCTGCAACGATATCCAGATCGCCATCTCCATCTACATCTGCAGGCGTGCAGGTTTGCCACCAGCCATGTAAATTGGTCAGCGATTGTTTTTTGAGTGACTTACCGTTATTCAGATAAAGGTCTATTCCACCCCATTCCATACTCAGGAGTAAGTCGCTTTGTCCATTCTGATCTAGATCCACCCAATGCGCATCGGTAATCATACCCGGATACAACAAATCCTTACTATAACTGGCTGTTACATCAGTGAAGCCACTACGCTGGTTATTCAACAATAAATAAGACCTGGGCGATACCCCATATTTCCATGGCTCAGCCCGGCCTGCCAGAAATATATCCGGATAGCCATCCTTATTAACATCATGTACAGCCAGTTTACTGAATGTACCATAGACATTGGGAAAAGCATTCATTGCCTTTGTGAGCCTGCCCTTGCCATCATTCAAATACAGCAGGGGCTGCTGATGTTCATCATTTCCATAAAACTCATTACCCCCGGTTGCAATCAGTAAATCAGGATGTGTGTCTTTGTTGATATCCACCCAAGCTGCATCCACATGCTCCCACATAGAATCCAACTGTAAAGCAGGTTGGGCTAACCGCTGAAAACGTCCGGCAGGTGTCTGCAGATAAACAGCAGCTGAAAAACCTTTTGATGCGCCGGCGAAAATGTCTTCTAAGCCATCATGATTGATATCAGCAACAGCCAGTGCTGGCCCTTCTGTAGATACCATGGCCGGCATCAATGGCTCCCTGTTGAACTCATTGAAAATATTTTCTTCATGTCGATAAGCAAAACCAGTTTCCGCAGTAATGTCTTTCAATTGAGGCTGATCAGCTGAAGGCATAACATACAAGCGCTTAAAATCAAATCTTGGCAGCCCTGTTTGATACAAAATGGTGTCTTGCTTGTTTGGATGCAGTGTAATTCTTTGATAACCTTGATCAGGCCAGATCAGGATGGCTGAATCAACCGGCTCATGCGCCAGACCAATGTGCAAGGCTGTAAGCATGCTGGATTGAAACCCATGCACAGGTTGTTGCTCATAAGAGCGAACCTTGTCTTTACTATACAACAATACCCTTGCGCCGATAGCAAACTTATTTGCTGGCGCATCTCTTATCACTAAACTTGTATAACTGGTTTGCTGCTGTACTTGATTGGTATTATTTTGATAGACCAGCGCAGCATCACCAATATTATTGGTCACTATATCCAAATCGCCATCATTATCTAAATCAGCATAGATAGCACCATTAGAAAATGTAGGAGGATTTTTTTGAATACTATCTGTCAGGTTACTAAAGTGCAGATTTCCCTTATTGAGAAAAAACTGGTTAGGGATTTTAATCTCAGGAAATTTATTCGTGAGTGATAAATCCTGATCCCGAATTGCATTGGTTCTTAGCTTTTGCTGAATATCATCGCCTGAAACAAAATTGATATAATCAATATCATTCATGCGCTTAGGAATACCATTTGACACAAACAAGTCCTTATCACCATCATTATTGAAATCCATCCACAGTGCAGCCCAACTCCAATCTGTTGCATGAATGCCGGAGAACTGTCCCACCTCACTAAAGGAACCATTTCGTCTGTTTAGCTGCAGATTGTTGCGTGCATACTGATAGGTGTAGCCATAAAATATCTTCTGCTGAAAAATGGTATAATCATCTTCGGCCAAGGACCTGCGTAACATGTAAGGGTCATCCGGCAGCATATCCATGGAAACAATTTCAGGAAATGCATCATTGTTTACATCAGCCACATCCACACCCATGCTGAACTGACTGGTATGATTCAGTTGTTTGGTATTCTCTTCCTGAAAACGGCCATTCTTTTGGTTGATATAGAGGTAATCATTCTCATGAAAATCATTGCCTACATAAATATCGGGCCACCCATCGTTATTGATATCAGCTACAGCCACACCCAGTCCGTAACCAATTTTGCTGCCATTAATACCAGATATTTTGGTGACATCCATAAAAAAATTCTGTGAAGATCCAGCAACTATTTTTTGATCATTTCGATACAAGCGCTGCCCGGCGAGCGAATCATATGTATTGATAAAGATGTCTCTTGGCGCATAATTGCCGTCATGATTTACTGAATGATTCAGCAGGAACATATCCAAATCATTATCACCATCGTAATCGAGAAAAGCTGCATGTGTGCTAAAACCTGAGAAATCCAGCCCAAAATCCTTCGCGCGTTCACGGTAATGAGGAATGCCTTGCTGATCAATGCTATCGCAAACTAGTAACTGATTGCGTCCCTGCAGCACTTTATATCTTCCAACCTTACAGACATAAATATCTAATAAGCCATCATTATTGATATCAATCACTGATACGCCTGTACTCCAGCTGCTATCGTGCGGAATACCAGCTTGTTGAGAAACATCTTTGAATTGTAAATTGCCTTTATTCAGGTACAATGCATTGGCGTGCTGACTGGCAGCAAAAAAAAGATCCGTTAATCCATCCTTGTTAAAATCCCCCGCACCAACACCTGCACCATTGTAATAATACATGTAAGAAAACAAATTGAACTCAGGTGTAGGCTTCAGTCTGTTAGCAAACTCAATACCTGTCTTGCTGCTGTCCAGCACAGAGAACAGCGATTTAGCTTGCTGCTTGGTTGAACAAGCTTGTACGACTATGATACAAAGCAAGACAGCTAAATGAGCAATATATGATCGCATGAAGCGCATGTAGATTATTTGCGAAGTGAATACGCCACGGGCGCATCATTGTTTTGAAGAAAAATAAATAGCCGTTGATTGTTTTGTTCCACAAGCGCAATATCTCTAACTGCGCCTTGAACACGTAAACCGGTTTGCGATACAGGAACAGTGCTAAAGCCGCCCTTACGGTTGTTCAACAGCACTTGTCCATACCCACCATCAATTCTGCAGAACTGCGGTAAAAGATCAAAGAAATTACCAGCGCATACAATATCCGGATAGCCATCTGCATTCACATCCGTAAGCTGCATTGCATTGAGCGATGTTAGCTGTACAGCCAGCGGCAGTGCTGCGATACTGAATTGTCCTTTTCCATTATTAATCGCAACGGAGGATACCGCATAACTTACTGCTAGTTTTTGCGCAGCTTGAATTGCATTACCAAACAAGTCCTGCACAGTTTTCCTGGCAAAGTCTGTATGCTTAAGGTTGCCCTTTTTCAGGGAAGGTAGCTGATCTGTAATTTCACGTTTGGTGAATACAGGCATATCTTTGCCATCAATTGTCTGTGTCAAAATTTTATCTGCAATACCATTGCCATCAAAATCCTTCATCCATAAGCGTACAGGCTGTTTATTACTGGGTTTCAGGTAAAAATTCTCTCCAAGATTACCTAATACAAAATCTGTATCACCATCAAGATCAATATCTGCTGCCTGAATACTTTGCCACCAACCCTGATAATTGCTCAATCCATTATCTAGTTCTGTCAACTTTCCTTTTGAAAACTGAAAAGATCTCGGTGTCATCCATTCACCTACTACCGTGAGCACAGGTGCTTGTCCCTTCATCAGTGGCTGCCACACAGCACCGGTAATCATACCTAACTGCTGTAGCAGCGGGGCTTTTGCGGCAGTTACATCTGTAAACTGACCTTTGCCATCATTCTCTAATAAATAAGAGGCTGGCGTAGTGCCATAATCCTGAGGCTGGCTTCTGCTTCCGGAGAAAATATCGAGATCACCATCACCATCAAAATCCAGGGATAACAGTACACCAGTATTCGTTGCATTGAGTGGTGTTGCACCTGCTTTGAGTACAAAATTGGCATTACCATCATTCATGAAAAGCTGATGCTGATACTGTTTTGCACTAGCTGCCGCAAAATTACCACCGCCGCCAGTGTAAAGGTCCAGATCACCATCCTTATCCGCATCTAAAAAGATAGCAGCATTGATATCGCTGAAATGATATTTGACAAAATCAGGCACAGCCTTTTGTTGGAAGCCTGTATTGGTTTGCAGGTATAACCTGCCAGACGCATCCTTGGTACCACCTATATAGATATCTGTTTTACCATCACCATTCACATCGCCGGTAGCAGCTTTAGGGCCAACGCGTGAAAGCATGAAAGGAATATTGCGCTCATAATAGAAATCAACATATTCATCTTCCTTGCTCTGCTCAAAAGGAACAGTCACTTTAGAAAAAAGATTCGCTGTTGTAGCGATATTTTCTACTGAAGCCTTTCGCTTTTCTGCTGTTCCATAGTTAATCTTGTATAAAGAATCTATTGCCAAACTGCCCAATACCGTTTCTTCCTTATTAGGCCAGATGATGACAACAGAATCTGGTGTCCATTTACCCAAGCCAATAGTTTGCTTATACTCAACAGATGATTGAAAGCCACGTGCAGGAAGAATTTCCCGGCTGATAACCTGATCCTTACAAAACAATTTTATCTGTGCCCCTATGGCCTGCAAGTTGGGGGTTTGATATTGCAGACTAAAAGCGATATACGCAGCTTTATCTTTTTCGCTGGTATTATTTCGATACACCATGGCTTCCTGGTTCACATTATTGATCACCAAATCAAGATCGCCATCGTTATCTAAGTCTGCATACGCTGCACCATTCGAGAAGCTGGGTTGATCAAAGCCCCATTCATTTCCCTGATCCTGAAATCTTAATTCGCCAGTATTGCGGAACACTTTATTAGCAACAGGCACTGAAGGCATTTTATTGATGATGGTACTCACTTCTTCCTTTTTTCCTGTAACCACCATCTGCCTTACTACATCATTGGCAAAAAAGTCAATAAAATCCTGATCAGTTACATCTCTGTAAATACCATTGCAGACAAGAATATCTGAACGCCCATCATTATCTGCATCAAACATCAATGCGCCCCAGCTCCAATCACTGGCAGCTACACCGCTAAAAAAACCCGTTTCCAGAAAATGCCCGGTACCATCATTTACCTGCAAAGCATTTTGTGTGTATTGATTGTAGAAACCTTGCTGCTGCTTTAACCTGAAAACATCATAGCCTTCAAAAGAAGTATTTGTCTTTAAGCGATAGTCATCGCCTGGTAGCATATCGGTTGTAAAAATGTCCGGCTTACCATCGTTATTGATATCCTGAATATCTGCACCCATTGAAGACAGACTGATATGCTGCATGCGCTGCTCCAGTTCATCCTTGAATGTGCCGTTACGTTGATTGATATAGAGATAGTCTTTCTCAAAAAAATCGTTTGATACATAAATGTCCGGCCAGCCGTCTGCGTTTACATCGCCCACGGTAACGCCTAATCCAAAACTAATAATACTGCCATAAATACCGGCTTCATGTGTTACCTCTTTGAACTTGCCTGCATCATTTCTATACAGATGATCGCCACCTCCACGCAGAAACTCGGCTACATTAGCTTTCTCAGCAGGTATCTGTCTTGTATTGCCATAATTTAAAGTGTTTACAGGTATGGGGCTGTTATTGGCGATAAAACAATCCAGATCGCCATCCATATCGTAATCAAAGAAAGAAGCATGTGTGGTATAGCCACTATCATCCAAACCATAAGCAGCAGCACTATCCGTAAATGTGAGATTATGGTGATTAATGAATAATTGATTCTTACGTAATGCAGGCTCCATCATATTACCGGCATTACATACATAGATATCTAACCAGCCATCATTGTTGATATCTACAAATACCACTCCTGTACTCCATTGTAGTTTATCACCAAAACCTGCTTTTTCAGAAATATCTTCAAACTGCAGGTTGCCTTTGTTTAGATACAATTTATTGGCTCCCTGATTTGCTGTAAAAAAAACTTCAGGTAAACCATCATTGTTCAAATCGCCTGTAGCAACACCACCACCATTGTAAAAGTTTCTGTACTTAAACACATTGAACTCCTTAGTCTCTTTCAGGGTGTTGGTGAAATGAATATTTGAATTGGTTACCAGTGTAAAACGGGTATCTTTTTTTGACTGTTCTTTACAAGAAAACAGGCCAACCAACAAAAGAGTAAACAAAACAAATCTGCACTGCATCATGCGCTAAAAATAAGCATTCAGTTATTGTAGATAAAATGAAATCGAGCGCCTATAAGTTAAAAAAGGGCTGCCTTGAGGGCAGCCCTTTTTACTGAATATGAGAGAATTTTAGTAACCGGTATTTTGCTTCAGGTTAGGGTTAGACGACAATGAGATAGCAGGGATAGGATATACCACTTTGTAGCCATCAGATTTGTTTGGTCTTTCCTGAACAGGGCTATTGAATACACCGAAGCGAATCATATCGTTTCTTCTCCAACCTTCGATGTACAATTCGCGGCCTCTTTCAGCTAATACAGCAGTCAGGTTTACTGAAGAAAGTGCAGATGCTTTTCTTGATGTGCGTACAGCATTCACCAAGCTTAAAGCAGTCTGACCACCGGTAGCTGTACCACCACGCAGAATGGCTTCAGCTTTCATCAGCATTACATCAGCTAAACGGAAGAACGTAAATTCGTTAGAGCTACCCCAACCACCATCGTTGATAGAGTTAGGATCCAAGAGGAATTTGTTTACACGGATACCGCTTGCTTCACCATTGAAGAAGATACTAGCATTACGTGTAAATACCAGTGGGTTACCAGAACGATCAAACAAAGGACCGATTGGATCGCCAATAGAACCTGGCTGTTTGTTGTTACTTCTGCTAACTGGACCATAAGCCTGACCAACCAGGAAACCTGCAGTTGAACCTACACGGTTAGTAAAGCCAGCAACAGTGTCGCGCTTACGCTGATCACCATCTTCGAAGCTATCGTAGAAGTCAGACAGTGTAGTGAAACCATTCCAGCCTGAAGGACGCTGGTTATAGTGCCAACCCATACATGTAGCCCATACCATATTGGTACCGTTACCAGCTCTTGTATCAGAACCATTCTTACGGATGAAGATGTTCTCTGTAGAAAGGGTTCCGTTATCCCACTTAAAGTTATCCCAGTAGTATGGATCTAATGAAAGTTGTGTATTCGCCATGATCAAGTCACAGTACTGAATTACTTTATTCATGTCAGCACTGCTGAATGTATAAGGACCTTCAGGCTTGGTTGGATCCTGCTTGTACACAGCTCTGTTCAGATAAGCTTTTGCTAACAAAGCATAGGCTGCTTCTTTAGTAGCTTGCGCACGGTTAGTTCTATTGAAAGCAGGGAGTGTAGGCACAGCAGCTTCTACTTCAGTGATGATGCTGTCAATTACATTCGCTCTTGAAATAACTGAAGGAATCGCTGCAGCTGGTGCACTTGCAGGACGGCTTTGAACCTGACCATACAAATCGCACACCAAAAGACGGAAGAAACCACGCAGGAACTGACCTTCAGCCTTGGTAAGGCCTGTTGCAGTTTCTGCTACCAGCGTTGTTTGGAACAAAGCACCATTTAAGCCGTTCCATACATCGTTAATCTGGTTATGGTCAGGACCCCAAGTATGCAGGTGCAGACGACGCCATGTACCGAAGTCATCCCAGTCTGTACCGCGGGTGGGTCCCATCAGTTCATCGGTAGAATGCTCTTGTAAGGCTTGGTAACCGTACTGGCCAACCAATTGGTTCAGCTGCTCATATACAGCTGCAATAGAAGGAGGCGTAGGTGCACCTCCAGTAGTTGCTGGAGCAATAGCGTTAGGCCCTCCCAATTCTGGTTCCAGTTTGCTACAGGAAGTCACGGTAAGCACACCCGCAGCTAGAACCGGTAGGATATATTTTTTCATATTCGTTTTCATATTATCTAGTTTGTTAATTCAGAATTAGAAACCGATGTTAGCACCGATAGTGAATACTCTTGGTCTTGGATACTGAGTATAATCGAAACCTCTTGAAGGAATACCGTTGATATTCTTATCAACGTTTACTTCAGGATCAATTCCGCTATACTTTGTGAACAGAGCCAGGTTCTGACCTGATGCAAAAACAGACAGAGACTTAATCATCTTGTTGTTCTTGATATCGAATACATAGCTCAGGTTCACGTTAGAGATACGGATGAAATCACCCTTCTCCAGGAATCTAGTTGATACAGAACCTGGGTTGAAAGGATTCTCAGGACCATTACCAACTTCATTGGTTACGTTACGACCGTTACGCAAGCTACCTTTCAGGAAGAGCGCATTGGCAGTGTTGTTATATACGTAGAAACCTGTAACTGCGTTTGCAAAAACACTCAGGTTCCATCTGCCATAGCTGAAGTTGTTGGTTAAACCAGCAAAGAAGTCAGGCAATGCTGTACCAACCAACTGGTTTGCAGCACCTTTGGCATAACGTGCGTTACCGTTACCATCGAAGCCCTGGAACACAGGCATAGACCATGTGAAGATAGGGTTACCATTGGTCAGTGTCTGGGCAAAAGCACCAGTCAGACCCTGTCCGCTAACAGCACCAGTATTGATTGGTGTAGGCAAACCTTCGATATTGTTGTTAACAGTTGTCATGTTGAAACTTGCATCCCACTTGAACTTCTTACCATCAACGATCTTGTAATTAACACTTACTTCCCAACCTTTGTTGATTACACTACCATCTAAGTTGATCCACCAGAAAGCTGTTGGCGCAAAACCACCAGGTGTTGGTGCAAAGAACAACATGTTGGTACGCTTAGTGTGGTAGTAGTCGATTGTAGCAGACAATCTTCTGTTCTTAGTTGTGAAGTCTACACCAAAGCCTGTAGTAGCAACCTGCTCCCATTTCAGATCAGGGTTACCCTGCTGAATGAAACGAGTTGTAGCAGCAGGGCCAGTTACTGAACCAGCTACTGGATCGAAAGTTTGCTGCAGGTTCAAGGCAGCATAAGAACCGAGGTTATCCTGGCTACCCAGTACACCATAGTTAGCTCTGATACTCAGGTCGCTGAAAAGACCACCCAATGCACTTTGTGCCCACTCTTCCTGCATTACGCGCCACTTAAAGGCAAAGGCAGGGAATACACCGTAACGGTTATTGGTACCGAACTTAGAAGAACCATCCGCACGCAGTGTAGCAGTCAGGAAATACTTGTCTGCATAAGAATAGTTTACACGTGTGAAGAATGATTGCAGTGCGTTTTTATCGAAACCAGGAACAAAAGTTGCATAGTTTTTGAAGCCATCTACACTCCTATTAAATACATCAGTAGGTGTAACCACTGGAGTATTCACACCCCAGCCTACACGGCCAGAATATTCTGTTTGGAAGCTCTGATTAGAGAAACCAAGTACAGCATTCAGGTTGCTCTTACCAAAGTCTTTATCGTAAGTCAGGTATTGTTCCAACAAAGTAGATGTACTCTGCAGGGTTTGCTCAGTCATACGACCATTTCCCTGAATACCATTACCCAGGTCACGACCGAAGATATTGTTTGTACCACCATAGGCATTTGAACCTAAACGAGGATCTGCGAATGCAGTACGTACAGACTTGCTTCTGTCATAACCAAATACAATCTTATAAGAGAGATCCTTTGTGATCTGATAAGAAGCAGACAGGTTATTCAGGAAACGATTGATATAATCGCGGTCATCGAAATAAGCCAGCATTTGAACTGGGTTACGCTGATCACCAGGCTGGAAGAAAGAACCATCAGCATTGTAAACCGGGTTAGTTGGGTTAAACTGCAAAGCAGCACCTAATAAGCTACCCTGATAACCAGCGTTGTTAGACAACGGAGGATATTGGTTCTTTGTATTAGAATAAGTTGTCGCCAATTCCAACTTCAACTTATTGTTCATCAGCATTTGAGAAATGTTGGCACGAGCAGTCAGACGCTTCAGTGCACTGTTTCTAACAATACCCTGCTGGTCATCGTAAGAACCACTCAAGCGAGCAGTTGTTCCACCTACATTATAGCCCCAGCTAAGGTTATAGTTCTGAGAAATAGCAGTACGGAAGATCTCATCCTGCCAATCAGTATTAGCACCGTTGTCGATGAGTTTTACCGCTTCTGCTGCAGCAATTGGATCAGCACCACCATCAATGTTGGCTTTCTTAGCTGCCTGCAAGAAATCTGAAGAATTCATCAGATCATAACGCTTGGCAGTAGTTGCAATATTGGTTGTAGCACTGAAATTGAAAGAACCGTTACGGCCACCCTTACCACTCTTTGTAGTAATCAGGATTACACCATTCGCACCTCTTGAACCGTAGATAGCGGCCGCAGAGGCATCTTTCAGAACAGTGATGCTTTCTATATCGTTAGGGTTTAAGAAGATCAATGGGTTTTTAGCAGTAGTACCACCTTCAACGCCACTGGCAGAACCCAATGTTCCACCCTGACCGAGAGGCACTCCATCTACTACATACAAAGGCTCCTGAGCACCGCTGATAGAACCAGTACCACGAATGTTGATGGTTGCAGCAGCACCAGGTTCACCAGTTGCAGGCGTTACAAGCACACCGGCAGTACGACCCTGAAGCAATTGATCAGGAGAAGCAATCTGACCCTTGTTAAAATCTTTGCTTGTTACATTGGCTACAGAACCGGTAAGGTCTTTTACCTTACGGCTACCATAACCTACCACTACTACTTCACCCAATTGTTCGTTGGTAGCAGCAAGTGATACATTAATTGTTGTATTTCCACCTACAGCTACTTCTTTCTTTTCGTAGCCTACGATAGAGAATACTAAAGTTGCACTGGAGGAAACATTAATACGGAAACTACCGTCGGCACCGGTTTGGGTACCTGTTTTCTCTCCTTTAACTGTCACAGATACAGAAGGCAGGGCAGAGCCGTCTTTTGCATCAGTGACCTTTCCGGTTACTTGTTTGTTCTGAGCCAGCGCTGAGACAGAAACACACAGCGCTACAATGGCCCCTAAGGCCAGTCTGGCGAGCTTTGTTAGAGTCATATACAGTTGTTTAGGATGGTCATGTAAAGTACACACATTTTTGATTTATGAAAAAAATGTTAAATAAATTTTTCGTTTAGGGGATTTTTAGATAGACAAAATAGTCTTGGGCATAGGATGTTATGCATATAAGCTTTCGTTAGTTTTCTCATGTATTTTAAGCAATTATGGCAAGCCTATGGCAGGCATTATAACGCCTTTTGACACTTGAAATTATTTTTCTGCTGCATTTTAATGCGCTGATTTTTAAATAAATACACCGCAAACGTTTGCGAAAATGTTTGATGTGGAAAATTACTTACCTTGATCCCGCCATCGAGAAAAGCCATGTCTAACATTACACTAAAAAAAATTTCACAGAGCCTTGGGCTCAGTATTTCTACTGTTTCCCGAGCATTAAAGAACCATCCCGATATTTCTGAACAGACCAAAAAGCGTGTCAGAGAACTGGCAGAATCCCTTGAGTATGAGCCGAATGCATTTGCCATTCAGCTCCGCACCAAGGATAGCCGCATTTTTGGACTATTGGTACCCACCGTATCCAACCACTTTTATGAATCCTGTATCCAGTCCATTGAAGAAGAAAGCCGAAAGAATGGCTACTCTGTAATTATTCTTCAATCGGGCGATGATCCGGAAACAGAGCTCAGTAATCTCAGGCTTTGCCGGCAAAACCGCGTAAGTGGTGTTTTCGCCTGCATTACCCCAAACACAAAAGATGTACAGCCTTTTCTGAAACTGGAAGATGCTGGTATTCCGGTAATCTTCTTCGATAAAGTACCTGATTTTGAAGCCTGCAACAAAGTATGCACAGGCGATATCGAAGCTGCCGGCATTGCTGCAGAACGCATCATCGGCAAACAAAAGAAACAAGTGCTGGCTATTCTGGGTAATCCCAACCTATCCATCACCAAAAAAAGAATGGCTGCATTTAAAGCAAGTTTCGAAAAAAATATTGCAACAGCTAAGCTGCAGATTGTTCATGCCAATAATACCAAAGATGCATTTGATCTAACGCATGAAGCATTTCAG
>Ga0315904_10008408_pt1 | contig 13677 bp, 9 predicted proteins | sample LakEriMetagenome_6_FD_203529 | JGI IMG/M metagenome (GOLD analysis project Ga0315904, IMG submission 203529) | Freshwater fungal communities from buoy surface, Lake Erie, Ohio, United States - Buoy 12 MA120 | ecosystem: Environmental > Aquatic > Freshwater > Lake | place: USA: Lake Erie, Ohio... | reverse complement strand
CAGGATTGGGAGATGCCGCCAATTTCCCCGAAAATAAGCTCGTGCTCGTGAAATGATTTCATCAAGAGCCTCGCGTTGGTGATCCAAGGCATTTAACTGCCGTGATTTTTCATCCATCCGCTGGGATTCTCTTAACTTGTTTGCAAGAGATACCTTCAGGGCTGGCACGTATTGCTCTGTCTCTGATCGGGCAATGACTTCTTCTAGTGGCTGTGCTTGGTGCTCTGATGGTTTCATGCCCAAGCTCCGTAGCGCCTAGGCTGGCGCGGAAACACGCCCAGCTTGGCGACGTTACTTCGGGCTAATCATTCCCCGAGCTTTCTCCGCTTTATCCAAGTTTTCAATCATGCCTGTGTAACCTGTTCCGCTGAGCTCAGGCAAATTATTAATAAATGAGATGTAGGTGCGACCGTTTTTAACCTCGATACTTACATCTGCACTACTCACTGCGATCACTAGTTGATCGTTACGAATTCCGAGTGTGCTTTGCGGCAGTTTGAGCATTGCCGCAATGCCTGCAATAGTCGGTATGCTACGGTTAGCCTCCTTGTGCACGTCGAGAGAAAATCGAGAATAAGCAACAAGCGCGGCTGGTTCATTTGTAATCGTTTCCAAAACCTCTTTTTGACGCTGGTTGATTTTTTTCAAATCGGTCAATTGATGGTTGTAGATCAAATAGCTTCCGAGCAAGCCCGAGGTGGCTAACAAAACAATCCAGAGTGCTATACTTGATAATTGCAGGTTTCTCACACGTTTCCAAAAAGTTTCGCCAGTGTGTTTTTGAAATCCTTGGTCGATAGCTTTGAGATTTTCCGTATGCGCTGTAGCAAGTTGTGCTGCGAGTTGCTTTTCACGAGTTTCTGATGTGGCGATTTTCTCATTAAGCGATGATCCTATATTTTGATATTTCGCATCAATACATGCGAGCAACCTGCCGTAAAAGCTGTAGATCGGACTTTCTGGATCATTAGACATTTTTTCCAAAGAGAGCGCGGCTTCCACCCGCATGTCGGGTGGAAATTGTTCAAGGAACTTTTCAAATGCAGTCATTGTCTTTAGTTTTTTGAGTTAAAGGTCATCATCGGTCATCCTATCGATGATGTTATTTAGATATGGATCGACTTTTGATTTGGTCGCTATCGGCGGATTTGGAATTGGCAATGCAGTGAGCCACTCTGCATTTGGCAAGACGTTGTCGACGGCTTGTTTGCCATAGGCAACCCACTCCATTGACGAGAGGTGAGTAAGCCCGAGCTTCGTGGCTGCTCGACCACCCATCTCGAATTCGCTTGGTGGTGCTGGTAGGCGATCATACTCCTGACACTGCAAGCCACCAAGTTGCTTGATTTCGATCACACGACCTTTAGCAATATTTTTAAGAGCTGTCCCAGTGTTCGAATCCTCCAGGTTGAACTGAGTTCCTTTTAGATTAGCCATATTGGTTTTGAGCGCGATGACGGGATAATCAGCCATACATATTTTCAAAATTTCCCGTATGCCTTGAAGAGCGACAGCGGTGTTGCTCACTGTGATGGCGAAAATAAGCCGAAGCCCGACTTTTTCGAAATCCTGCGGCTTACGTTTCCCGAAGAAATCAACAAAGAAGTCAGTTCGACTACCGGGCATATCGATGATAGTTATCACATCGTCATCAAGATATGCGCAGGCCTCCAGGGCTTTTTGGAAATCACCTTCTTTGTCGAGATCCACTTTGACGAGTTCACCGGATTTGTCTTCCTCGGGGTGGGCTTTCGAGAATGTGCGATTGGATGTATCCGCATCAATAAGGTGGATACGGTAGCCTAATCGTCGCAACACAAATGCTAGGATTACGAGTGCAAAGGTTTTTCCGGAGCCTCCTTTGGAGCCCGAACCGACTATTACAGTTTTCAATTTCATGGGTTTTTATTTGGTTCATTTGTTGTTTTTTTGCCCCTTTTCCGAATTTTGGAAAAAGTGCGAGATGGCAGTTGGAGATACTGGTAATCCGTGATCTCCAAGGAATTGGCTTATGGCACGTATGCTATAACCTTTATCACGAAGTGTGATGGCTACGTCTGCTTGCCCTTTCAGAGGCGCATTGGGTGCCAATGCTGCGGCAGCAGCTTTGATTCTTTTCAGTTTTGTTTGGTTTATAATTGTTTTCATTTTGCTATATTCTTCTTCGATTTTCCGTTTCCTGTCCTTTTGGGAAGGGGTCAAGAAATAGTTCGTATTAATAGAGAAAAAGGGTTTATCGCTCAAACAGGTGAAACAGCTTTGATCTATGAGGGTATTACTCACTCTCAGTCCGAACTGTAAAACGCTGCATCTGCCTCATCATCTGCGTCTAGTAGTGCTTCAGCGGCAGATACTTCTTCGAGTGTTGGGAGCCCTAAATCTCTATTATTAGAGGGAATAACATAGGGTGCTTTGCATGTTTGCTCTTTGTCATATGTAATTGATTCCGCTCTGACATTTGGTGCGCCGTTGCGAATTTTATCCCGGTCGAGCTTCAGAACGCCAATAGCAACGATCTGGTCTTGTGATCCCTCTTTTTCACTCCTCGTTATGCGGAAATCGTGGAGCGGCTTTGGTGTCCACCCAGCCAAAAAATCCTCATTTGTCGGGCGAGGATTGATCTGCTTCCACTTATAAAGCGCCAGTTCGTAGTCGGGTGTTGTGCCGCGTTTTTCCCTGCTCGGTAGTCCCACGGACTTTTCCAGCTTTACTCTCTGTCGATCAATGAGGCGAAGCTGAGCTTTTTTGATCTTATTTATTTCTCGGTCTATTTCAGAAACCTGAATAATTTTAGCATCAGCTCTTATGTTTGCTTCCACAGCTGGCTTTGGTAATACTCCATACTTTTCTAAAAAGTTCCTCGCCCACGATGATGATTTTCCGTCATATATCGTAAGCCAAACGATTACTCGTATTACTATCTCCGGACTATTCCGGATTTCGTCCGAGTAGTGACCTAGAATATCTGCTGGAGAAATTGATAGTATATTAGCCATAGTAACATGTTGTTTTTCGAAAAACACGTCGCGTCAAACGGAAATATTTGGCAGAGTGTATTTTATTTATGTAAGCATGTCATAGTTTGTCGCATTTGATCGCAATCAAATCGCATACTGAGGTATCTAAGAGAAGTATCTGCAATTTCTCTGATGAAAGAATGTCGCTATCCGTCGCATTACATCAAAATCGTGAGATTTTGATGACGATGTTTTGACGCAATTACCTAATGGTAATTTGCTCAAACAATTTCCGGCGAAAGCTGGGTGAGAAAAACCGGGTCGCCCCCGAGAGGTTTTTTCGATCAATCCTTGATGCGTAATGGCTCTAAAGGCCTTATGCATCAATGGATTGCGCCAGTTCAATCGGCGATAAAGCAAGAGGGAGCCAGCCCAGGCTGGGAGACGGCACGTCTCAGCACACCGCTCCTAGGTGCCCTCGGAGAGCGAGGATCAAATTAGAATACTTATGCGTAGTCAAAAGTATCTAATTTGTCTCTTGCAACGAAAGAGATACAATTTCGTTAATTACAGTCTGATTTTCCAGACTGGTTTTTGATCGCGAATTTTCAGCGATCATCGGAGAGATTATCGACGCAATGAAGTGTTGAGCGAATTGTTTGGTCTTAATTAAAAGAACCCTTGATTTTTTTGGAGAAAAAAATCAAAACTCAGAATGGCATTAAATGGATCATGCAGCGATGAGTCGATTGAACATGACGATGTTTCGTCATGGCAGCATGAGCGAGATAAACGCGCTCAAACAAAACGCTTAGCGGGTAATGTAGAATGGATTCCCGTAATGTTGGGCGAGGAGTTCAAATTTCGAAATGATTTTTCGGCATTTGGAAAAGACGAAGCTCTATATTTTAATTTTGGCGGCATCCCAAACGTTAGAACTGAAGAGCTGAAGCCAGAATCGTGGGATACCTCAGGCACACTAGCATCTTATTCAGCAGGGTCTCAGATTGCCGCGTATCGTGAATTTAAGAGATCACAGGGTCGAGCTCGGCGCGGGCGAAAAAAAGAAAATCATGAAGGCTTAGAGTATGGCCCTCCAGCTCCTCCGTCCAAAATACTATTATCAAGAGAGTTAAGTTTGAATCCTATCGATCCTGAAAAATACAAATCGCTGTTAAAAGCAGTGCGCGATGAGACGTCGCATTACCATTGCTGGGGAACTGGCGGAAGTGGAGATAATAAGCGCGGACAGTGGAAAAAGACACCTATTGCAACTAAGCTCAAAATTATTGAGGGCATGTTGCCAGCCGATTTACTTGATCGCGACGATACGATTGAGGGACTGGACGCGGGCGAGCCCATAGTTGTGGTTAAGACTGCTCACGAGATGGAGAGATATACGGTCAATTCGCATCCTGCATTGGCACGTGCGATGGCTAAATTGTTGGCCTCGGGGAAAAAGGATAAAGTCAGGGAATTAATGAAGCAAGCGATGCCCAGGGTTATCCGAAAATTTGAGGAAGTCACGGGTCGCAAAGTTGTGGGTGCTTCGATCCATTGGGATAGCGATCTCCCTCACTGGAATCTGTGGCACACGGGTTTAGAGCGTGTGACCTTTAAGAATGGTAAGGGCAAAGAACGCGAACGCTATCGTCGCACCGCTATGAATATGTGCTCGTCGGGACCTGGGCTACGTGCGTGGCGTCGATCCCAGCTTGCGCTTGAGCGGATGGGTAAACCCACCTGCCCTGCGACTAAGAACGAACTTTTGAAAGCCGAGAAAAAGGCGATGGAGGACCAAGGACGACTTCCGGGTGATTGGCAGTGTAATGATGCAGCTGATAGCGCGTTGGAAGAGTTGCTTATAAAGGGTGGCTTTAAGGATTTGGTTGATGAGGGATTTGCTGATTTTGTAGCAAACGAAGAAAAGCGCCATCAGGCAGGTTTAGCTGGCAAGGTATCACGCATGGATATGCAAACGATGGCTACCGAAATCAATGGTCTAAAATCTGTAATTGCTGAGCGCGATTCCGAGTTGGAAGAAATTAAATCAGCATCGCTATATGATAGAACAATTCGTGTGTTGGTAATAAATCTAATCGGATTGTTGAACAATCACCCTGTAATCAAGAAGTTGTTGGAGGATAAAGTGCCGGGTATGAAGGAGGTGTTGAATAGCCTGAGGCTGTTCTCGGGCGCAGAGAAAAACCCCTCACTTGATGCAGTCCACAACGATCAGGTTGAAAATGAGGGTAAAATTCAAATGGACTAATTGTACTTTGCACCGGATATATGAGATTATGGCAATTCATAGCAAATCATCAAAGAGTGAGGTCAATCATCCTCCGATTTCTGCGGTCCATACAATGCATCGCAAATGGACGTTGAATTCGATTTCGGGTCAACGTCCGCGGATCGTATGGACTCCGATTAATGAGATCGATCCGGTTTCTGAGATCGAATCACAGCCGAAACGCAAATTTCGAAAAAATAAATAATCCCCGCCCGATTACTCGGGCAGGGATTATTCTTCGGGGATCTAGAGGTAAATTTATTTGCGGTATGCGGGTTTGTTTGGCGTGTGCAAAACTAGTTCCGCAAAGTCGAGCTGTCGTATGGTGCAGCCCTTTTGTTTGTGCGTTGCCGAATGATGGTGATGCCCATGATACCAAACTTTTGGTTTTACGAGTTCCCCGAGGCGATCATGGCGGGTAGCTTCCTCGGCGAGTTCTCGTTTGAGGGATTTCGTTCCGATTGCTGCCTCGGCAGCGGCGTAGCTCGCAACAAACTCGTTCCATTTTGGTGTAGTCAATGTAGGGCCCGTGTGTGTGACAAGCACGTCGGAGGGTTTTGCTAGATCCTCTTGCAATACCATTTCTTCTTCAGCCCACCAGGTTTGCCCAGGCACACGGTCGAGTCGATTGACACTGATAGCCCCCCCAACAAACAACCAAGTTTCGCCCTCGATTTCGAGCCGGGTGTAATCCGGTAAAAGTTTGAAATTTGGCAACATGATGCTGCCATCAAACACATGAGGGTTACTGTGATTGCCTCTGATACTTAAGTATTCAATTTCGAGGCTCGCAAAGGCGTTGTCGAGGCGTTCGGGGGTTTCTGAATCCCAGTGGTCGGGATAGCCTTCTTCTCCGTCGCCCACGTGGATGAGTCGGCATTGTCGTAGGCCTCGGCGCATGAGCGCGGTTATTAAATCGTCGTATGCGGAATGGTGGTCGCCGAGGAGGTAGGTTGGTTTTGATTTCATGATTTTTAATTTTGCGGCTGAAAGTAGAACTGTTGTTGGAAGTATCGGAATCGAAGGTTCCACGAGTATTATATCCGCGTCATTGTTCCGGATTCAGCAACCTCATTAGTTTCCCGCCCCGACCGCGCGGGAAAACCCGCCGGTTGGGCGTGGGTGATGTCTATTTGTTATTGAGTAATTCTAACCGTTTCTGAGATATTTGATGTGGAACTCGAATAATTTATGGCATTCCTGTTTGTGAGAATAGACCCATTGCCAAAAATCTTTTCCGAAACGGAGGGAAGGAAAGTTTTGTATCCATGCCGCATGCGCGGGATAGAATTTGTGAGTTCCGGCCTGCAAACCCTTATTTCGTCGTTACTCCTCGGTCACGGATGTTTATCCGTTCCCTCGTCGCGCCTAGAACTAAGGCTTCGCAGACTCGGCCGATTTCGGCAAATCTTTCTGGCAATGGGTCTAAGCCTCCTTATTCAAGTATGATTGCATGGATGGTTTTGTTCGACGACGCACGCAATTTTCCGAGCGAAACCATTACCAGACTTGCAACCCGTGACCCAAAAGCTCACGCGCTCGCATGGAAGGCTTTTAATTCAGAGCCACCCGCAACAGGCATTGATGAGTGATTTGATGTTTCTTTACTAGAGGGTTAATAGAGCAGAGAAAACAAGCCATCTCTTAATTACATCATAGATCTCCATAATTCCGAGCAGAGCGATACCTAGATCAAACGACTTTTATTTTGATCTATCATCCACTACCCCTTCTTTATTTCACCCAAGTGAAAACATTGGTTTCGAACGTAATATCCATCAAATGGGAAACTCCACCAGTTAACTCAGCTACAAAATTCTTTCTTACCTGTTTTGGCGGATTGATAGCACCAGATCGTTGCCTCCTTCCTGTTGTTGCCTGTGTCACTGGAGCGCTTATGAGACGTGATTGCACACGAATCCTCCGATCATGTTTGTCACCCTTAGGTTCTCGATAGGATCTTGGTAATGGGAGAATACTAATTCCCGAAAATTTTGGCTTCTTCTGTAAAGCTACCGTGAGATTAAACGCTGAATTGCGCCACGCTTGATCTTCTTGCGGATTACCAGCGGGACCATAAGTCAGCTTGATGCGATCAGGTGGAGACTTCCACATATCTGAGAATACATCCAACAACTTCTCTAATGCCTCGGTGTTATGATCTAAAGCAAACAAGTAGCGATCCACTATTTCGATACTCTCAATCTCCTCGTTAGCTAGGAACTGAAAATCTTTTGCGAAATCGCGAGGTTGATTCATTCGGTAGTGAGAATGATTTACGCCCGATGGCGGAATGAGATCTGAGACAGTAATGAGAATTCCCGGGGTGAAATAATTTGGGAGTTCCGAGAGCAGGATTTCTTTCGCCATGACATTTTCTGGCCATAGTCTTTCCAATGTGGAACCGATGAAACCAGATGAGAATAGTAGTGTTGCCCTTTGTTCGGACTGATTCACAACGATTGCATGAGGCTCTGTTCCTGTGAATGAATCTACACCCGTGCTAAGTTCTAGCATCTGTTCCTGTATATGAGGTAGGAACGCTGCCGCTATGCGAATAGCTCGGCCATTTGTGGGATCGTTAAAATCAAGTTTTGATGCAGATAGAATGTGAACTTTTTTTCCACTGGCGAGCCATGCTTGAATGGACTTCCAGCCGGGATAAACCTCGGTGAGCGTACATTCCGATCCAGTAGCCTCGTTGGTTGGCAGACTACCGACTAGATCACCGAGAGATCTGCGTAAGAAAATGATTTCAGAAGCTTTCTCACAGATTTCCAATAAACGCTGATTTTGAATATCTACAGCTCCAGACTTCACCCTCGGATCATCTCGCCTCATTAAGCAAACTCGACTAAGCCAGTCGTGTGCATCATTTCTACGAAATTCTTCCCAGTAGGCCTGATTGGAATAGCTTCGGAGACACTTGGAGCAACTTCGGCTACAGTTTCCTGAGCACGTTACAATTTTATCTTTTGCAGTAAGTAGTAACTCGGACAACTGCAGTTCATGAACTTTTTTGCAATACCCTGCACCACCGGAGACAGCATCATATAAAATGATCTCCATACCGTTAGCTTTCCAGCGGTAAGAGGATGCGAGTTCCATCTCTGGAATCTCCAAAAGTTCACATGCAGCTAGTCGAACACTCTCGGCAATTGAGCGTGCAACTCCCTCTCTTGCCTTCTCAACTTCCTCAGGTGCCGCAGTCACTGGAATGTCTCTTGGTCTCGGGACATCTGTTTCTACTAAGATTTGTATTACGTCAGTGTGAAAAGTGTGTGAGAGATGAAAGGAAAAATTATCAGGAAGTTTTGTACATTTGATACCCGTGTAGGGATTGTGATGTTCCAGATTCATTGTCCCCGGATTGAGAGGCACCGCATACGCCCAACCACAATGGCATGAGCGGAACCCCTGCCCCTTACCTTTATTGATAATAATCATCCTTCCTTCCTGGGCTGATTGATAAACCCACTGTGCTTTAAGTAAGTCCGTGCCCTCAAAACGGTGGATGGGTGCGTTAGCAATCAGCTGACTTTCCGAAGACTGAGGTGCCAGATTACGTCTAAATCCTGGCTCTTTTCCATGAGGCTCGTGAGCCGATGTGATAAAGCCTTTGGGCTCCTTATGGTAGTTCGGTTCGCCTCCCAAAGGTTGTCCGCAGCTAGAACATTTTTCAGGAATTAAACTACGATCTTCGTGGCTCTCGATATGTAGACAACTGGAGCACGTTTTGTAGGCAAACGTTGGCATGAACTGCCTAGGCTGGTAAGCAATACCTGCGGATGTCCAGACACGCCCATTAGCCACAACTTCAGCACCCGGGGCATACTCACGAATACCCATTTTGGCATCTCTATTGAGTTCAATATTGGCACTGTTTACGCCAAATCCACCTCTTCTAAAGGTTCCATCCATAACTTGTAACTCGATGTTATCTATGGGGAAAGAATAGGACGGAATGATGCCATATTTAGAAAGGAAATTGACGATAGGAGAATTTGCCCATCGTTTTGCATCATTTTCCATTCCAGCAGCTCTGCTTGCTTGATGATTTGCTCTAAGCTCTTCAGCAGCATTCATGTAATGTCTGTATCTAGTGCCGAACGCTTGCACCAGTTGATCCATGGTGCTGATAAAATTGGATACGAGAGTGGAATTCACTCGCTCTAGCACTTCTTTTTCCGAATCCGGAAGTTCACCTACTAAACAAGATAATAGATCGCTCGCTAACTTTCTCGCATAATCCGAAGCGGGAGATTCTATCCATGCGATAAGGTTATTCATAAACTGCTTTTCATTATCGCTTGAAAAGACGATTGAACTTGTTAGATCATCGGGAACCAGATCCGAACCATTTGCTACAAATTTCGGCAAGCCGAACATTTGTCCTATTTGAAGCCCCACCCCACTCAGCCCACGTGATGCTAGAAAGTGGCTAATCAGGATTGAAAACTGATGGCGCTGGAATAATCTTGGATTAGCAAGATGAACGGATGGAGTTTTTGGATTCTTATTCAAGAATTCACTGGCATGATCGAACACATCTTGATCATAACGGCGATTTCTTGCGTATGTGATAGCAACCGGAGCGGCCTGAGCTCTACGACCGGCACGACCAGCACGTTGTTGGTAGTTTGAAATGTCTGGAGGAGCATTACGTAGGAAAACTCCTTCGAGATCACCCAAGTCAATCCCCACTTCCATGGTGGTTGATGATGAGAGAATATTGAGCTTTCTGGCCTTAAATGATTTTTCAATATCTTCGCGCAGCCCCGATGAAATTGCAGCAGTATGCTCTCTAATCAATGCAGATGGAAAACTACTGCCTCCATCATACAAGAAGTGGTAGTGATTGCGTTCCATTTCATTCTGCCATGTTGCTGCATCAATTGAATCCATCTTGCCAGTACATCTCCACTGTGTGCAGATGTCCCCAACGGAGTAACAAGAGACTTTACCGCATTTGTCACATTTGAAAATTGGTTTAGTCGCGTCTCTCAATCGCGCAGTGATTCTCCGATGATTGATCACCATTGGCCGCTCCCCCTCTTTCATCGGCTTTAGAATACCGTATTCTTCATCAACCAATTGTTCCCAGATCACTCCGATAGCGGCTTCCCAGTTTGGAAGTTTCAGTTTATCCCTGAAAACTTCAACGTATCGATTTAAATAAAAGCCATTTTCTCTTCGAGAGAGGAGTTTAAAGCGTGCATCAGGATCTTCACCTTCGAGAATGTATGCGCGATCAGTCTGATTATAATGGCCCCATGTAAAATCGGAAATCTGAGTGATTCCTTTAGGCATATCAATGGCACGATTCAATCTGATCGAGTCGATCACCCAACGAACGAGGCTTTTCCCAAGACTTTCAGGAAGATTCAGCAATTCGGATATATCTGAATACCTCACTCCTGAATAATCGATTTCTATCAAGCCTAAGTCTTCCAGTGATTGACGACTACCACCTGGAGTTGCGAAGTCTCGAAATACTCTCGATCTTATAAGTTTTTCAAACTCATCTACATCACCAACTTTCGGATTATTACCGTTTTCGTCTGTAAGTCCGTATTTGAGAATCAGTCTTTCAGCTAATGAGGCAGAGATATTATTGAGCGAATCAGTCCCACCATCCGATTTCATGTGTGAAACAAATTCACGCTTAACAAGAACGTCTTCATGGGTGCGTTGAAAGTTCGGAGCAAAAAACGCAGCGTCCTGCCTGTTATCACTGAAAACCAGGAGATTTCGACCGTTGCCTGGCAAACGATTTTGAATTGCTGGATCTTGCACAGTTGGAAGATGGCTGTATAGAACCTCGCATATCGTACTTGAGAGACCTTGATCGCCGGGATGAAACGGAGTGATCACCTCTGACGGGTCACGACTTCCGCAAGAATAACAGGTCAGAACCATTGGACCCTGTGAAGCAAGCGGATCATTCACATCAGGATCTGTCATCTTCGCCTTATGCGTTTTAATCCATGCTCGCTCGTCATCTTGATCGCTGAGCTGAATTTTAATTTGGCCAGACACAAGATGAATGAAAACTACGTCTGGGTGAGTTGCATCATCTGCATCTATGTCATCTAGATCTCCAGGCAATACCGGAGTGTCTTTTGGTTTACACCAATAAACACGGCGTTTAGCAAACTTACTGCTTCGTTCAGGTGTTAAATATCCATTAAGTTCGTATCCTTCAAAATAAAGCTCCCCACATTTACGACAGGTCAGTAATCTGTATCGAGGTTCATTCGTCATGTGATCGCGAAACTCACGTTGAAATCTTAAATCTGTGACCTGTTCTGGGTTATCACTGAAATTCTGGATTTTCACAGTGGCTTCTTCGATACCCCGAGTCAGGAGATGATAGCGTGCGGGAAGGAGCGGGAATCCGTTTCTAGATTCTCTGGCGTATGCTGCCAATGCAACCAGCCCCTTCAATCCTTGCTGGGCTGTGATTATATCTTCTTCAGGAAATAAATCTTTTGAGACAACTGAGAGTGGACGCATTTCATTTTTCGAAAGTAATTCGGCCGCTTTGTGAACGTTTTCATCATCCGCAAGAAATCGACACAGATAATGCTGAAGTGTTTCACCCGATTCTTCCGCGATAGTTGGAATTTCAAGATCGTGAAGTTTAATCAACCAGGGTTTCAGCTGATCATTTTCACCAAGATTACGCACAGCCGCCAGAGCATCATGCATCGCTATCCAATCAGCTGCCAATTTTCTATTGGCCGGAGTAGCACTGCGAAGGCGATGATGATGACGACGGTCAGAGGTAACTACCTCAGCAAAATTTGAACCGAAGAGCCTACGAGCAAACGTTAGAACTTTCTTTTTAGCTTCATCGCTTTTTCCGAGGCTGGCACTGGTGCCGATTGAGCGGACATCTGCGTTAGGTGCATAACGATTTTTGAGTTTTCGCAGGAGCAACGCGACTTCTGTCGCCTGCGCTCCTGAGTAAACGTGAACTTCATCTAGCACCATGAACTTAATGTCCGCGTTTGCGAATAGTGCCGCATTTCTCGGTAGTAGCAGAAGATGCTCCAACATCGCATAGTTCGTAACCAAAACATGTGGCGGATTCGTCAACATCTCATCACGCGATAAAAGCCAGTTATCAGGTATCTTATTTCCAAAAAGTTCACGCATTTGGCTGTTTGGAGTATCGAGTAGATCTCTCTCGATTTTGTCGCGACTATCACGAGAGGATGTCTGGCCAGTATAGCGTCCAATTGTGAGCCCGTGTTTTGCTAATTGGCCCGCTATTACTGGAACAAGACGAGAGTAGAGTTGGTCATTCGCAAGCGCGTTGAGTGGATAGACAAGGATAGCTCTGACCCCCGGGCGACTTGAAATGTTCGCTTTGAGCAGAGTATCAAGCATCGGAAACATGAAGCACTCGGTTTTCCCTGAACCAGTTCCGGTGGCCACGACGATATTCTTGTTCTCTACTACGATTTTTTGGATCGCATCGTCCTGATGTTGATGAAGTGGACGGTTATAAACTCCTGAATCAAGCTCGCTAAAGGCACTATGAAGAATTCCAGCCTCAACAAGTTCCTTTAGAGATCTACCTTTCGGAAAGTCTGGTAGAGCTTCAAGATATGGCCCTTTAATTAGCCTACCATCCTCGCTCAACTTATTCAAAGCGTCTTCACGAAGCATAGGAAATCGTCGGCTGATTGGTAGAGATGTCGACAAATAGCGCATCATCCTCTCATGTAGATCTTCTTGGAGAGCGATCGGGTCAATCTCGATGGGAAACTTTGTTTTCATGGATGCGTAGTTGATTCTTGGTTGAAGAGTGCGAAATCAAGTAGTGCGATGTAATAACTAAAAAGTTCAGGTGCGAACGATAAAATAAGATTGATTGGGTGCGTTTGGAGTGAAGTCCCAGAAAAAATATTGAATATGTCTTGTGCTTCAGAAGATCCCATTTTTCCGTGAGCTTTCGCCCTAATGACCACACATAAACCCCACGTCAGATCCGCGATTTGTTTTGCCTGGTTACTACTAAGCGAAGGGAGTTCAGGAAAGTGTAGTGACTCGTAATAATCAGGTCGGTCAAGATTTGCAGCTCGACCCTCTGGACGATACCCGATCTTGCCATTCAACGTTATAATCTTATTTTCAAGTTGAGTATGAGTATTAGACAATGATTGTAATACTTTCGATAGTCCATGCTCAGCATCCGCAGCTGACGCTCGATTCAGAACACGAACTCGACGATTGAGAGCATTGATCGATTGGAGAAGATGTCGCGCTGAGAGAACAGGTGCGGCTTCATGCACAGAACCTCCCTCAGAATATTGCAGTGTTCGCTTGAGAATCTCTTTGAAGAAGGCATTGAAATCAAAGTCTTTAAAATCATCTGCTTTACCACTGAATACAAAATTCGAATTTTTGAAGGATGTA
>Ga0315904_10008405_pt1 | contig 13681 bp, 10 predicted proteins | sample LakEriMetagenome_6_FD_203529 | JGI IMG/M metagenome (GOLD analysis project Ga0315904, IMG submission 203529) | Freshwater fungal communities from buoy surface, Lake Erie, Ohio, United States - Buoy 12 MA120 | ecosystem: Environmental > Aquatic > Freshwater > Lake | place: USA: Lake Erie, Ohio... | reverse complement strand
TTATCGGCCTGTTGACGCTGCCGCCGGGTGCCCCGCTGCGCAATCCGGAAACCGGCGCCATCATCGGTTCCTCACCCTTCATGGGCAGCCTTATTGTCTCCATTGCGCTGATCTTCCTGGTCTGCGGCATTGCCTATGGTCGCGCGGCCGGCACCATGCGCACAGCGGCTGAGGCGATTGGCGCCATCCAAAAAGCCATTGGCGCGCTGGCGGGTTTGATCCTGCTGCTGCTGATCATCAGCCAATTCATCGCCATTTTCAATTACTCGAACATGGCGACACTCGCCGCCGTATCCATGGCGGATTTCCTGGAAAAGCTGAACCTGCCCACGGTTGCGCTGCTGATAGGCTTTGTCATTGCGGTCTTCGGCATTGACCTGATCATCACCGCGGCGATTGCGAAATGGGCGATTTTCGCGCCGGTTTTCGTGCCGCTGCTGATGCAGCTCGGCGTGGCGCCGGAAGTCGTGCTCGCGGCCTATCGCGTTGGCGATAGCCCGATGAATTCCATCACGCCGCTCAATGCCTATTTTGCGATGATCGTGACCTTTGCGATCAAATATCAGAAGGATGCCGGCGTGGGCACGGTGATCGCGTTGATGCTGCCCTATGTCATCGCCATTTCCGTGGTTTGGACCGCGCTTTTGGCGGCTTGGTATATGCTCGGCCTGCCTTGGGGGCTTTAGCGCATGCATGACATCACCATCATGGCCGCGATCATCCTCGCGGCCATTGTGCTTTTCATCTGGAACCGCATCCCGGTCATTCTGGTGGCCATGGGTGTCGGCATGGCGCTTTACGCGACCGGTTTGGTGACGCTGAACCAGGCGCTATCGGGCTTTGGTGATCCGGCGGTGATGTTCATCGCAACGCTTTTTGTCGTGAGCGCCGCGCTGGACCGCACTGGCGTCACCGCCTGGGCCGGGCAAATGCTGATCCGCGGCGCGGGTGAGGATAGCCGCTCGCGCTTGATGGTGCTGATTGCCCTGCTGGCCGCGATGCTGACCGCGCTGATCAGCCTGAATGGCGCAATCGCAGCGCTTTTGCCGGTGGTGGTGGTGCTGGCGCTTCGGCTCCGACGGCCACCATCGCAATTGCTCATGCCGATGGTTTTCGCCGGGCATGCAGGATCATTGCTTGCCCTGACCGGATCACCGGTGAATGTGCTGGTGAGTGAAGCCGCCTTGGATGCCGGCTACCGCGCCATCGGCTTTTTCGAATTCACCATCATCGGCATTCCGCTGCTGCTGGGTGTCGTTGCCATCACGCTCTTGTTTGGCCAGAAGCTACTGCCCTATCGCGCCGGTGAGACAATGAGTGCGGATTTCAGCCGCCACGCCACAACGCTGGTTGAACAATATCGGCTGAAGGAAGGGCTGTTTCGGCTGCGGCTGCGCGCTTCCTCACCGCTTATTGGGCAACCGCTTTCGGCGCTTCAGGAAAATAGCTGGGGCGCGCTGCGGCTTGTTTCGGTGAATGATGGCGAGACGGGCGATAGGCTGCGCCGCCCCGCAATGGCCGAGGGGGATTTTTTGCTCGTCTCCGGTCAGGCTGAGGATGCGGCGCGGCTTGCCACCGAACAGCATTTGGCCTTCCGCCTGGAAAAGAGTGATGAGGATTTGCGCGACAGCCTGTTCAATCGCAGTTCGGGCTTGGCAGAAGTGATGATCCCGCCGCGGTCGGAAATGATCGGGCAGACCGCCTATCAGGGCATGATTACCGAAAGTGGCGATCTGGTGGTGATTGCCATTCAGCGCGGCGGTGTTGATCTGGGCGCTGAGCCAGTGGCATTGCAGGCTGGCGATACAATGCTGCTGCAAGGCACCTGGAAGGCGCTGGATACGCGCCTTGCCGATCCGCAAGTGCTGGTGGTGAATTCGCCGGATACGGTGCGCCGTCAGGCAGTGCCGCTGGGTGCTGGCGCCTGGACCACGCTTGGCGTGCTGGCCGGTATGGTGTTTTTCCTCGCGACCGGGCTTTTGCCGGGGGCGGTGGTCGGCATCGCGGCCTGCTTCATCCTGGTGTTGTCGCGCGTGCTGACCGTGGATCAAAGCTACCGCGCGATTGACTGGACAACGGTAATCCTGGTGGCCGCCATGATGCCGCTTTCCACCGCCATGGTGCAGACGGGCGCCGCGCAATTGATGGCGGATGGCCTGGTTGCCATGGCCGCAGGCGGCAGCCCGACCATTCTGCTCGCAGGGCTTTTTGTGCTGACGGCGGTGCTCGGCCAATTGATCAGCAATACGGCAACGGCGTTGATCCTCATTCCGGTTGGGGTCGCGGCTGCAACCTCCATGGGGATTTCGCCGGCGCCGGTGCTGATGAGCATTGGCGTCGCCGCTGCCGCTGCCTTCCTGACACCAATCGCGACACCGACGAATCTGATGGTGATGCGCCCGGGCGGTTACGTCTTTGGCGATTATTGGAAATTCGGCCTGCCGATGATGATCTGGTTTTTCATCATCAGCGTCTTTGTCGTGCCCCTGATCTGGCGGTTCTGAGCCATGGGCCGCTTTGCGCGCTTATTGCTGGGCAGTGCTGCGCTATGTGCCGCGCTGCCGGCGCTGGCGCAGACGCCAGCGCAGCAACAGGCTGATCCCGCCGGCACCTTCGCCTTCGTGCTGGAAAATGACACCTTCTCCGGCAATGATCGCTATTACACCAATGGCTTTCTTTTTGCCTGGCGTGCGCCTTCCTATGATCCGCCGGCCTGGCTTGCGGGGCTGACGGAAGGGCCGAACCTGTTCTTCCCTGGTGGAGGTGTCACGCGGTGGGGCCTCAGTTTCGGGCAGAAGAAATTCACTCCGGAAGATACGCTGGCAACCAATCCAGACCCGAAGGATCGGCCCTATGCCGCCTGGCTTTATGGTGCGGTGACGCTGCATTCCTATACGCCGCGCGAATTGGGCACGCTGGAATTGCAGCTTGGTGTTGTCGGGCCATCCGCGCTTGGCGAATGGGTGCAGAATACAACGCATGATCTGATGCGCATTGATCGCGCTTATGGTTGGGATTACCAAATTCGCGATGAACCCGGCATTAATCTGGTGACGAACCGGCAGTGGCGCCTGAATGGAGAACCTGATGCCGCAGGCCGCCGATTTGGCTGGGTGCCGAGCCTCGCGGCCAGTCTTGGCAATGTGCATACCTATGCCGCCGGCGGCATGATGCTGCGCTACGGGACGGAACTGGAAGCGGATTTCGGCCCGCCGCGCGTGCGCCCGGTTTCTGCTGGTTCGATCTTCTTTCAACCCACTGGCCGCTTTGGCTGGTATGTGTTTGGCGGTGTTGAAGGCCGTGCGGTGGCGCGGGATATTTCGCTCGATGGCAATACCTGGCGCGATAGCCGCAGCGTGGATCGGGAAGTGCTGGTGGGCGATGCCAGCCTGGGCTTTGCGCTGATTTTCGAAAGCGCGCGCCTGACTGCCACCTATACGATCCGCAGCAAGGAATTCGAAACCCAGCGTGAGGCTTCGCAGTTTGGTTCGATCAGCCTCGCCTTCCGGTTTTAGCGGCTGAGAGATACCCCGCACAGTCGCGCGACACTCCGCCAATGCACGCCGTCCCCGCGAAGCGTCACACTGACGGCGAAAATGTCTTTGAGTAGCGCAAAAATACAGGGGGCATGCAAATGAGATCAAAATGGGCCGGCGCGGCCATGCTCGGTCTGATGGTGGGTGCCTCACCGGCCTTCGCACAACAGCCCAGCATGGAAGAGCTGATGCGGCGCATAGATGCGCTGCAACAGCGCGTGAATGAACTTGAACGCGAACGCCGCCCGCAGCGCCCGGCAGCGGTTGCCGCACCCGTGCCCGCACCGGCACCCGCGCCCGCACGCGCCGCAGCACCGCGCACAGCGCCAGTCGCTGTCGCACCTGCCGCCGCACCCGCGCCACGCTCGCCCGAGACAGTGCGCGCCGAGGTGGATGAGGCGCTGCGCGGTAGCCTCGATGGGCTTGCCATGCGCATTCCGAATACGGATACGACGGTGCGGCTTTACGGCTTTTTGCGGCTGACCGCCTATCAGGATTTCAATGCGCGTAACCCGACAGATGCAGCCTCTGTCCAGGGGATTCCGCTGACGGCCAATAACACGCAGCCCGGCGGCTTTGACGTCACCGCGCGCAGTTCGCGCTTCGGTTTCGATACACGCAGCGACACCGCCTGGGGGCGCCTTGATACCACCATTGAAGGCGATTTCCGCGGCGAGATTTCAGCCGGCGGTGATCTCTCCTTTCGTCTGCGGCAAGCCTTCGCCGAGCTGACCCGCGATGATTGGAGCTACCTGATCGGGCATGCGAATAGCCTTTGGAATGAGGGGATCACCGAAGCGCTGCATGACGCGACCAACCTCAATCAATCCTTCATTCGCCAGGCGCAGCTTCGCGTGACGCATCGCTTTGACAATAATTTGATGCTGCAAGGCTCGATCGAAGCGCCCTATGGCGATATCCTGACGCAAAGCGGCCCGGCCTTTTCGCCCATTCGCTTTGATGGCGGCGCCAGCCCCACCTTTGATAAAATGCCCGATTTTCTGGCGCGCCTGACCTGGCGCGACGGCGCGGAGGAATATGTGCTGCGCGGTCTGGTCCGCCAGCTCACGCTTGAACCGGATGGCACCGCGCTTGGCCCCAAGCCAAGCGAGAGCACCTTCGGCTGGGGCCTCGCTGCCCATACGCGCCTGCCGCTTGGCAAATGGATCGCTGGCCTTGGCCGCGATGAGCTGATGCTGATGGGCTATTATGGTGAGGGCATTGGTCGCTATTTCGCCGGCAATACCTTCGGCCAGGGCGGTATTTCTGACATCATCACCGCAACGGGCATGGATTACAGCCTGGATTCCGTGCCGAGTTATGGCGGCACCATCGGCTATCGCCGCTTCTGGTCCGATTTTGTGCGGAGCACGGTCTCCTACGCTTACGCGCGGCAGGATTTCCCATCATCCATCCGCTTCGCTGCCGGATCGAATGGCGCGCTGGCGCGCAACCGCGAAATGCAGCAGGTGATTGCCAATCTGATCTGGAGCCCCTTTGCCGATCGCCCGAGCAGCCGCATGCACTTTGGTTGGCTTGATCTTGGCCTGGAATATGTCTTCAGCCGGCGTGATCTTGAAGATGGCGCGGCGGCGGTGGGTTCCAATGGTGTGGGCCATGGCATCGCCAATCGCCTACTGGCCGTTGGCATTGTGCGGTTCTGAAGGCACACACAAGGCACACACAAAACCGACCATGGTGGCTTAAGGGGTCAGTTCTGCCACCATGGCCGGTCAGGCTGAAGACCGCGTCCGGTGCGGGATATCACCGCATGGCGCGTGGAGAATTGCCTCCAGCTTTACTGTGAAACGGGTCAGATTGTCGCCTGACCCGCTCAGTTGTTAGCCCTGCGCGGCAGGCACGGCGATGAAGGCCGGCTTGCCATCGCGCAGGATGCGCACCGCAACCGCACCGCCCGCGGCATTCGCCTCACGCAGCGCGCGCACTGTGGCTTCCGCGTCATCGGTCGTGGCCGCGCCAACACCGATGATCACATCGCCCCGGCGCAAACCGGCTTCCTGGGCGCGTGAATTCGGCTCCACCGCCTGCACCAGCGCGCCCTTGGCATCATTGGGCAGCTTGAGCGAGGCACGCGCTTCCGGCGTGATCGGCAGCAGCGAAACACCAATGCGCGGCGCGTTGGATTGTTCCGCACCCGCGCGGGCACGTTCCGCACCAGGCTGCGCGGCGATATCCACCCGCAGGCTCGCTTCCGCGCCATCGCGCCAGAGCTTCAGATCAGCCTTCGCACCGGGGCGGAGGTCGGCCACGCTGCGCGCCAGGTCACGCGGGTTGCGCACGGCCTTGCCATCCAGCGCCGTCACCACATCACCGGGCTTAAGGCCGGCCTTGGCGGCGGGGCTGTCATTTTCCACACCCGCGACAAGGGCACCCTGCGGGGCTTCAGCGCCCTTGGCCGGCAGCTTCAGCGCAGCCGCCATGGCGGTGTTCACCGGTTGCGTGGAAACGCCAAGGAAGCCGCGCTCCACATGGCCTTTCTCACGCAATTCGGCGACGACGCGCTTCACCATATTGGACGGCACGGCAAAGCCGATACCAACCGAACCACCGGTCGGGCTGAAGATCGCGGTATTCACACCAATCACGCCGCCATCGCGGGCGAAAAGCGGGCCACCGGAATTACCCTGATTGATCGGCGCATCCACCTGGATGAAATCATCATAGGGGCCAGCGCCAATGTCCCGGCCAGTCGCGGAAATCACGCCCGTGGTCACAGTGCCGGACAGGCCAAAGGGATTGCCCATGGCCACCACCCAATCGCCGGGCTGGGCGCGTTCAGAATCGCCAAGTGCGACGAAGGGCAGCGGCGCGCCGGCTTCAATCTTCAGCAACGCGACATCGGTCCGCGCATCGCGACCCACCAGGCGGGCCTGCAATTCACGGCCATCTTCCAGCTTCACGGTGATGCGATTGGCGCCATCCACCACATGGTTATTGGTGACGATGAAGCCGGCGGCATCAATGATGAAGCCCGAACCGGTGCCCTGCACACGGCCCTGGCCAGGGTTGGGCATCCCCGCCTCAGCGCGCGGCGCCTTGCCGGCGACATTGATGGTGACAACGGCGGGGCGCACGGCCTTCACCAGCTCGGCAAAGCCGGCAGCGGGGGCGGCGCGGTCAAGCGTGATGGCCGGGGCGGCCGGGGCAGGGGCATTCTGCGCATGCACAGCCAGGCCGGTAAGCGCGGTTGAGCCAAGCAGCAGGCCGAGCAGCGCATAGCGCGCAGTGCGGCGGGCGGGGTTGGATGTAGCCATGTGTTTTTCTCCATTTAAGGGCAGGGCGCTGAGTCGCTTCGCCTTGCCCCTGAAAATGGAGAAACCCCGCTGTAAAGTCCCGAACGCGAAGCTGAAATGATTTTCAGCTTTCTACCTTTGCCCCGGAAAGATCCACCGTCACGCGAAGCCCTGGCGCGGCGTCTGACAATGCCGGCGCCGTGCCATGCAGCTTCGCCACCGCGGCCACCAGCGCAAGGCCAAGCCCGCTGCCAGGCGTGCCGCGACTACGATCCAGGCGATAAAACCGGCGCAGCACGCGCGCATATTCCTCTGCTGGAATGCCAGGCCCATCATCGGCCACCTCCAGCACCGGGCCTGGGCGCAAGGTTACGCGCAAACACTGCCCGCCATGGGTGAGCGCATTATCCATCAGGTTAGTCAGCATTTGCCGCAGCAGCGCGGCATCGCCATGCAGGCGCTGATCGGGTGCGACCTGCACTTCCAACCTTTTGCCTGCTTCTTCCGCCACCACCGCGTAAGCCTCAGCGAGCGTAGTCACCAGCGCGGAAAGATCCACCAACGGTGCTTCATGCGGCGGCAATGGCGGGCCGGCTTCAAGCTGCGCAATGCGAAGAAGTGCGGTGAAGGTCGCAAGCACCGTATCCAATTCGGCCAAGGCGGCTTCGAAGGCTGCACCATCGGCATTGGGATCGCGGGCGCGCGCCAGCGCCGCTTCCAGCCTTTGCCGCAGGCGGGAAAGCGGGCCACGCAAATCATGCGCGACATCCACCGTGACTTGGCGCATGCCCTCAATCAGCGCTTCCTGCCGATCGAGCAGCGTATTCACCGTGCCCGCCAGCCGATCAAACTCATCGGCACTGCCGGCCAAGGGCAGGCGCCGCGCCAGATCGCCGCGCATCACCTGTTCTGCCGCTTCTGAAACCCGGCGAAGGCGGGACTGCAACCCGCGCGCCATGAACAGGCCAAAGCCAAGCGCGATCAGCACCGCCACCGCCCCGGCGGCGAGCAAGGTTCTGGCGAGTGTTGCCGCCGTATCCAGCACCGCGCCGAATTCCGCTGCGACAAGCAGCGTAAAACCATTGGAAATGCCAATGCCGAGCGTGCGCACCGGCCCTTCAGGTGCGCGCAGCGTGACAAAACCGCGCAAGCCCATCGGCGCGCCGGAAAGCCGCGGTGAACCCGCCACGGGCCGCCCATCAGGCAGGCGGAGCTGCACCAGAATGGCGCTTGGTGTGCGGTCCCGCGTGCGCGCTTCCACTGCCCGGGTCAGGCCAATCACCCCAAAACGCTGGAATTCACCGAGCAGCAATTCAGCTTCTGCGCGGATGGTACTGTCGAGCGCTTCTTCAAGCGCTGCGGAACTCCGCAACCAGCCAAGCCCAAGGCCGAGGGCGGAAATGCCCAAAACCCCAAAGGCGGTCAGCAGCGCGGTGCGGAGTGCGAAACTGCGCAGCAGCCGCCCGATGGCACTCACGTCGGCGCACCCAGCATATAGCCAACACCGCGCATGGTCTGGATGGGCGCTGGCAAGCCTTCAAGCGAAAGCTTGCGGCGCAAGCGGCTGACATGCACCTCAACCAAATTGGTGGAGGGATCGAAATTCAAATCCCACACGCCTTCCAGCAGCATGGTCTTGGTCAGCACCTGGCCAGGGCGACGCAGCATGAATTCCAAGAGGCGCATTTCGGTCGGCAGCAATTCCACCGGCTGGCCATTGCGCCGCACCACGCGCTTCAGCAAATCCATTTCAATATCGCCAACTTGCAGCAATACGGGATCGCTTGTTGGCGTCGGGCGGCGCGCCAGGGCGGCAATGCGCGCGCGAAGTTCACTGAAGGCAAAAGGTTTTGCCAAATAATCATCCGCCCCCGCATCAAGCCCTTCGACGCGGCGTTCAACCTCCCCCAGCGCCGTCAGCACCAGCACCGGTGTGGTGATGCCGGAAGCCCGCAACGCACGCAGAATAGTGAGCCCATCCGGCCCCGGCAGCATGCGATCTGTCACAATCACATCCCAGGGCTCACCAGCGGCGAGCAGCATGCCATCCCGCCCCGTACGCGCCACCTGCACGACATGGCCAATTTCCTGCAGACCCTTGGCGATGTAATCGGCCGTCGCCCTATCGTCTTCGATCAGCAGGATGCGCATGGGGCGCGGATATTACTCCAGCGTCGCGATGGCAACCGCCAGGCGGCAGCCTTGGGCGAATTCCGGAATGACCACATATTCATTGACGGTGTGGATTTCCGCCTGGCCGGCGCCGAAGGTCACGGTTGGCACGCCATGCTTCACCAGCCAATTCGCATCCAGCCCGCCAGCGGACACCATGGTCACGGGTTCCAGCCCCATGGATTGCGCGGCCTTTTTCGCGCGCTGCACGGCAGGATCATTTTCCGACATCAGGAAGGGCGGATAGGCGGTGCGGGCCTGGAAGGTGACCTCGGCCATATTGCCATCGGCATCCTTCACTTCGGTCTTCGCCTTGTTGAAGGCGGCTTCGAAGGCTTCGGTGATCTTGACCGCAAAGGCCGCATCCGTGCTGCGCGCTTCGCCCACCAGATGCACGTAATCCGTGACAACATTGGTGGCATCGCCAGCGGGCTTGCCATCCTTGCCGCCGAAGATGCCGACATTGGACGAACCCTTGCCGCCCGGCTGCTCCACCTTTCCGAACCAGCCGGCGCGACGCGCCTCGGTCAGCCCGATGGAAGCGACCAGCGTTGAGGATATGCCGCGTTCCGGCGCGACACCCGCATGCGCTGCCTTGCCCTTGATGGTGACTTCCCAATTCTGCTGACCGACCGCGCCAATGGTGAGCAAAGCCGCATGGGTGCTGTCCACATTGAAGCCCATCACGGCGCCGCCCAGATCCTTCGGGTCCAATTCCCGCGCGCCATGCAGGCCGCTTTCCTCGCGCACCGTGAACAGCATCGTGATCGGCGGATGCGGCAGCTTGTGTTGGATCAGGCTTTTCGCCAGCGCGATCAGCACGGCGCAGCCCGTGCCATTATCGCCGCCCAAGGCCGTGGTGCCGTCAGAGACGATCCGGTCGCCTTCCCGCCTTGGCTTGGCCCCTTTGCAGAGCGGCACAGTATCCATATGGGTGGAAAACAATAGCCGAGGGCCTGGCTTGGTACCGGGCAGATCAACGATCAGATTGCCCACTTCGGTCGGCAGCTTGATGCGCTCATGCGCGGTATCGTAGCGAATCGCGCTGGCGGGCACGCCGACTTTTTTCAGCTCATCCACGATGGCAGCGCCAATCGCGGCCTCATGCCCCGTGACACTGTCAATCGCGAGCAGGCGGATCAGCATTTCCGTCGCATAATCAACATCAACAAGTGCGGCGGTATTTCCCATGGTCGTGTCCTTTTGCTTCTGAATTGGCGCGGCGCGTTACCGCATCGTGAGAAGAGGCTTCAGGGCGTCAAGTACGCCTGTCAGCATGATTTGTGCACCGATGCACAGCAGCACAAAAGCCGCGAGTTTTGCCGCGATCAGCATGCCTGTCGGGCCTAGCTTGCGCGCGACCGCGGCAGCATTGGCATAGGCGACCCAGACAATGATGGCGACGGTGGCTGCAATCAGCGTAAAGGCCAGCATATTCATGACTATGCCGCTGATCTCTGAGGAACGCCGTTCCGCCGCAAGCGCGATGGAGGCGGCAATGGTGCCGGGACCGGTGGTGAGCGGCAGGGTAAGCGGGAAGAAGGCCATGCGCTCAACCGGGGCGGTATCCAGGGCAGCGGGCGCCTTTGCTTCGCGGCGCTGATTATCGTCTTCCTCGTTCAGCATTTGCCAGCCGGCCACCGCGACCGTAAGCCCGCCCGCGATCCTGAGGGCTTCCAGGGAAATGCCAAAAAAGCCCAGGATCGGCGTGCCGAGGAAAAGTGCCGCCAGCAGAACAATGAAGCTGTTGATGGCAATGGACCGCGCAAGCCGCGCGCGTTCCTGTTCGGTCAGCCAACGCGTCATGCCATGGAAGATCAGCGCGCCGGCGGGCGGGTTGATGATGCTGATCAGTGCCGAAAAGCCAAAAAGCCAGGCGGCGAATAATTCCCCGAAAATGGCGGCAGCGGTCATGGTGCTGTAGGCGTTACTGGAAGAAGGGCTGACGCGTGAGGCTATTGCGCCCCGAGGCTGTGCGCTGCATCCCAGAAGGTGAGAGGGTATGCACCAACAACAAGAAACCCCGAAGCGCATGACGCGCAACGGGGTCACATTGCTGAGCCGCCCAGAAAGGCGGCAATGACAAACCCCGAAGGCGGCGCCGCAGCACCGCCAAAGGGTCAGTCAAATCAGCCGCGAGCGCGCGGGGCCGGGGCCGGGGCCGGCGCGGGGGCCGGAGCCGGCGCCGGAGCGGGCTCAGAGGCGCAGGCAGCGAGCAGGGCAGCCGGGGCCAGGATAGCGACGGCGGCAGCCTTGCGGAGCAGCGCCTTGCGGGTCATTTCTTTGGAATCGGTGTTCATGTTGCACATCCAGGTTGCTAGAGACTAGGAAACAGGCCACATAAGAATCAAATATTCGCGAGTTGTCAAACCCTTTTCTTGTGTGGAATGTGAAGTTTCAGGAGTTGGACGCGTGAAACGGTCTTGGGACAGGCCAGAATTGGTTGCGGAAGGGCTGGTTGAGCCATCAACCGCCCCGATTTCACGGCGCGTCTCCCTTTTGCGGGGGGCAGCGGGCTTGGCTGGCATACTCGCGCTGGTGGGCTGTGCCGCGTCTGAAGGCGATTCGCTGGCGCCAATGGCGGCGAATCAGCCCGAAGAGCCCCCTGACCACACGGTGGAGGAGCCGCCACCTGTGGTTGCCGGCGAAGCCCTGGATGGTCCGCTATTGCGGCGCTTCTACGCGCGTCGTGATTTTGAACCGGTCTGGACCACGCGCGAGGCCGAGGCCAGGGCCTTCAAGGCCTTGGTGCTGCGCGCGCGAGATCACGGGCTGGACCCGGAATTGTTTCAGGCCGATCTGCTGCGCCGGATGGAGGCTTTTCCGCCCGACCGGCGGGATTTGCTGCTGACGCACGCCGTGCTGACCTATGCCGAGGCGCTTGCTTTTGGTGCTTTGCCGCCCAGCCGGCGCAAGGATCGGGAAGCGATCAAGGCCGAGCCGGTGGATGTGACGGAAGTGCTGCATGAAGCGCTGGATGGCACCGATCCCGTCGCTGCCATTGAAGCGCTGGCGCCGCAAACCCCGGCCTATCAGGCGCTGCGTGAGGCGCTGCAGCGCCATCGCACGTCCTTGCGGCCGGACCGCAACCGCGTGAACCGCTTGCGCGTGATTGAGGCCAATCTGGAACGCCAGCGCTGGCTGCCGCGCGAACTACCGGCCGATCGCGTCTGGGTGAATGTACCGGATCAGCAGCTTGTGCTGTATCGTGAAGGTCGGCCTGTTTTTGTGACGCGCGTTGTTGTCGGCGATCCAACAGATCGCAAGCAAAGCCCGGAATTGAGCACCGTGATCGAATCCGCGTTGTTCAACCCGCCCTGGATCATTCCGCATGACATTGTGGAGGCGGATATCCGCCCGATGCTCAAGCAGGATCCGCTCTATTTGGTGAAGAACAAGATCACGCTGCTGCCGAATGGCGACGCGAAACAGGCTCCAGGACCGCAAGCCGGGCTTGGTGCCGTGATGTTTGAAATGCCGAACCGCTTCGATGTCTACCTGCATGATACGCCAGACAAGGAAGTCTTCAGTCGCGACAATCGGCGTCTCAGCAATGGCTGTATTCGTGTGCAAAACCCGCTGGAGTTGGCGTCATTGCTGATGGATGAGCCGATGGAGCTTATTCAGAAGAAAGTCGCAACTGGCGATACGGTGCGGAAATCGCTGCCCGAACCTGTGCCGGTTTTTTTGCTGTATCACACGGCGCTGGCTGCCCCCGGGCGCGACGTGGAAATGCGCCCTGATTTCTATGATCGGGACGAGGCGCTATGGCTGCGCCTGCAAAAACGCCCACCGGAACAGCTTGTATCGCGTGCTGGCCAAGTGGTTGCGGCGCAGCGCCCTTCGCCGGCTGTCCGGCCCGCGCCCACATTACCGACCCGACCTGCGGTGCAACGGCGCATTTGACAAGCGCTTTGCAGCGCACCGCAGCATGTCATACGCCGTGGTTGCAGGCAGTCGCGCAGCCTTGATTTGCCCTGCCGCGTAAGGAAAAAATCCTTGCCAGAAAATCAAACAAAAATATCGCGCGCAAGAAGCGCCAGATTGTCATGGCCCATGCGCGCATAGCTGAGGGGATGCGCCTTGGCGGGATCCTGTTCAGCCTCCACCACCAGCCAACCTTTGTAGCCAGCTTCTGCCAAGGGCTTCAGCACCGCAGCGTAATCCACGCAGCCATCGCCGGGGACGGTAAAGACGCCTTCAAGCACCGCCGCCAGAAAGGGAAGATCACGCGCGATCACGTCTTGCAGCACTGCCGCGCGAATATCCTTGCAATGCAAATGGACAATCCGCGCCGCATGCTGGCGCGCCGCCAGCGCGGGATCACCGCCGGCAAAAGTGAGATGCCCGGTATCGAGCAAAAGCCCGACCTCGGGGCCCGTCACTACCATCAGCCGATCAATTTCGGCCTGGGTTTCGATCACCGTGCCCATGTGGTGGTGATAGGCAAGCCAAAGCCCGCGCGCCTTCAGGCGCTTTGCAAATTCCGTGATGCGCGGCGTGAAAATTGCCCAATCCGCACCTGACATTACGGGACGTTGTGATAAAGGAACAGTCTTTTCGCCATGAATGGCGCGTGCCACTTCCGCATGCACCATCACCTTGCAGCCCATCGCCACCAAAAGGCTGATATGCGCTTCCGCCGCTGCCATTTCGGCATCCACATCGCGTTCTAATAAGCGCGAGCCATACCAGCCGGACACCAGATCAAGCCCATGC
>Ga0315904_10008404_pt1 | contig 13682 bp, 9 predicted proteins | sample LakEriMetagenome_6_FD_203529 | JGI IMG/M metagenome (GOLD analysis project Ga0315904, IMG submission 203529) | Freshwater fungal communities from buoy surface, Lake Erie, Ohio, United States - Buoy 12 MA120 | ecosystem: Environmental > Aquatic > Freshwater > Lake | place: USA: Lake Erie, Ohio... | reverse complement strand
TCTTGAACTGGTTAATGTAAGCTTCTGTCAGCTTAACTGGCTGCCCAGTTGCAGGATCGATCCATGTGGCAGGTTCAGACTCCCCTTTTCCAACCGGAACAATTCTGCGCGGATCAATTCCTTTCTCTTCAACGAGGAACTTGTAACAAGCTTTCGCACGGTTTTCAGAAAGCACCTGATTGCGCTTATCTGTATCTCGGGCATCCGTATGTGAGCTAAGCTCAAGTACCATTCCCGGGTATTCCTGAAGCAGGTTGTACACGAACATCAGAGAGTCATTAGAGCTGATCGTTGAATCGTTCACGAACGTCCACTTAGAAAGCGGATAGCGCACTTCAGGAAGACGGATAGGCTTCTTCGGAAGAAGTGCCATCTCTATGATGAAGTTCTGATCATAGTTCAGTCCGACAGTTGTGAACTTAGATCCATTCTTATCCTCATGGTAACCATCCTTGGAGATCGCAATTGTGTAGGAAGCCTCTTCGTTCACATAGCGCGTTGCATCGGCCTTCTTATCCCAGAATACTGATCCATCTTTCTTGGTGAATCCTTCCCATGCAGAACCATCAGAACCTTTAACACTCACACGAACATCAGCAATCTTCTTATTCTTGTCACCCAATTCTGAAACGATCACTTTCAAGTCGAACAGGTTTGGAGGCAGGCGATACATGTAGATATCAGCCCATTCTCCGTTCGTTCCTTTTCTTTCAGAGGTGAAATATCCTTTCTTCTCATCAAGCTGGATCAACGCGTAATCATTTCCGATCGAGTTGATTGGATGCCCCATGTTCTTTGGGTTCTCCCACTGATTCTGTCCTTCAACTTTCTGAGCTACAAAAATGTCAAGTCCTCCAACACCGATCAAACCGTCCGTAGCATAGAACAACTCTCCATTTTTTCCGAAAGTCGGGAAAAGTTCATTTCCTTTTGTATTGATTTCCGGACCGAGGTTCTTCGGTGCGGACCATGTATCGTTCTTCTTGTCGAACGTAACATACCACAAATCTCTACCACCCAATCCACCGGGCATATCGGATGCAAAGATGAGGAAGTTACCGTCGTCTGTTACGCAAGGATGCCCAACCGAGATAGTATCACTGGTCTTCAAAGGCAATTTTACAGGTTCACCCCACTCGTCTTTCCCTTTTGATTCTGACATCCAAATGTCACAACCGAGATTCTTCTTTTTCACATTCGGACAACGAGTGAAAAACATTTTCTTGCTTCTTCCGTCGAAACACACCGTTCCTTCATTGTCCTCCGTGTTGATCATTCCTGACTTGTCAATCAGTGTCGGCTCACCCCAGTTACCCTTTTTGTCGATCTCAGAGACCCAAAGATCCATATAGCTTTCACCTGTACGAGGGTCCTTATCGTTACCTGTACCTCCCGTACGACTGGAGGCGAAATAAAGCTTCGTCTCTTTACGATCAGCAAACATTGGAGCCATGTCAAGCTCCTTCTTGTTTATTGCAGTCTGGTTCTCAACTACATGACGCGTCTTGTTGGCGATAAAATCCTTGTTGTCATTACTTGCGCGCAGAGCTGTATCCGTGCGTGGATCTGAAGGAACCAGCTTCTTGTAAGCCTCATAGTTTTTAACGGCCTTTTCAAACTCGCCGATCATATGAAGCATTTCACCATTGTAAAAAAAGACTTCAGGATTGACATCCTGATAATCCAAAAGAATTGCACGATCATACCATTCATTCGCTTCACGGTAACGCTCAGTCATTCGATAACATTCCGCGGTTTTAAAAGCCATATCAGCCTTTTGCTTTTTGGCAAGATTCCCTTTTCGGTTCAACTTAGTATAGGCAAGACTACACTTTTCTGCTCCTTCAAAGTATTTTTCACTTCTGTAGTAAGTTTCAGCCTCTACAATAATTTTGCTTTGAGAGAAAGCAACCAGAGTACATACGAACAAACCAAGTGTCAGAGCGATCTTACGTAACATAGAATTCTTTTTCAATTTGAAAATCAAGGGACGAAGAAAGTAATATTTTTTCAATATTCCAATTTCCGCGGTCACCACATTATTCCAAAGTTAACAATTTGGAGACACAACCCTACTGAATTATTCGATTTGATGTTATTTATTTAACACTATTCCTCATTTTCTGCTAAACCGGTGTAGTTTATCCATTTTTCCAAAATAGATGTAAATCCCGGGGGGAGTTCGGAATCGAACCTCATATAGGTCCTTGTAACGGGATGTTCAAAACCTAACGTTTTTGCATGGAGAGCCTGCCCCGGAATTAGCTCGAAACAGTTCTCAATGAATTTTTTGTAACTCGCACTCGTCGTGCCTCGAACGATGGTATCGCCACCGTATTCATTATCATTAAACAAGGGATGACCAATATATTTCATATGGGCCCTGATCTGATGCGTTCTTCCTGTTTCCAGTTTACACTCAACGAGCGTCACCAAGCCAAATCGCTTAAGTACCTTGTAATGAGTCACCGCGTGCTTACCATGATCACTATTTGGGTATATGGCCATGACCTTACGGTTCTTCAGGGATCTCCCGATATTTCCGGTGATCGTCCCGTCCTTTTCAATATCCCCCCACACAAGTGCATGATAGCGTCGCTCGGTAGTTCTATCGAAAAACTGCCTTGCAAGATGCGTAAGTGATTCTTCCGTTTTTGCTACAACCATAAGTCCGGTCGTATTCTTGTCCAGGCGATGCACCAATCCAGGTCGCCCGTAGTAGTTGTGCATCCTTTTCGGTAAATGTTCAAAATGGTAAACTAATGCATTTACCAGTGTACCCTTGTAATTGCCATATCCGGGATGTACAACCATGTTAGCCGGCTTGTTGACCACGATCAATTCGTCATCTTCATAGTGTATATCCAATGGGATATCCTGCGGGATCAACTCGATCTCTCTAACGGGATATGGCAAAACCATAGAGATCTCATCTCCGGGCTTAACCTTGTAATTCTGCTTAACAGGCTTCGAATTAACCAGGATGTTGCCATTTTTTGCTGCGACCTGAATTTTATTGCGTGAAGTTTTTGGAAGGCGGTCTATCAGAAATTTATCGATCCGAACGATCTCCTGGCCCGGATCGACCTTTAAACGGTAATGCTCATAGAGCTCCTCTTCTTCTGATTCGGCCTCCTCTATGAATTCGTTCATCGGGTCACAATGACTTTAAAGGTCCTTTGGGAATAACCCTTCAAACGCACAAAATAGACGCCATTTGTCAGATGAACCAGATCAACAATATTCGTATCGGTAGAAGCTACCAATTGACCGTATGCACTATATACTTCTGCTCCCGAATAATCAGCAACGTCTGTGCGGATAGTAATCTTGTCAGAAGTCGGATTTGGATATATTTCTACGATGTAGCTCAAGGTTGCCGGCTGCTCCACACCAAGTTCGGCATCCAATGATGTGCTGAACACAGGATGGATCATAACTGACCCTTCTATACTGGAAGCTGTCCACGTAAATCCGTTGTCTATACTGTAAAAGCTCTTGTCGTTGTTGACAAGATTCCTGTCAAGTCCCACGTTCAGGCGATCAGGATCGAATTGTCTCCATCCTACATAAAAAGTCTGACCGACCTTTATTTTGGCAGTATCTTCAAAGTAATAGGTGAAAAATTTATTATGCCCCTGTGAATAAACGGGTTGACGCGGGAAGAATGCGTCATCCTCATACAATACAACCCCGGGTTCTCCTCCGTTATCATCCCAAACGGTAAGAAGGAACAACTTGTCGGAAACGTCATTCACAGATGGCACAAAATGGATCCTGACACCGATCAAGGAATCCTCCTCATAAGCATCATAACGAACGGCCAGCCTCGCCTGAGCTCCTGTCGGACCATATGCTGCCTCTGCTGAACCATCATCATAGCTGTAATAGTTTGCAAAATACTGAACACCAGCTGTTGAATCGTTCTGTGGCAAGTTCGGGAACTGAGCAGCAGCGGTCGCAAGGATTTCAAATGACTGAACCGTACCAGGCTTTGTCTCATCGTACTGGTAACCTCCGCTCAGGTCATGATAGGATGTATAAGTAGTCAGAGGGTTGAAGTTGAGGTCCCCATTTGACATTGCGGCACCGGGAATTGCAAAGACTCCTTCACTGACTCCTCCATAACTGATTTCGACCTGAGCATCCTGCTGATTCTCAGCTAAGTTACTGCCATTGTGAACAACTAATTCGGCAGCATCGGTCATTTTCCCTGAAGGGTTGTTCTTGTAGTGATCCCATGGAACAGAGGTATAGTCCTTCAACAGACTTCCGACCGGATAAACAAACGCAAAATCTTTAAACAGCGTATCCTGGAACCCGGAAAGTGTTCTTAGATGAACGTAGTCGAGATGAAAATGATCCAATGCTCCTGCAAGCGACCCATAATTTCTGAAACGGAACTGAAATCCTTTCTTAAAATAGTCGACATCCACAATATTAATGTGTCCAACTTCAAAAGGACCCACAGCGCCCCCATTCGTACTCCATACCCTTTTCCATTGGTCGAGATCCTTCAGGTAGAACTCCAGCACCAGAGAATCTCCGTCTTCCGGTATATCTCCGAATCCCTGACGCTGATACAAAAAACTGAAGTACACAGAATCTGCAGCATCGACACCACTCATGTCAATAGGCTTGGAAGTAAGTAAATCAGCATAATTGGTGATCGTTGAACCTATGGCGTACGGAAATCCGGCTTCATCAAGGCCATCGAAAGTCACTACCCCCAATGAACGAGGTTCAAAAGCATAACGGTAGTTGTGATATGCAAAGTGGTCCAACCAATATGCGTCAGGATCATTAAGTGTTGCAAAAAACTGTGTAGCAGAATCCTGATAAAACTCAGGACCGGCAATCCAGATCGTGTCAGAAACATCCGGTGCACCAACCGTATCGTAGATATAATAGGGAGGGTAAACCGGGGTGGTAACGTAGTTCACTGGATAGGTCTGAAGATTACCAACCTTCACATTCAATGGTGTGAAGGTCTCATCAACAAATGTAGAGGTCGCCAGGTCATACGTCCTTCTGAACGTTGCCTGAGCTGTGTAAGATACCTCATTTGAAAGTGGCAACAGCGTCGTATTATCGAGCAAACGATACTTCTTGTCGCTCGTTATACCTGGATCACTATAGTCAGCGTTGTACTGTTGAAAATGGTTCTTGCTGAACTCGTCGAAAAATGGCAATGTCAGGGTGTCCGGATAATAAATAACGGTGCTGTCAAAAGTAAGATCGGACTTTAACTGCAGCGAATGTGCCTCAATCGATGTATTTCCGGTCAAGGGACCCAATTCTTCCTGAGCGAACATGATTGTCGCGAACAAGGAAAAGGCATAAAGTAAACAATTTCTCATAGTTACCGGTTAGACCCCTTATTGAGGATTCTTGGATGCATAAACCGTAAAGGTTGAACCTCCCGAAACCTGCATTCCTTCCACAAACTCTGGGGACTGAGATTGAATCCGAGCTGCCACTGAATCCTCATAAGTCAGACACTCAGGGCAAACAGGAAAGAACCCAAAATTACCCATTGATGCCAAACGCTCTTTTGCCTCAAATATTGTCATTCCAACGAGATTTGGAATATCTACGGGAGCACCGAGTTCATTTCTTCCTACAATCAGTATAATTGTCGAACCTATTGGAATACGTACACCTTCACGAATGGTCTTTCCCTTGTACATCTGTTCAAGAACGGCCCCATCCGCCTCATTGGTCGGTTTATACTGGATTCGATACTTCAATTCTCTGTTTTTCAAAATACTTTCTGCAAAACGCTGAGATTTATCAACCAGACTTGGCATTTCGATCAATCGCGACTTCTTGGAAACTCTCAAACGAATAATACGACCTTCTTTCACATGTACTCCGGATACGGTGGTCGGGTCGGGATCCTGATCCAGAATAGTACCCTGAGGTTTTGAGGGATCGTAAATAGAGTCAAGTACATCGTATGCCAAGTCAAGCTTCTCAAGTTCTGAAGCGGCAAAACTTACATTCTTTCCAACGAGGTTTGGCACCTTGATTACCTGACCGTGATTGGTATATGAATCAAGATAGAAAACAGTGATCGTGATCACTAACAAATAGAAAAGTGCCACAATACCGACCTTCTTTAAAAAAGTCTTCGTCCAGATGTATGCTTTAAGTTTTCTGAGCAGCTCCATGGGGTACAACGATCAGGGCAAATATACAACTTCCGATGAATGTGACCGATCAGAAATTGGGAGATAAAGCGTGTGACTTGTAAAAGTCATCGATATACTTGTACGCCTCTTCAGCTGTGTCCACTATTTTATACAGTTCGAGATCTTTCGGTGATATATTCTGCTCTGAATGAAGCATGACATTTTCGATCCATTCGAACAATCCTTTCCAGTACTCTGAACCGATCAAAACCACCGGACGCTCATTAATTTTCTTGGTCTGAATTAAGGTGAGTGCCTCGAACAATTCATCGAGCGTCCCAAAACCTCCGGGAAGGATCACAAAACCTTGAGCGTACTTTACGAAAACGACCTTTCGAACAAAGAAATAGTCGAATTCAAGGTTATGTTCCGGATCAATGTAAGGATTGTGATTTTGCTCGAAAGGGAGATCAATATTGAGCCCAACGGACTTACCACCTCCTTGTTTGGCGCCCTTGTTTCCGGCTTCCATAATGCCGGGACCTCCACCGGTAATTACCCCATAGCCACCCTTCGCGAGCAATTCTGATACTTCGACTCCAAGCTGATAGTATTTATTCTCCGGTTTTGTTCTCGCCGAACCAAATACTGAAATACATGGGCCGATCTTAGCCATTCGCTCATAACCTTCCACAAATTCGGACATGATCTTAAAGATCGCCCAACTATCATTTATACGGATCTCGTTCCAGTCCTTTCTTACCATTTTCATCGGTTTATCGTGTTATGAGTTGCTGTTTAGACAAGGTTTAAAAGTAGATGTTAATGGTAAGAACGCGGTTCAAGACTTTTTATTTTTTCAACAAGATTGTTCACAGAAGCCCGCGAAATGGTATCTTCAAACTGTGATCCGAAACATCTTTTTCATAAGTATATTGATCTGTTCAACTAGTTGCTCATTTGGACAGGGAACTTTTTTCGAACGCAGCGACACAGTCAACAAAAAACGGCTTCTCTACATATCGGGAGGAACAGGCATTGGCTGGGCAGGCTCCATGTCCGTCCTTTACGGGACATGGTACAGTAAACAGAACCTCGGTACTTTTCACTCTTATGACGATAGCAGGAACTGGCTTCAGATGGACAAGATCGGGCACGTTTATACTGCCTGGCAGATCAACAGCCTGACTTCCTCCATGTTCCGATGGACGGGTTTGACAAAGAAGAATGTGCTGCTCATTAGCTCATCCGTAGCATGGGGCTACCAGGCAACACTTGAGGTATTTGATGGGCTCAGCGAAGACTGGGGATTTTCCTGGTCTGATCTTGCTTCAAATACTGCCGGTGTTATTGGATTCACAGCGCAGGAGATCATTTGGAATGAACAACGTTTTTTACCCAAATTCTCCTACCACCCAACAGAATTTGCCGCATATCGCCCCGCTGTACTCGGGAGTAGTTTCAGTGAACGACTACTTAAGGACTACAATGGTCAAACCTATTGGCTGTCGTTCAGTCCTTCCACTTTTTTTGAAAATGGACGCATACCAAAATGGCTTTGCATTTCCATTGGATACAGTGCGCATGCCCGACTATATGGAGATCAAGACCTGGCAACCCTTGAAAACGAAGGAACGATCAGCACCTTTGATTCGAGCAGGGAATGGCTGATGTCACTTGATATTGATCTTTCCAGAATTCCGGTAAAAAAACCCTGGTTAAAAACAGTATTTAAACAATTAAACTACCTGAAAATCCCGTTTCCGGCCCTTTTACTGAGAGAAGGAAAACTACACGGAATCCCTTTGTACTTTTGACCTATTCCTTAACAAGACTAATTCGGAAATTAAAATCTACAATGTTTCCTTCTTTGGGATCAGGACGCATACCGAATTTAGTACGGTCAATTTTACCTTTCCCAACAAAAACAGGTGATCTTCTACCCTTTCCTCCCTCCGATCCAACATATTTCAATTGAATTTCCTGAGGTATTTTCATTCCAAGCATCGTAAAATCCCCGGAGATCAATAGCGCATCTCCACTGACCACCGCACCTTTTGATTCAAATTCAATCTGTGGAAACTTTGCCGCATTCAAATATTCATCCTCCATCAACGATTCATCCCGAAAGCGGTTAAAAGTGGTAAGTCCTTCAACCGGTAAAAACAACTTAATATGTAGATCATTTTCATTTCCAGAAAACATCAAAGTACCTGTTATCTTTTTAAACGCACCTCTAGTTCTCCCCCCCTTCGGGCCCAGTTCAAAATTCAACAAAAAATCATCTTCAGCAATCTGATATGTTCCTTTCATCCCCGTTATTGGCATCCCTGCCGCATTGAAAGGATCGTTATCCGCAACCTCAACAGGATTGCTTACCGTTTTCGAACCATCTTCACTGCTCGCTTGAACGGATTCTTGTTTCGTATGATCAATCGGACTGAGGAATAAACCTACGGTTAAGGTCAGCAAGTACATTATAGTTTGAACTTGTCCTCCTTTTTCAATAACTCCCAAAAGCACCATTCCAATCAGTGCGAAAAGAAAACTATCCGTTCCACCCAAATCTCCCTTTTGAGCACCAAGGAGCAATACCAAACTCAGAAAACCAGCCCATAAACTAAGGACCAATAGCAATGCAAAAATTTTCGCTCGCCTATGGAAATGGAATGCAAGACCCGATGATGCCGCACCTGTAAAAAGACTCATAAGATTTTTACCCATTGAGACATCAAGCACTTCCATTTTGCCTGAATGCTGAAAGGCAAACACCATCACAACAGCCAGTAACAGTACAGGGACACCGTGTTCTTTTGACCGAAGCTGCAAAGATCCCAGAACCGAACCAAGTGCAATAAATAGGATTCCTGCGGCGGAAAGAAAGAAATGCCCTAAAAAAAGTCCAAGGCCAATTAAAATGAGTGCAGCCAATTTTTGAAACCGTTCGTCTGTATCTAACGCATTGGGATTCTTTTTCTTGAACAGTTCAGGCAACTGCACAATCCAATAACCTGAGATGATCAAAACTATTGAGCCCGAAGAAGCGGAACTGATCACATACTCGCCAATGATAAATTGGTCTTCAGAAAAGAGCATAAGAACAGGCAGCAGAGTACCCAGCATCCAACCAATCAACTTATTTCCCCGGAAAAAATAAGACAGCCCGAAAAAAGCCATTTGTAACGCCATGACCATCCATAAAAACGAAACTCCGGAATCTGGAGATCGAAATTGCGTTAAAAAGAAACTGCTTGTGATGGTAGCGCTTAGAATTAGAACCATTGGCTGCATACGATCCGCTCTTCTGATATAAGACACCAGAGATAGCAGTAAAGCTAGAATGGCTGCCAGGATAAGATACACTTCCATCTTGATTTTTTTCAAATATACATCATTTTATTTACCATGGTATATACCTATATCAACAAAGAAAATCCCCGGCTTTCGACCGGGGATATATTCCTTTATTTTTTTAATTGAGCGTAAAGTTGATCGGAAGTCGGCAACGTGTTCTTGCCTTCTTTCCCTTAGCCTCTCCGGCATTCCACTTCGGCATACTGCGAACAACGCGCTTAGCTTCGCGATCGAGGTCTTCACTCACACCTCTTTCAACCGCAATGTTTGAAATAGATCCATCTGCCTCAACAACAAATGAAAGGTATACTCGACCCTGCTCATTCATCTCGATTGATGTTTGCGGATACTGAACATTCTCTTTAATGAACCTTTGAAGTTCCGCAGGTCCACCAGGGAATGATGCTTCAACATCAGGGAATTCAATGATCTCCTCTTCTACTTCAATTACCGTTTCTTCAGCTATAGTAATCTCTGGCGCAACCTCAACAACCGGAGTTGGGATGGTTTCTGAGTTTTCCTCTTCGATGATCTCTTCCTGAACCGGTACAGGCGCATCTACTGCAGCTGGTGGGGGTGGCGGTGCAGGCTCATCTTCCTTCTTTACTTCTTCTTCAAACTTCACTGCCGACTGAGCAACAACAGCCTCTGAACCATCGCCATCAGAAACAGCTTCCTTGTAAGAGAAAGAAGCAAGTACCAGACTTCCCACGAACAGCAGACCGATAAGAACGATAGGAGTTCTTAGCTTTTCGATATCTGCCTCATTGCTTTTCTTCAATTCCATAATACACAAAATTGGTTTGTAAATATACTATTTTTCAGTTCACAAACAGTGTTCCAAAAAATCAACACTCAGACCCTTTTGCTCAATCAAGCTATCCGATCCTTGAACCACGGTACTCCTTTAAACCGAATCGGTTCAAAAAAAGAAAAAATTATCCGATCAGGGAGCTGTATGCGGAAGCATCGAGCAATTCCTCAACCTCAGAAGGATCCGAGATTTTTACTTTGATCATCCAACCCGCTCCATAAGGGTCACTGTTCACCGCTTCCGGATTAGATTCCAATTCAGCATTGAATTCAATTATTTCTCCACTCAACGGCATAAACAGATCAGACACCGTCTTTACCGCTTCAACAGAACCAAAAACTTCTTCTTTACTGATCGTTTCTCCTTCCGTTTCGATCTCAACATAAACGATATCGCCAAGTTCGCTCTGCGCAAAATCAGTAATGCCTACTGTAGCAACATCGCCTTCAATGGAAACCCACTCGTGGTCCTTAGTATACTTCAAGTTTTGAGGTACGTTCATCGTGTAAATATTTTAGGCAAAAGTAGAATTTTTTCTATCCTGCAAATCCCTTCATGAAAATTCTTGTCAACATATTGATCCCCGGGGCACAGGATCAAGTTGAGATAAGTTCTAAGCAAAGGGCCAAAGTTGTCCCAAAAAGAATTCGTACAAATTTTCTACTTTTGCCTCACTATGGTGAATCAGGATCAGATCAAGCAATTATCTCAGCGTATTCAGGCCATTCATGACTATTTGAAACTGGATGAAAAGCGTTTTCAGTTAAAGGAAGAAGAGTTGAAGGCACAGGACCCAACATTTTGGGACGACCCGAAGAAGGCTGAGATCAAGATGAAAGAGATCCGGGGATTGAAATACTGGATAGAATCGCACGATAAACTTAAGGGAAGCCTGGATGATCTGGAGGTGCTGATTGATTTTGCCAAAGAAGGTGCAGCAGAAGAATCTGAAGTTGACGATCATTACAAGAATTTGATCCAAGAGATAGAAGAGGTAGAGCTGAAAAATATGCTTTCAGGCGAGGAAGATCCATTGAGTGCAGTGCTGCAGATCACTGCAGGCGCAGGCGGAACTGAAGCATGTGACTGGGCCGAAATGTTGATGCGAATGTATATCATGTGGGCCGAGAAGAGTGGATATAAGGTTAAGGAACTAAACTTTCAAGAGGGAGATGTTGCCGGCGTAAAAACAGTTACGCTCGAGATCGAAGGTGAATTCGCCTTTGGTTACCTCAAAGGAGAAAACGGAATTCACCGACTGGTACGTGTCAGTCCATACAATGCTCAAGGAAAACGAATGACGTCCTTCGCTTCCGTTTATGTTTATCCTTCTGTAGATGATACGATCGAGATCTACATCAACCCCGCTGATATCACATGGGAAACTTTCCGTTCTGGAGGTGCCGGAGGTCAGAACGTCAACAAGGTGGAAACAGCAGTTCGACTTAGACATGCTGCATCAGGGATCATCATAGAAAACTCTGAATCACGCTCTCAGCTTGCCAACAAAGAAAAGGCCATGCAGCTACTTCGTTCACAGTTGTACGAATTAGAACTGCGCAAAAGACGTGAATCACGTGAGCAGATCGAAGCCGGTAAGAAAAAGATCGAATGGGGCTCACAGATCCGCAGCTACGTGCTTGATGACCGACGAGTGAAAGATCACCGCACAGATTACGCAGTGAATGATCCTGACAAAGTACTTAATGGAGAATTAACACCTTTCCTGAAAGCCTTCCTAATGGAATACGGAGGATAAAACAGGGTTATCATTTTACCTCTTAAGACTAACCGTTCGCCTCATAATCTATCGTTTCACAACTGTTTTAACCCCTGTTGCGGAGTTTTTTATTTTTTTCTGTACGCTTAATATTAGCTTTATACCGATTCACAAGCGTGAACAAAAATTAACCTGTAGTTATGTTTCAAAAAACAACTCTTATACTGCTCCTTCTTGCCGGGTTTTCAGTTAAGGCTCAGATCACGATCAACAACACACTTTACACTCCTAATCAATTGATTAATGGTGTGTTGATTCCGACGGGAAGCGGCGTTTCCGTTTCAAACGTGACATTTTCTGGCGTATACAATCAACTGAGTAGTGGTAATTACCGTTATCAAGTAGGACACTTTTCAACAGCTACCACCACCCTTGCCCAAATGGGCTTTAGCTCGGGAATTGTGCTTTCAACAGGGAATACTTCAGACATTCCTTTAACCCTGGGCGCCAATCCTCAGGCCGCTGCTCAAATGAGTACAGGATATACCTCTTGTACAGCCGGTGAAATCAGAGAGTCAGGCACGTGTCCAACGATTATAAATGACGTCAACGTCCTTGCGGGAACCGTAAATTATTACAACGCTGCTATCCTCGAATTTGATTTTGTTCCTGTTGGCAATGTAGTTCAGTTCAGATATATTTTTGGTTCAGAGGAATATACGGACAATTCAGGTTTTATTAACTATCAATGTTCTTCATACAACGATAAATTTGGTTTCCTTATCAGTGGCCCGGGAATAGCAGGCGGACAAGGATTTACGAACAACGCCAGAAACATTGCCCGCCTCGCTAATGGTTCTCAAGTCTCAATCAATGGCGTGAATAACGGAACTGTTGGATCCAGCGGCGGAGCTCCTTCTGCAGCTAATTGTCTGGCAGCCAATCCTTCGTGGGTACAGAATAACTCGACGGCAGAATACCTAGGGACCATTGACGGAACTGAACTGAACGGAAATACCGTTATACTTACTGCTGAACAAACGGGCTTAACTCCGGGTCAGACCTATCATATCAAACTGATCATCACAGATGTCTATGATGCAGCTTATGATGCAGTGGTCTATCTTGAAGCAGGTAGTTTCACCACGGTAGCCTGCACGAATCCACCTGCTCCTACAACCGGCTCCATAACCCAACCGTCCTGTACTAATCCTACAGGAACAGTTGCGCTTAGCGGCCTTCCGTCCAGCGGGACCTGGACCATTACTGCAAGTCCCGGAGGAATAACGCAAACGGGTTCAGGCACAACCTATAATTTCAGTGGACTACTGCCATCTACGACCTACACATTTGCGGTGACCAATGACCAGGGATGTACATCAATAGCTTCCTCCAATGTGGCGGTGAGTGCTGTTCCATCGAATCCTTCTGCACCTTTAACCGGTTCTGTCACCCAACCATCTTGTCTTTCTCCGACAGGAAGTGTTTCACTTAGCGGTCTGCCGGCTTCTGGAACATGGACAATTACAGCCTCCCCGGGATCACTTACCCAAACGGGGTCAGGAACGAATTATACATTTACAGGATTAAATCCGGGAACGACCTACAACTTTACCCTGACAAATGCACTTGGTTGTACTTCCGGAAATTCATCGAATGT
>Ga0315904_10008401_pt1 | contig 13683 bp, 10 predicted proteins | sample LakEriMetagenome_6_FD_203529 | JGI IMG/M metagenome (GOLD analysis project Ga0315904, IMG submission 203529) | Freshwater fungal communities from buoy surface, Lake Erie, Ohio, United States - Buoy 12 MA120 | ecosystem: Environmental > Aquatic > Freshwater > Lake | place: USA: Lake Erie, Ohio... | reverse complement strand
CGGTTTCGACAAGGATTCCCGCCAGCTTGCGACCAGCCACATGCACATCATTGGGCCATTTCAACTGGGCGGTGGCCCCGGGCAGCAGCCGGTCGAGCTCGTGGCACAACGCGAGGGCCGCGACCAGAGATAGTCGGGGCCAGTGGGCGGGGGTCAGTGCTGGAACATCGGGACCCAGGAAATCCTGAGTGGGATCGAGCACCAGCGAAAAGGTCAGGGCCCCCCCGGTCGACCACCAGCGGTTTCCCCCCCGTCCGCGTCCAGCGGACTGCCGGTCGGCCCCAACAAGGGTGGGGGTCGGCAGGCTGACACTGCCGGCCAATTCGAGCGCCCGGGTGTTTGTAGAGCCGATTTCGGAATGCCATTCGACATGGGCGAACAGCCCCGAGCGGCGCAGGTCATCAAGATCCATCACGAATCAGAGGTGCTCCGTCAAAAGGCAAGCGGGGGCGGGTCACAGGGGGCCGAAGAACTGCTTTGGTAGAATGATAATTACATGTTGTTCAGATCCGCGGCGTCGGGCAATTCGAGACTGCGCCAACAGTACCAGCTGGCGATGGTAGCATACGGCCGCCAGGGAATGGCGAGTTGCTGCGCGGTTTGCCGGTCGGGCAACTGGGGCAATCCGTGGAGCCGCTTGAGCGCCGACCGAATGCCGAAGTCGTCGTGGGGAAACACATCGGTCCGACCGAGCGAGAACATCAGAAACATCTGGGCTGTCCAGACCCCAATCCCCCGAACCTGAACCAACTCTGAGATCACTTCGTCGTCGGTCATCCGGGCCATGCGGGAGAGTCGGACGTCTCCCGCGGCGACGCGGCTGGCCAGGTCGTGCAGCGAGCGGGCCTTCTGGGGCGACACGCCCACCGACCGCAGTTCGTCAGGGCTGAGTTTCAGGATCGACCCGGTGGTGACCCGCCGCGGTCTTAGCCGGTCGCGCAGGCGCATCTCGATCGAGCGGGCCGCCTTGCCAGAGATCTGCTGCGACAGGATTGACTGCACCAGCATTGGGAATCGGGCCCTCTTCAGTCGCAGTGCGAAGGTTCCGACCTGATCGATTACGCCACGCAGCACCGGATCATGGTGTCGCAGATGATCCACCCCTTGTCGCACCACTGCGGGATCCCAATCCATAAACCGCCACCTCTCCCAGGACGCTGCTCCAGACCCAAGTCACCCGAGTGCACAGGAACAATCCCCTCGACTCATCGGTTTGCTGCGAGGGGGGGCGTGAAGAGCCCCTGCATTACGCGCGTCGCGAACCCACAGCATCGACCGACCCCACCCCGCATCCAAATATTGTTTCTAGGCGGTGCTCTGCCCAGTGGAATGGGAGGGGAATCAGCCTGCTTTTTTAAGGAAGTGGCAGATCCGCTCGAAGTCTTCGTTGTTTGCGAAGTGAACCACCAGCTTCCCCGCCTGTTTTGCCTTGAGGCTGATCTCGACCTTGGTCCCCAGGGCGTCGCGGAGTTGGCGTTCGAGGTCGCGAACATGGGCCCCCCCAATCGATCCCCCCCGGGTGCGTCCCTTGGGCTTGTTTCCTCCGCCGGCGGTGGCGGCGAAAGGGAGCACATCGCCGGCAAGTAGCTTCTCGCGGACCACCTCCTCGGTCCGCCGCACACTCAGGCTTTCGGCCTGGATCTGGGCACACAGATCGACCTGATGGGATTCGACCTCCAGCGGCAGCAGGGCTCGGGCATGACCGGCTGAGATTGCCCCCCGCCCCAACGCCTGCTTGACCTGTTCAGGAAGCTCCAGCAACCGCAGGCAGTTGCTGATTGTCGACCGGTCCTTCCCCATTTTGCGGGCCAGTTCTTCGATCGACCCGCCGAACTTGTCGAGATAGCCCTGGAAGGCGGTGGCCTTTTCCAGATCGTTCAGGTCAGCACGCTGCACGTTTTCAACAATCGCCACCTCGCAGACCGATTTGTCGTCCATCTCGACGACGCGGCAGGGAACTTCGGCCAGGCCCACGCGACGCGACGCCAACAGCCGCCGTTCGCCGGCGATCAGCTGCCACCCTTCCGCCACCTTCCGCACCAACAGCGGCTGCAGCACCCCATGTTGGGCGATGCTCTGCACCAGCTCGGCCAGCTCTTCGCTGTCGAACTCGGTGCGGGGCTGGTAGGGGTTCCGCGCAATGCTGTCGACGGGAATCGGAACGTATTCGGTACTGCCTCCCGCCAACGCGGGGGTGCCCAACGCCCCCCCCCCGGCCGAGCCTAGCGCCTCTTCGGTCACGGGAGACTCTCCCCCTCCCAGCAGAGCGTTTAGCCCCCGGCCAAGACGACGACGGGAGGCAAGTTGGGGATCGAGTGATTCGGGCAAGTTCATCTGTGCGTCTTCCATGACGAGTGTCCAGGCAACCAGGGGCGTGACAGTGCGAGCTCCCAGTCCCTTTCATTTCGTCGCGCAGACCAGCAGCGCTTCAGTAGAAGGGACGAGAATCCTTCCGATCCCGGGAAGACTATCCCCTGGCTGGAAGATCGGGCAAGACGAATTGGCCGCGGGAAGACTGCCCACCTCGTCCCGCGCTGGTCGTCTTGCGAGCGCGATTGACTTCCAGTTTGATTGGGCGACTGGCTGGACCGACGGTGCTGGGCAGGTCGTCCCGGGCCACTGCCGCGGTGACGCACCGCCGGTAACCAATCCCAGGGAGGCCAACTACCGCCAGCGGACCGCTGTTCGACGCAGACCGCTTCTCCCACTTACCGCCGCATCCCGCGCACCCCAACCGAACCCAACCTTGGGGATTAGTCAGACGGTCCAGTCCAAGCCAGGGCCTCGGGAGTTGGGCTGGACTCGGAATGGGGATTTGGTGTTGGGGATTTGGTGTCGACCACCCGTTGGCCATCTCCGAAAGCAGAGTCCGGGTGGTTGAATTCGCGCGGAGCCGATCCCTAGGGATTGGGGGCCGAGCCGACCCGCCAGACTTCGAGGTGATAGAGTCGGTCGAGACCGCCGTCGGTCACCGGCTGCCACGCCTCGTCCAGCCAGACCAACGGGGGGACGGCCAATTCGAGTTGGGCCACCGGTCGCCATCGCGCATCACCCGCTGGGGGTCCCTGGAGGCCGGGTTCATGTCGGCTGCGGTCTCCCAGAATGACAAAGGTGGGGGCCCGGTCGACTCCTGGCTTCCGGGTGAACTCCAGGTCCTGCACGGGCTGCACCACAGGCAGACCGTGCGCCCGCAGATGGAACACAAGGGCGGGCTCGGCATAGACGTAGATCAGGGCGTCGATCGGTTGCTCGTGCGAGATCGCCAGGCTCTGCTGGATCGCCTCGACGACTTGCCGGGCCCCGTCGGCCAATCCCCGCTGCGGATGGCCAAGCAGCCAGTCTCGCTGCCAGACGCGGCTTGTTGCCAAAGCCGCTACCAGCAGGAGACCCACCGCCCCCAATCGGCCTAGCCACGACTGCGAACCTGCCCGGATTGGTGTGTGGCTGTCCGTCTTGGACATCAACCAGCCTGCCACCCAGGCTCCCGCTACGAGCCAACTGGCCACCAGCCACGGCAACGTCAGCCGTGGATAGGGGGTGTAGCCGGGCGTCGCAATGGTCAATGAGACCCACCAGGCCAAGAGCAGCCAGACTGGGAACTCTCTCCAACGCGACCAACCCGCTCGTCGAACCAAACAAACCAGCAGCGCGATGGCCGCCAGACAAGTGATGGGCAGTGTGCCGAAACAGAGTCCTCCCGTTGCCAGGAGTGACCACCCCCAAACAGGGACGGAACGCCGGGGGGCATTGATCCAGAGCAGGGTCAGCCCTAACAGCCAGGCAATGCGGCTGGGGAAATCTTCCAGAAACATCAGTGCTTCGAATTGGCGGACAACACTGGCCGCCATTCCCGACCAGCCCACAAGGTATCTGCGGTGGTTGGCCGCCACCACGCTGTAACCTCCCACCGACTCCAACCCCCACAGGCAGGGGAGCCAGAGCCCGACCGCCAGAGTCAACAAGAGCGCCACCCGCCAGACCACGCGCCCCAACGCGGGAGTATCGCTGGTTTCACGTGGAACGGAACCGTGGCCAAAGCCCTTGACCCCCGAAAGCACAACCTCGGCAGCTTGGGGTGATGAGGACTGTTCCGCGATTCGAGATCCGATGCTGTCAGCAGACTCGCGACCCGCGTCATTTCCAGGGGATGCGATGGCAGCGAGATGAACCGCTTGTTCGACATGCGGCAACTCCTCCTGACTCTGGTCTGCCACAGTCGGTGCCAAATCACACTCCCCCTCAGTTGCCTCCGTGGAGCGAGTCGCCGGGGGCGCGCTGGTTTCACGTGAAACGCAAGCCAGGTTGGTCCCGGGTGCAGGAGTTTCTGCCGATCCTGCCCCCGTCGGTTCGCACTGCCAAATCGCACCGTCCAGGTTGGAGGGAAGCGTCCCCGCGATTCCAGCACCGTTCGACCCATCGGTTCCCGGAGTGGCAGCCTGACCACACCCATCGCCCGCGGTGATGGGGTCGAGAGAACTAATCCCCGTCGTGGCGGCTGCAGTCGAAGCTCGAGCCGTTCCACGTGAAACGGCGTCCGCAAGGCCTGCAGATCCCCCGGGCGCTGTCGAAGAGGGACGAGTTACGGACTCAGGAGCAAACCCATCCGACCCGACCCCCACGGTGTTCTGGTTCTCGGAACTGGTTGATGTGCTTGCGGCGGGAGTCGGGCGGAGAGCCGTTCCACGTGAAACGGCGTCCGCCAGACCTGTGGGGCCCGAGACTGCGGGCCCGGAGGCAAGTGGCGCGGACGGCGGTGGGGTGAATACCCGTTGGACTGGATGGGAGACCGACTCCCCGTTGTCGAGAGCTGGAGCGAGATCGCAGGCAGGGGAGGTGGGACCCGTTTCACGTGAAACAGACTCCACCCGAGGGGCGCTACTGTGGACATTGATGGCTGTTTCACGTGAAACGCCTCCTCCTTGAACTCCCCCCACGGTCGTTTCACGTGAAACGGGTGCCGCTCTTGTCACTGCAATCGCGTGGGGCGCTGGCTTCGGAACAGCTTGCCAGCCCGATTGGGTCGGTTTGGAGGCTTCCTCGGGTTGGCTGCCCCCGCGAGGAATTCGCCCAATAACCGGATCGTCCCGATCAGTCCAGCTTGCCGGACCGTCAAGGTGGGGGTTTGTTTCACGTGAAACGGGTTCGAAGGCTGCCCGGGCGGCCAGTCCCCCGGGGCGAAACAGCAGCCAGGGAACCACTGCCGAGCTCCAGATGGCCAGCGGGAGCCACCCGTTGTACTTGGTCCACCAGGCGAGGGCGGCACACCCCGCCGCCGCGAACCACCGTCGACTTCCTCCCCGCTGGATCCATTCCCCCCCGAGGTAGACCGCCGCTGTCAGAAACAGGCACAATGGGGCGTCGGTGAGGGCGGTGCGGGAGAAGTAGGAATGCGGACCCGACAGGGCCGCCAGGGTTCCGGCCAGCAGCCCTGCCGCCGGACCAAACCACTGCCGCCCCACCCACCAAACCAGAGGAACCAGCAGGCAACCACAAATCAGCCCGGGCAGCAGCGGGGCACTCCCAGTCGCCCCTCCCAACGAAATCGAGAGCTCAATGAGGGCTGGAACCAACGGCGGGGCATAGAGGTGCCGGGCGGGATAGGCATAGTCACTCTCGGGCCCGAACCAGACGTTGGAGGCATAAACCCCCTCATCGAAATGGGCCAGAGCCACCTGCGACACGCCGCCCCACCGCAGCACAATCCCCAATAGGGTGATCATTCCCGCCAAGCCCACTTCGCGCGGGGAGAGGGGGAACGATTGCTGGCAGACCGCAGCCCGAGGACCAGACGACGCAGCCATGGAGGGGAGAGGAAGACAACCGGGCACAAGGGATCGTGACCACGGAGGATATCAGATTCTTGGCTCGTGTCGGCACCAGGGGACTGGCACTGGGAAAATTGGCGTGCGGCCGGGCCACACCCACCCGGGGCGAAAGCGCCTAGCGCCGAACCCTTGGATTCTCTCGCTGGTACGAGTCACTCTCGAGGAGTCCCCGGTCTGCCGGTCCGGCGGGTGGCGAACCAGTCGGCTTCGCCACAGCTGAGGAACGAGCTTTCGAACGGACAGCTCCCGGAACACTCCGCTCCCCGCCAATTGAAGATCTCCCGGAAGGTTCCTCGTATTTAGGGCCACGACGAAAGAATGCTGGCGAACTCGGCCGCGAGGCCTCAGCCGAGGTGGGGACCGAATCCCCTGGCTCCACGGGAGGCGGTACCGGCCGCTCCTCCAGCGATCGCTCCTTCGCGGGCTGATCTTCCAATGGCAGATCATCCACCCGTGAACCCTCCCCCGTGCGCTGCTCCTCAGCTGACTCGGACGATTCGGACTCAGCGGTGTTGTCGGCAACCACCTCGTCCTCAGTCAGGGGAGCCATGCGATTGGGAAGCGAAATCGATTCCACTCGCAATTTGTATTGGACCGGCTGTTGATCGCGGAGATCGTGGACCAGAGGTCCCGCGGGGGGAGTGATGACTACCTGATGCGTGGCGTCGAACTTGCGGCCATCGACAGGCTTCAATCGGGCCACCACCGTCAGCCGTTCACCTTGGGGAATTGACTGCCACGGGACCCGCACCAGAAAGCCCGATCCCAGCAGCCCCCTATGCCAGAGCGCAGCCACTTCATCGCGCGGAATCGACCAGGATCCCAGTTGCTGCTGCTCGCCCGATTGGGAGAGGTCGAGCAGTTCCAATTCGATGTCTCCCCCCAGCTTCACCAAGTCGCCATGCTCGTCGACCGGAGAGAGCAGAACAGTCAGTCCCTCATCTCCCGGCGCGGGGTCACTGTCCCAGCCCCCTGTCATCAATGAATTCAAGGTCAGCTTGGATGCGCGATGCAGCGCCTGCGATTGCTCAGATGGGAGGGTCTGCCGACCTGATTTGGCCAGTTGCGACCGCAGACTGTCGGCATCCGACTGGGCGACCCGCAGGTCGGTCTCGAGGCGCGTCAGCCGATCTTCCAGAACCATACGCAGGTCCTCCTGCTGGCGCAGTTCCGACTCGAGGGCTTCGAGGTTCCCACGCGCGGCACAACCGGCGAGAGCCAGCAGACCCAGCAGCACTCCCAGAGCACGGCAACAGGGCATAATGCGCGGAACAGAGACCGGGACCGACAACCGCCGGAAAGGAAACGGGCCGGGAGAGTACCATGCCTCGTCGGGGGCGTCACTAGGAGTTTGTGACGACCTATCTCGCCCAGTCATCCCGTCCGACCGCGATTGTCTGCCCCGTTGGTCCAGTTGGTCGGGTACCGGAGTGGGGCCGACTGGCACCCGGTACAACCGGCGTTCATTGCGGGGGACTCAACTGGGGTCGATCACCCGAATCTGCAGTGGGCGTTCGAAGGCCTTCTCGAACGACTTGGCATGGTTCCGCACCTCCCACAATTCCAGGTGACAGTCACGTGCGGGGGTCAGTTCGAGCAACACCGCCTTGGAATCGATTGGCCGGAACCGGGCTTGCGCAACGGACTGCAAATGGCTGCGGTCGAGGCTCTCGGCAATCCGCAGGAATGAGCAGAGCACCTTCACGGTTTCCCGGGCCGCCTTGTCGAGCATCGCGTACTCGGGATGCTTCATGCGGGGAAACGCCTTGTGATGAAACAGCACGGTCGTCGCGATGATGGTCAGCTCGGTCTGATCAAACCCCAGCAGGTCGGCGTTACGGATAAAGTAGTAGGAGTGCACGCGGTGCTGCGAGTAGCTGAGGAAACCACCGATATCGTGCAGAAGGGCCGCATGTTCGAGCAGTTCGCGTTCCCAGTCTCCCGCCTGGTGAATTCCCAGTTCCCGCGCCGAGTCGAACAGTTGCCACGCCAGGCTGGCGACGTGGCGGGCGTGCGTCTCATCGAAGTTGCAGCGCCGCCCCAGCTCGAGCACACTCCGCTCGCGGAAGGAGACCAGTTGAAATAGCGGAGCGTCATCCGAGCGTTGCAGCCAGTCGATCGGCAGCCCCTCGCGCAGGCCCCGTTCCGACAGCTGGAATCCCGGGACGTTCAATTCCTCGAGCAGTGTCTCGAGTACAGCCGCCCCGGCCACGATGATGTCGGCGCGCTCGGGGTTGATGCCCGGCACCTCACGCCGGCGTTCCAGCGGCATTCCACACAGCATCTTCACGGTCTCGCGCAGTTGCGCCCTCGTGATGAAGTCTCCCTTCTGCAGGCCCCGCTTGGAGATCATCCGCATGGTGATCTCGGCCAGGTTGCAGGCGGTTCCCGAACTGGCGATCGCCTGCTCGATGGGAAATGTCCGCAGCCGCTGCAGGGTGCGCACCGACCGCGTCCGCACGTAGCGCTGCAGCCGGGCGTACTTCTTGGCCGAGACCGGCCCGGTGTCATCCCGGCGGAAGAACATGCTGGTCAGCCGGATCGCTCCCAGTTTCAGCGAGTCGAGAAACCGGTACTGCGTCTGGTCGCCAATGATCGTCTCGGTGCTGCCGCCGCCGATGTCGATGAACAGGGTCTGCCGGGAACCGAGGTTGGCCCCGCTCGAGACCCCCAGATAAATGAGCCGGGCTTCTTCTTTGCCCGAGATGACCCGCACGTCAATCCCGGCGATGCGGCGCAGATGCCGGACGAACACGGCGCGGTTCTCGGCATCGCGCGTGGCCGAGGTGGCGACAGCGATGATGCGATCGGCCCCCCGCGAGCGGGCGATCTCGGCGAACTTCGCGCACACCAGGCTGGCGCGACGCATCGCCTCGGGTTGCAGCCGGTTCTTGCGGAACTCTCCCTCTCCCAGACGCACCGTTTCCTTCTGCTCGGTCAACACGGCGAACGAGTGATTGGGATAGAACCGCACGAGCAACAGCCGGATCGAGTTCGTGCCAATGTCGAGAAACCCCACGCTGTGTTCCCCGGTGGCGGCAACCGGTGTTTCGGGAAGGGGCGCGGTGGGCATGCGGGGAGGCGGGCTTCAGCGGAAAGAGGGAACGGGAGGCAGCGGCACGTCAACACGCCAGCATACCATGCGTGGATGGCGGACCGGTATTGGGACCCGCTTGAAACCGGTCGAGACGAACCGGGACTGTGCGCCTCGCGATTTGGCGACACCGAACGGTGTGAATGACCTCAGACGGCGCGGTGCGGCGGCGGACGATCGACCGGTCGGCGCATCACTTCGCGCCAGCAGTACTGGCGGCCGGGATGCTCGGCCGGTTCCCCCAGTACCAGAGAGAGCAGAATCGCCAGGGACACCCCCACCACACAGGGAACGACAATCGCCCAGTAGGGAGAAAGATGGTCGGCCGCGCCCGTCAACGGTTTCCAATAACTCCATACAATCGAGACCACCAGGCAGAACAGCACGGCCGGGATGGCCGAGCGTGCCGTCGCGCGGGGGACGAACATTCCGATGAAGAACAATGCGGCGAGCGGGCCGAGGAACAGATTGAACGCCCGTGGCATGAGGTCGACAATGTTGAACTCATACTCGCGCGAGACAATGGCAATCACCAGGGCGAACCCGATGCAGACCAGCCCCAAGAACACGGTCAGCCAGCGGGCCATGGACAACTGCCGAGCCGCCGACTGCCGGTCTCCCGGCTCGTCGCGAACGAAGTCGGCAATGGCGACTGCCGCGATGCTGTTCACCCCGGCCACCAGGGTCTGCATCGCGTCGCAGAGAAAGTTGGCCAGGATCAGCCCGGCACATCCCATCGGCAGTTCGTGTGAGTAGAAGTAGGGCATCAGTTTGTCGCCGGCGTCGCGGGCAGACATCCCTTCCGCCAGCCGTTCGGGCCGAGTGGTGTAGTAGTGCAGCAGGGCCAATCCCGACAGTCCCAGCAACAGGCCGATCGACAGCGACGACAGCATGTTGACGATGTAGCTGCGGGTTGCGGCGTAGGCACTGCTGGTCGAACTGTAACGCTGCAGCACCACCTGATCCGAGGCGTGCGTGCAGATCTGCCAGAAGAACCCGTTGATGGCCACGGTGCCAATCGTCATCCGCACGCGGGGATCGAGGCTGAACCAGGGGGGGCGGGTATGGGCGCTGTCGATGGTCGAGGCGGTCTGCCACCAGCCGGCCGGGCTGTCTCCCGTGGTCAGCCAGACAAACACGACAATTCCCAGCGCCCCGCCAAACAGCATCAGTGCCTGCAGGACGTCGGTCCAGATGACGGCCTCGAACCCGCCGAAGAACGCATACAGCGTGGCAGCCAGACCCAACACGATGATCACGGAATAGATGTTCCAGCCTGCCATGGCCGAGAGGGCCAACGAGCCGCTGTACATCACCATCGAGATCCAGCCGAGGCGCAGCAGGAAAAACAGCCCGCTCCCCAGCCGGCGGGCGGAGCGATTGAACCGCAGCTCGAGGTAGCTGTAGGCGCTGGTCAGCCGCAGCCGCATGAAAAACGGGATGAACAGTGGAATGACCATCAGCATCGCCAACGGCCATCCGAGATACGTGCCGAACACGCTGACGCCGTTCTTCACCATCTCGCCCGTCAGGCCCAGATAGCTGATGGACGAGAGCAGGGTCGCCATGATCGACAGCCCCACCGCCAGCCAGGGCATCTGGCGATTGCCGAGGAAAAAGGTCTCGGTGTCTTTCTGCCGGCGGGCCGACCAGACCACGATGGCGGCGGTGGCCAAGAGGTAGGCCACCACCATGCCGTAGTCCAGCAGGCGCAAGCCTCCCGCAACAGAGGTCGTACTCGCGTCAGCCAACAGCCAGGGTGCCATGCGGTCTCCCGGGGGTGAACGGATCAAAACAGTCCGATCTTATCCGAGCGGCTCCGCTGGCAAAACCAGCCGCCCCGGGGAAGCGCCGACTTTCCCCCGCGTTGGCGGGCTGGCTATTCTGGTTCTGTCGATTCTTCCCAGAACTTCTGCCATTCAGGTCCCGCATGCGCACCGTGATCTCTGCCGACGAACTGCGGACGGGAATCGCGAGTTTGGCCCGCCGCCTCGAGACCCACTACCAGGGCCAGCCCGTGATGATCGTGGGCCTGCTCAACGGCTCCCTGCTGTTTCTGGCCGATCTGGTTCGCGAGCTGCGCATCCCGGTCGAGTACGACACGTTGCGGGTCTCGGCCTACCGGGGAGAGGCCACCACCGCCGGCGCGGTGCGTGTCGAAGTGGGGCACGTTCCCCCGGTGCGGGGCCGACACCTGTTGCTGCTGGATGACATCCTCGACACCGGCGCGACTCTGCAGGCGGTGACAGAACTGGCCCGGGGTTGGGGAGCGCTCTCGGTGCGGACCGCCGTGCTGTTGTGGAAACGGGACCGCACCCGGGCCGGGTTCTTGCCCGATGAGTACATCCGCGAAATTCCCGACGTCTTCGTCGTGGGGTATGGCCTCGACTACAATCGAAAGTACCGGCAACTTCCCAAGATCGTGGAATTCGATCCGTCCATCCCGGCGGCTCGCCAAGGCCTTCCGTCGTGATCAGGACGAACCGGGATTCCGTCATGCGTTGGTCTGCGGCCACCACCTCCGGCCCGGCTCTCCTGTTTTTTTCGCGAGTCTTCGCTCATGTCGAATGATCAACCGGTGTTTGAAGAAGAGATCCAGCCCAAGAAGGGGATGAGCACGACCGCCAAGGTGGTGCTGGTGATGCTGGGGGTGGGAGGGGTGGCGATGCTGCTGTGTTGCGGCGGCCTGTTTGGGGCAGGGGTCTGGCTCAAGCGGACCGTTGATCAGGCCCAGGTGACCAACCCGGTGGAGGTGGAACAACTGGCTCAGGAGATCGCTTCCATCCGACTTCCCGAGGAGTACCGTCCTCAAATGGGCTTGCAGATCCCCATACTGGGAATGCGGATGGCCATCTACAACCGCACCGACAGTCCCCAGGCGATGGCGATGCTCATGGAAAACAACATGGGTATGAATCCCGCCGATCCCGCCCAGCGCGATCAGATGCTCAGTCAAATGAAGCAGCAGATGGGAATGCAGGGAGCGGACCTCAGCGAGACTGAAGTCCGTGAGATCGAAGTGGCCGGGCAGAAGGTTCCTTTCCAGTTCGGCACGCTGACCAAGAATGGAGTCAAGCTGCGGCAGGTGATGGGTTTCGTCCCGCTGAACAAGGGACTGGTGCTGGTCACCATCGCCGCCCCAGTCGATGACTTCGATGACGATGCGGTGGTTGCGATTCTGCAATCGATCGGGGAACCGGGGACAGCGGCCGACAACGAGGCGGCTTCCGGCTCGCCCTCGGCAACTCCCACGGGCGAAACCGCAACACAGCCTTCCCCCGCCGGCGACAACGCGGGGGACAATCCCCCACCTGTCGACGAACCGGTCGAAGCCGAACAGCCCGAACCCGCCAGTGTCCCTCAATAAGTCCCCCGGTCAACCGGGGTTGTCGACCCAACCGGACCTTGATTGGTCGGGCCGGTTCGTCGCAGCCCACTCCGATTCCTGCCCCCTGCGTCAGGACCGCCGCATGTCTCACTTGGCTCGTTCGATCCCGGCCCCCCGGTTGCCGAAGGTGGGGGGACTGGTGTTCTCCACATTGTGGTTGACCTGCACGCTGGCTCGTCTCGCATCGTCCCAAGATCAGCCCACGGGGTCGGCAGCCGAGACGCGGCAAACCCAGCGTGCGGCGCTCGAGCCGTTCCAATCGCTGGTGGGAGGCTGGCGTGGCGTGGGCCAGCCCAAGCGCGGTTCGAACGTCGGTGCCTGGAGCGAGACGGCCGAGTGGGTCTGGGATTTGAAGGGGGAACAGGGCCCGGCGCTCTGCGTCGAGTTTGCCGGGGGGAAGCAGTTGCAGTCGGCCCGGCTCGGGTTTGATCCCGACAAAAAAGAGTATCTGCTGGAGGGGAAGCTGGCCGACGACGAAGTCCGGAGGATGACGGGAGTCCGGACGGGGAACCGGCTGGTGATGGAATCGAAGGCCGAGGATCAGACCGTCCATCAAGTGACCCTGACGCTGCTGAACGACAAGCGGACGCTGCTGCTGTATCAGACCCGCACGCCGCGGGCGACGCAGTTCACCCGCGTGGCCGAGGTGGGCTACACACGCGCCGGCACCCGGCTGGCCGAAGAGGGGGTGACCGGGCGCGAGTGCATCGTCACCGGCGGGTTGGGAACCCTTCAGGTCGAGTACAAAGGAAACAAGTACTGGGTCTGCTGCACCGGCTGCCGCGAGGCGTTTGTCGACGACCCCGAGGGAGTTCTGGCCGAGGCGGCGGCCCGGGCGAAGAAACACCCGTAAGCTGGCCCCTGGTCGAGGCCGCAGCCAGGGATGAATCAGTGCCTCTGACGCAGCGCGAACCGAATTGGCGGAGTGAACGGAGGCGGAGATGACCCTCTTGACACGGCTGATTGAGACGGTGCTGCTGCTGGGGGTGCTGCTGTTTTGCCTGTTCGGCTTCCTGGCGACCTTCGAGCCGCTGGATCGCACGACCCAATGGCTGTGGAGAGTCATCTACGTCCTGGTGGGGATCGCCTCTCTGATCGGCGTGCTTCGTCTCCTGGGGAAGCGCCGTGCAACAAAAACACCCCCGGGACGGGATCGTCCCGACCGGAGGTGAGTGCTGGTGGCCGACTTTACAGCGTCATCGCCTCGACTGCGGCGACGAAGCGACCGGTATCGCTCTCGAGGAACGATCCAATCACCTCGAACACCGAGTCACTGAAGCCTCCGACGTTCAGGATGTCCGGACGCTCGGGAGCCTGCATGGTGCTGTACGGCTGCAGGTCAATGCAGATCAGCTTCGGGCTGGGGATCTCCGCAC
>Ga0315904_10008398_pt1 | contig 13684 bp, 9 predicted proteins | sample LakEriMetagenome_6_FD_203529 | JGI IMG/M metagenome (GOLD analysis project Ga0315904, IMG submission 203529) | Freshwater fungal communities from buoy surface, Lake Erie, Ohio, United States - Buoy 12 MA120 | ecosystem: Environmental > Aquatic > Freshwater > Lake | place: USA: Lake Erie, Ohio... | reverse complement strand
CCCGTTCTGTGACATAGAACGTATCGATGGCCGCCCCTTTCTCGGTGACGATCTTGGCCAACACCAGGTTGAGGCCGAGTTCGGTGAGTGCCTGAGAAAGTGCAAAAAGCAGACCGACCCGGTCCTCGGTCTCCAGGTCGATGATGGTCGGCCCGTTGGGGGTGGACCGCTCGAACCGGATGGCGGGCTCCAGGGATTCGCCCGCCAGGGCCTGATACAGGGGGCGGGTCTGGGCGGCGATGCGACGCACGGCCGGCCGGACATCGGTCCCCTTGGCCAGCACCTCGCGGATCAACCGCTCGAAACGCTCCCGGACCGCGGCATCCGGGGCGGCGCCGGTGCGTGCGTCCGTCACGTGGAAGCTGTCCAGCACCACCCCGTCGGCCCGGGTGAAGATCTGTGCCGACAGGATGTTGAGCCCCGCCGCCGTGAGGGCCCCTGTGAATTTTGTGAATAACCCGGGTCGGTCCCAGGTGCAGAAGTGGACGCGGGTCCATCCGCGGTCCTTGTCCTCGTTCCACAGGACGGCCGGCTCGAGGGCCCGGTCCTCCTGCGTGAGCTGCAGGTGGATGAACTGGTGGACCAGCGTCAGGTCGCGGGCGATCTGGCGGGGCGAATGGATCTGGAAGTACCGCCCCGGCAGCCCGTCGAAGTGGGCAGAGATCTCCTCCTCGGAGAAGGTGCGGGGCAGCAGGGCCTGCACCTGCTCGCGGAGCAGTTGCCGCTGCCGCAGCTCGGCCTCGATGAACTCCGGGCCGCCCCGGAGGACCGCGCTCGCCCGCTTGTGGAGGGTCAGGAGGAGGGAGTCCTTGAAGCTGTTCCAGAGCGTGTCGCTTGTGCCCATCGAATCGGCGAACGTGTGCAAGGTCAGCAGGTCGAGGTTCTCGAGGCTCTGGACCTGCGCGGCGAAGGTGCGGATGACCTCCGGGTCGTCGAGGTCCCGACGCTGGGAGGTCTGCACCATCGTCAGGTGGTGCTCGATCACCAGCGACAGGGTGTGGGCCGTCGCCCCGTCGAGCCGGAAGCGCTTGGCCACCTTGATCGCCAGCTCGGCGCCCACCAGTTCATGACGTCGGCCGGGGTAGGCCTTGCCGCAGTCGTGGAGCAGCAGGGCGAGGTAGAGGACGAACGGGCGCTCCACCCGGCGCAGCAGGTCGGTGTAGCCCGAGAAGGGCCGGGCCTCGGCCCCCCAGACCTGGTCCAGCTTGGCCACGCAGGTCAGCGTGTGTTCGTCGACCGCATATTGGTGATAGAACTCGTGCTGGACGAGGTTGGTCATCTTGTCGAACTCGGGCAGGAATCGGCCGAGCAGCCCCACCTCGTGCATGGCCCGCACCGAGGGGGCCACGTTCCCACGCTGGTTGAGGATCTCCAGGAAGGTCGCCTGGTAGTGGGAGTTGGCCTTGAAGCCCCGGTCCACCAGCGAGACCTGCTGCCGCAGCAGTTGGGCAAGGTCCGGGTGGATCGACAGGCCGCGCCGCTGGGCCTCCAGGAAGGCCCGTAGGATTCGGCCCCGGTCCTGGCGCAGGATGCCCCGGTCGACCATGTGCAGCTGCCCGTCGACGATCCGGAATCCGTCGAACTCCTCCGCCGGCTTGGCCGCACCCCGCCTCGCCTTGGCCTTCGACGCCCTCGACTTGCCGGGGCTGGGCACGAGGGCCAGGCGTTGTTCGAGCGTGCGGGTCGTGAGGTAGAGGTTGCGCGCGTGGGTGTAGTACTCGCGCATGAAGGCCTCGGTGCGGGCGCGCGGTGACCGGTCGGTGAAACCCAGGCCGTGGGCGACGGCGGGCTTGACCGTGGGCGTGAGCACCTCGGCGGCCCGACCCGCCTGGTGATGCAGCTCGTTGCGGGTGCGCAGCAGGAAGTCGTATGCCGCCTCCATCTGCTTGCGCTCGCCGGCGCTGAGGAACTCGGCGCGTTGGAGGTCCATCAGCGAACGGGTGCCGTGCTTGAAGTAGGCCATCCAGAGGAGGTTCTGGTAGTCGCGCAGGCCGCCCACGCCGTTCTTGATGTTCGGTTCCTGGAGCGCCGGTGAATTGCCGTGCTTGGCCCGGCGGCTGGCCTGGTCGGCCAGGCGCTGGGCGATGTACTCGTCCTCGTGGCCCTTGACGCACTGGCGTTGCACCTCGCGCTGCAGCCGGTCGAAGAGCGCCTCGTCGCCGGTGATGCGACGGGCCTCGATCAGGGAGGTCTTGGCCTGCATGTCCTCGTTGGCCAGGCGCACGCAGTCGTCCACGGTGCGGACCGCGTGGCCCACCTTGAGTCCGATGTCCCAGAGCGTGTAGAGGAGGCCGCTGGTCCACTCGGCGAGCGCCTTCAACTCCGGCCCCTCCGGGTCCAGCCCGTCGCCGTGGAGGAACATCAGGTCGATGTCGCTGCAGGGGTTGAGTTCACCGCGCCCATAGCCCCCGAAGGCGACCAGCGCCACCTTGGGCGCTTTGCCTTTCGGCGCGGGGAACACGCTCTGGATCGAGCTCCAGAGGTGGCGGACCAGCACATCCATCATGGCCGACCGGGCCCGGCACACCTCGAGGCCCGAGGCTCCACCCCGGTGGACGATCTTGAGGCGGTGTCCCTCCACCTTGAGGAAGCGCTTGTACCTCGGCAGCTCGTCGGAGGGCTTGCTGAGGGGCGGAAGCACCAGTTGCCGTCGCGCGCTCTCTTCGATCTTGGCGATCAGGGGATTCATCGGAAGATCGAACCCTGAGCCGATCGGGCCGACCGGGCAAGGACGCCGCGCCGTCCGGGGCGCGGGCCGACCGATCATCGTGTCCCGATGCCCGGCTCGTGCCTTGTCAGGCTGCGCGCGGCCGGCCACCGTCGCCTTCCCGGAAAGACCATGTCGCCGCTGCCCTACGAGATCGCCCTGGCCCTGCGCTACCTGCGGCCCAAGCGCACCTTCGTGTCGATCATCACGCTCATCTGCGTGCTGGGGGTGACGCTGGGCGTGGCGGTGCTGATGATCGTCATCGCGGTGATGACCGGATTCGGGGAGCAATTGCGCGAACGCATCCTGGGCTTCAATGCGCACCTGCGGGTGGAGGCCGTCGGCCAGCCGCTCCCCCGATGGCGCGACGTGGCCGCGACGATCTCGTCCAACGCCTCGGTGCGGGCCGTGGCGCCCTACGTGCACACGCAGGTGCTCATGGAGACCCAGCCGGAGTCCGGCAACCCGCGTCCCTTCGCACCGGTGCTGCGCGGGGTGGATCCGCTGCTGGAGCCCCGGGTGTCCGAGGTGCCGCGCGGGATGATCTCGGGCCGCTTCGACGTCGGTCCCAACCAGGTGCTGGTCGGCGTGTCGCTGGCCGAGGCCCTCGGCCTCAAGGTGGGCGACTCGCTGGCCGTGTACTCGCTGCCGGCCCTGAAGCGGATGCACGAGGCCTGGGAGGCCGGGCGCAAGGAGGTGGATCCCCCGCAGAAGTTCCATGTCGCCGGGGTGTTCGACGCCGGCCTCTACCAGCTCGAGATGTCCTCGATGATCACCGGCCTGGGCGACGCGCAGGACCTGCACGGCATCGAGGACGACGTGACCGGCATGTCCGTGATGCTGCACAGCCCCGACATGCCCACCACCAGCCGGGTCCAGTCGGAGATCGCCTCGGCCCTGGGCGGCGAGTTCCAGGTGGTCTCCTGGATGCAGGACAACCGGCAGCTGCTCGGCGCGCTGGTCGTCGAGAAGAACATGATGTTCTACCTGCTGTTCTTCATCGTGATCGTCGCGGCCTTCGGGATCATGAGCGCCCTGATCACCTTCGTGGTCCAGAAGACGCGCGAGATCGGCATGCTCAAGGCCCTCGGCGCCACGCCCGCGCAGGTGGCGCTCGTGTTCCTGTCGCAAAGCCTGGTGGTCGGGGTGGTGGGGGTGATCAGCGGCTTCGGCCTCGGGTGGACCGGGGTCCGGTTCCGCAACGACTTCCTGCACTTCATGAACCGGACCTTCGACCTCGACCTGTTCCCGCCCGAGCTCTACCAGTTCCGGGAGCTTCCCGCCCGCATCGTGACCTCCGACGTGGTGATCATCTGCGGCGGCTCGCTGGTGATCTGCCTCCTGGCCGGGGTGATCCCCGCGCTGCGGGCCGCCTGGCTCCAACCCGTGCAAGCCCTCCGCCATGAATGAGCGTCCCGGCAGCGGTCCCCTGATCCGGGCCGAGTGCGTCCACAAGGGCTACTCGTTGGGCCGACGCCGCCTGGAGGTGCTCCGGGGCGTGGACCTGGCGGTCGATGCCGGGGAGTTCGTGGCCCTCCGGGGGGCGTCCGGTGCGGGCAAGAGCACGCTGCTGCACCTCATCGGCGGCCTGGACCAGCCGGACCGGGGCTCCGTGCAGGTCGCCGGTGTTTCGTTGCAGTCGCTCGGGCCGTCGGAGCTGGCGCGGTTCCGCAACCGGGACGTGGGCCTGATCTTCCAGGCCTTCCACCTGATGCCCGAGTTCGACGCGCTGGAGAACGTGGCGCTGCCGGGGCGCATGGCCCGCCGTCCGATGGGCGAGGTGATGGCCGAGGCCGAGGCGCTGCTGCGTCGGGTCGGATTGGGCGATCGCCTGGATCATCGCCCCGGGGAGCTTTCGGGCGGCGAGCAGCAGCGGGTGGCCATCGCCCGGGCCTTGGTCAACCGGCCAAGCCTCATCCTCGCCGACGAGCCCACGGGCAACCTGGACTCCCGGACGGGCGAGGAGATCGTGCGGTTGCTCCTGGAGATCCGCGCCGAGCGCGGAGTGACGTTGGTGGTGGCGACCCACGACGCCCGCCTGGCCGACCGTGCGGACCGGGTGGTGAACCTGGTGGACGGCCTGGTCGTCGATGCCTCCCACCCGGGGGGGCGGGACGGCGAGTCGTCGGGCGGGGAGCCATCGCCGCCTTGAGCCCTGCCGGTCAGCGCGTGCCGGAGAGCTCCAGGATGCGATCGAACACCGCGGCCTCGAGCGGCATGACACTGAGGCGCGACTGGCGGATGAGCGGCATGTCCCGCGTGACCGGGTCGGCCTTGAGGGTGGCCAGGTCCACCGGGCGGACCAGGGCCTTCCGGGGGGCCAGGTCCACCACGGACCAGTCACCCTCGGTCGCCGTCGGGTCCGGGTAGGCCTCACGCACGACCTCGGCGATTCCGACGACCTGCTTGCCGGTGACGCTGTGGTAGTAGAGCACCGCATCGCCGGTCTTCATCGACCGCAGGTGGTTCCGGGCCTGGAAGTTCCGGACACCCGTCCATGCGGTCCGGCCGTCCGCGACCAACTGCGACCACGGGTAGGCCTCGGGTTCCTGCTTCACCAGCCAACAGCGCTGCGCCATGCGGGCATCGTGCCCCGGTGCCGGACATCGGCAAGTCCCCGCGTACCTGCGGCGGAACGACGCTGGAGCGCTCTGACCGTTCGGGTCCTGCCTTGCGTTTCCCCGGGGAACGGCCTAACCGGAGGCACGTCCTTCCATGAACCCCTCTTACGAAGACCTCGCCGGGATGATCGACCACTCGCTCCTGCATCCGACCCTCACGGATGCCGACCTGAAGGCCGGTTGCGAGCTGGCGGCCCGCTACCAGGTGGCGTCGGTCTGCATCAAGCCCCATGCGGTGCCGCAGGCCGTGGAGTGGCTGGCGGGCACCGGGGTGGCGGTGGGCACCGTGGTGGGGTTTCCCCATGGCGGGAACGCCGCCGAGGTGAAGTGGCGGGAGACCGAACTGGCCTGCGCGCAGGGGGCCGAGGAGATCGACCTGGTGATCAACATCGGCAAGGCGCTCTCGGGCGACTGGGAGTACGTCGAGGGGGAGATCCGAGGGGTGTGCGAGATCGCCCACCGTCACGGGGCGCGGGTGAAGGTCATCCTGGAGACGGACTTCCTGCATGCCGGCGGTGCCGGCCTGGACGGTGACGACCTCAAGCGCACCCTGTGCCGGTTGTGCGAGACGGCCGGGGCCGACTGGGTCAAGACCTCGACGGGGTTCGGATTCGTGAAACGGCCGGGCGGTGGCTACGACTACCAGGGCGCCACCGAGCACGACCTGGCCCTGATGCGTGCGGCGGTCTCGGAGCGGGTGCAGGTGAAGGCGGCCGGCGGCGTGCGTGACCTCGACGGGCTGCTGAGGGTCCGGGCGCTGGGTGCCTCCCGGTGCGGGGCCACGGCGACCGCGGCGATGCTGGACGAGTTCCGCCGCCGCGAGGCCGCCGGCACCCTGGGCACCACCCCGGCTCCGACCCTCGGCGGGGGAGGGTACTAGAGAACCGCATCCGTGCCATGAAGCGCGCCGCCCTCCGCCTGCCGCCGTCGACCGGGCTGATCCGCGCGCCGGGGCGGTGCCCTCGGGGGGCTGAGTGCCGCCGTGGCCGAACGCGGAGCGCCTTCACGCTGGTCGAGTTGCTGGTGGTGATCGCCCTCGTGGCCGCGCTGGCCGCCCTGCTCCTGCCGGCGCTGGCCTCGGCGCGGGCCAAGTCGGCCCGTGTGGCCTGCCTGTCCCAGTTGCACCAGCTCGGCCTCGGGTTCGCGCTGTACCTGGGGGACCACCAGGACCGGTTGCCCGACCGGCGCGACCTCAAGCGGTCGCTGGGCTACCGGCCGTGGTCGGATTGGCCCCCGTCAGACCCCCGGGCCGGCTGGACCGTCGAGGCGCTGGCCCGGGCCGGCGGCGGGGCGGGGTGGTGCCCGGGAATTGGGAATGGCGCGCTGGCCGGGGCCGCGCAGGTGGTCCAGCGGGTCCCGGGTCCGGCCGATGGTCATCCCGGGATCCGCACCGGTTTCTGGCTCTGGCGCTTCGACCGGGCCGACGCCGAGGTGACCCTGGACAACTTCTGGAACAAGAGCCCGGATTCCGCGCTGGCCGACCTTCAGGCTTCGCTGCTCAACTCCGGCACGCCCCCGCCCGATGGACTCTCCGGGGTCGAGATGGCCGTGGATCCGTATTTTCCACGGACGATCCCCACGGTGGCGTCGTCGCTGGCCGGCCGGTCCGCCCATCGGGGCGGGCGCAACCGTCTGATGCTCGACGGCAGCGCGGCCTGGTTCCGTGACGCGCGGTTGAACTGAATTCGCATGAAACGAATCCGACATGGGTGGCTGGCGGTGACCGCGGCGCTGATGCTGGGGCCGGGTGCCCCGGGGGCGGGATGGGCCGCGAGGGCAACGGCCATCCCCCGGGGCACCGTGGACTGGCCGGTGTACCTCGGGGACAGCGGGAGCACCCACTACTCGCGGCTGGGACAGATCGATGCGCGGAACGTGACACGCCTGGAGGTGGCCTGGACCTATCGAGGCGGCTGGTCCGACCCGCAGAACCGATCGCAAATCCAGTGCAACCCGCTGGTCATCGACGGGGTGGTCTACGGCACCACGGCCGACCTGAAACTTTTCGCCCTCGACGCCACCAGTGGCGTGCAGAAATGGCGCTTTGACCCGGCCGCCTGCGACGGCATCACCAAGGGGGGCGTCAACCGCGGCCTGGCCTACTGGGCCGATGGTTCCGACCGGCGCATCCTCTACGCCAACGACCATTTCCTGCATGCCGTCGACGCGGTGACCGGGCGGCGCATCCCGGGCTTCGGGCGCGACGGGTCGATCGACCTCAAGGAAGACCTCGGCCGAGACGCCTCGGGCCTTTCCCTGCAGGCCACGACGCCCGGGGTGGTCTTCGGGGATCTGCTCATCATGGGCATGCGCCTGGGCGAGGGACCGGCCCCGGCGGCGCCCGGGCCGATCCGTGCCTTCGACATCCGCACCGGCAAGCTGGTCTGGCGCTTCCACACCATCCCACAGCCCGGTGAGCCGGGGCACGAGACGTGGCCGCCGGAGGCCCACCGGTATGTCGGCGGGGCCAATGTGTGGACCGGATTCGCCCTCGACCAGGCCCGCGGCATCGTGTTCTGCCCCACCGGCTCGGCGGCCTTCGATTTCTGGGGTGGCAACCGCATCGGCCAGAACCTCTACGCCAACTGCCTGTTGGCCCTCGACGCCCGGACCGGCCGGCGCCTGTGGCATTTCCAGTTCGTGCACCACGACCTCTGGGACCGGGACCTGCCGGCGCCCCCCAACCTCGTCACCGTGACCCACGAGGGCCGTCGGATCGACGCGGTGGCGCAGGTGACCAAGTCGGGCCATGTCTTCGTCTTCGACCGGGTGACCGGCCGGCCCCTCTTCCCGGTGCAGGAGATCCCCGTTCCCGGCTCCGACCTCTCGGGCGAATCGGCATGGCCCACGCAGCCGGTGCCCCTGAGGCCGCCGCCCTTCTCCCGTCAGCTCTTCACCCACGACGAGATCACGGACATCTCGCCGGAGTCGCACCGGCAGGTCCTCGAGCGTTTCTCCCGCATCCGCCCCCACGCGCCCTTCCAGCCGCCCAGTCGCGAGGGGTCGATCGTGTTCCCCGGCTTCGACGGCGGGGCGGAATGGGGTGGGGCCGCGGTGGATCCCGACGGCATCCTCTACGTCAACGGCAACGAGATGCCCTGGATCCTGACCATGGTGGAGACCAAGCCCAAGGATGACGGCTCTGCCGCCTCGGGCGCGGCGCTCTACCAGCAGGTCTGCGGGATCTGCCACGGGCCCGAGCGCCAGGGCAACCCGGGCCAGAACGTGCCCTCGCTGGTCGGGGTCGGGAAGAGGCTCCCCGCCGCCGACCTGCACCGTCTGCTGCAGACCGGCAAGGGGGTGATGCCCTCCTTCGACTTCCTGTCCGGTCCGCAGAAGTCCCGCCTGGTGGCCTTCCTCCGCGACGAGCCCGAGCCCTCGGGCGATGCCGGGGCCGCGACCGCCGATGCGCTGGGCCGGATTCCCTATTCGATGACGGGCTACAACCGGTGGCTCGACAGCAACGGGTACCCGGCGGTCAAGCCGCCCTGGGGCACCCTCAACGCCATCGACCTGAACACCGGCTCGATCCGCTGGAAGGTGCCGTTGGGCGAGTTCAAGGAACTGACCGCCCAGGGGCTTCCGCCGACAGGCACCGAGAACTATGGCGGCCCGCTGGTCACGGCCGGCGGGCTGGTGTTCATCGCCGCCAGCCGGGACGCCCACCTCCGGGCCTTCGACCGGAAGACCGGGCGGGAACTCTGGAGGGCACCGCTGCCGGCGGGCGGCTATGCGACCCCGGCCACTTACGCCGTCGACGGTCGACAGTACGTCGTGATCGCCTGCGGGGGCGGCAAGATGGGCACTCCCAGCGGCGATACGTACGTCGCCTTCGCCCTTCCGGAGCATCCATGAGGCCGCCGGGGCCCCGCGGGTCACCCTAGTTCGACGGGGCGGCGGGCGGGGTGCTGATCGGCTCGAGGGTGAGCGGATCGCGCATCGGCAGCACGGTCAACGGGGCGGGCACGAGCTTCTCGAGCGAGACCGGGTGGTCGGGGTGCCCCTTGAGGATCTCCTGGCGGTTGCCCACCACCAGGATGGCCACCCGATCCGGGTGCAGATGCTTGGCCGCCACGCGCTGGATGTCCTCCCGCTGCACGCGCTCCAGCCGTTGCCGGAAACCTTTCCAGAAGTCGGGGGCCTTGGCGAATCGGCCGGTGAACTCCTCGCGGGCGAAGATGCCGGCGACCTTGGCCTTGGTGTTGAAGTTCTCCGGGAAGCTGTCGATGAACGAGCGCTTGGCGGTCTGGAGTTCCTCCTCGGTCACCGGGCCCGAGGTCATGCGCTTCATCTCCTCCAGCACGATGCTGGTGGCATAGGCCACCGTGCGGCTCTTGCTCTGGAAGCCCGCCCGGAACGTCGACGGGTACCACACGCCGCCCGGGAACGAGCTGCCGGCCGAATAGGCCAGGCCCTCGTCGCTGCGGACCCGGTTCATGATGCGGGAGGTGAACCCGCCACCGCCGAGGATGTCGTTCATCAGCAGGATCGCCGGGTAGTCCGGGTCGTCGCGCATCACGCCGGGCAGGAGGATCGAGACCCGCCCCTGTGGGACGTCCTTGTCGACCAGATACACCCCGGGGCCCGCCGGCTTGAGGTCGGTGGGGATGGGGGGCGTCTTCGCACCGGGGGACGGCCAGTCGGCCAGGAGCGTGTCGAGGGCACGGATCATGTCGGCCCGATCGAAATCACCGCTGACGGCCAAGATGAAGTTGGCCGGATGAAACCACTGCCGGTGGAATGCCTTCAGGTCCTCCTGCCGGATCGCTCCGATGCTGCCCGAGGTGGGTTGCCGGGCGGCCCAGAAGCCGCTGCCCAGGCTGAGGTTCTCGAGTTCTCGGGCCTCGATCGAGGACGAGTCGTCGTTGCGCTGCTTCAGTGCCTGGAGGGTCTGTTGGCGCTGCAGTTCGAGCTTGTCGGCCTGGAAGCGCGGCCGGGTGAGCACCTCCCGCAGGATCGCCATGCCCTCGGGCAGGTCCTTGGAGAGCAGGTTCAGGCTCACCGTGCCCAGGTCGTCCCCGATCGACGAGGACATCTGGGCCGCCAGGAAGGCCAGCCGCTCGTCCAACGCCTCGGCGGTCCGCGTCTCGGTGCCGCCCCGGACGAGCAGGGCGCCGGTGAAGGCCGCCAAGCCCTCGCGTCCCTCGGGCTCCAGGTAGGCGCCGGTCCGGACCAGCAGCGAGATGGTCACCAGCGGCAGCTCGCGGTCGGGCACCAGGTAGGCCACCGTGCCGGACTGGAGGACCACCCGGTGGTCGCGCGGATCCGGCGGTTCGTAGGCCAGCGCCGGGAACTTCAGGGCCTCGGGCCGCGCGGGGATGGGCGGGGTCGTCTCGGCGGAGGCGCTCAGGGCGAATAGGAGGATCGCGGGCAGCAGGGATGAAAGCCGGGCTGGGATCCTGCGGGCGGGCAACCGGGTCGGCATGCGCCAGACCATCCCCGTCGGCCGGCCCCTCCGCAAGTCCCGGGGCGACGGCGCGGTCCCATGCCCTCAGAGCACCCGCTCGACCCGGTGCGTCTCGGTGCGGCCGGCCAGTTCGATCTTCACCGGGTCGCCCTGCCGATGCCCGAGGAGCTGCCGGCCCAGCGGCGACTGGGGCGTGATCACCAGCACCTCCCGCCCGTCGATCGTCACCTCCGTGCCGCCGGCCCTTGGGGCCAGGAAGTAGCAGGAGACGCCGCCGCGTCGCGCCGTCTCGACATACGCGCCCAGGTCGATGGGATCGGTCGGGCCGAACGCCCGGCGGGGCAGGGTGCGTACCTGCTGGATGGACGCCTCGAGCTCGGCGACCTGCCGGGCCTGCCCGCGGGCCAGGTAGGACGCCTCGAGCCCGCGCGTGTCGTACTTGTTCTCGGCGCGGCTCTGCTCGTGTGTCGCCTCGGCACGCGCCGCGCCGGCGGCCTTGGCGTACAGCGCGAGGTCTGCCGAGAGCTTCTCCACGATGCGCTGGATGAGGGTCGCTTTGTCCAAGGGGGAAGGGCGGTTCCCGGGGCGGTGCATCCGTCCGTGGGCCGTCACCAACCAATGGCGACGGGCGGACCCACCTGTCAAACCCGGAGATCGCCCGACCCAAAGAAACGCTGTCGCCCCCGGCGGATCCGGGTAGGGTGGGAGCGACCTATGAGCCATTCCGCTTCCGACTCGACCATGGCGGTCTTCCTCGACCTCGAGAACATCGCCCTCGGGGCGCGCGATGCGCGATTCCCGCGCTTCGACATCCAGAAGGTGCTCGAACGGCTCCTGCTCAAGGGCCACATCGTCGTCAAGAAGGCCTACTGCGACTTCGACCGGTACAAGGAATTCAAGCGCGACCTCCACGAGGCGGCCTTCGAATTGATCGAGATCCCGCACCTGCGCATGTCGGGCAAGAACTCCGCCGACATCCGCATGGTCGTGGATGCGCTGGACCTCTGCTACACCAAGGGCCACGTGGACACCTTCGTGATCCTCAGCGGCGATTCCGACTTCTCCCCGCTGGTGTCCAAGCTGCGGGAGAACGACAAGACCGTGATCGGCGTGGGTGTGAAGAACTCCACCTCCGACCTCTTCATCAACAACTGCGACACGTTCATCTACTACGACGACCTGGTGCAGGTGGCGCCCTCACGCGGCCGGGCCCGGCCCAGGGCCTCCGCCGCCACCCCGGCCTCGAGCGCCTCACCGGCGTCGGCGACGGGCGGCTCCAAGGCGGCCGCCGCCGCGCCCGTCGACGCCAAGGCCGCGTTGCTGGAGAAGACCTTCGACCAGGTGGTCGAGACCGTCGAGGACCTGGCCGAGGAGCGCGACGAGGACGATGTGATCTGGGGCTCGATGATCAAGCAGGCCATCAAGCGCCGGAATCCGGGCTTCAACGAGCGCGCCTGCGGGTTCCGCTCGTTCAACGACCTGCTCATCGAGGCCAAGAAGCGGGGCCTCATCGACATGGAGGCCGATGCCAAGAGTGGCGGGTATGTCGTCCGCCCGATTCCCTGAGCCGCCGACGGCTCCGGGGAGACGGCTCTCCGAACCTGCCGCAGGCCGGTCCGGCGCCGCAGGTCCCCGGTGGTCGGCGCCGGCGCGGATGGGGCTTTGCCTGGCCCTGCTCGGAGCCGGGGTCTCGGCTCCCATGGATGCGTCCCCAGCCGCGGAGGCCGTCGCCTCGGAGGTCGATGGCGCCCTCGAATCGCGGGTGCTCGCCACCGGGTTGGAGGAACCCATTGCCCTCGATGCCTCGGTCGACGGCCGGGTGGTGCTGGCCGGGCGACGGGGATGGATCTCCGTCTGGGACCCGGTGACCGCAACCTTGAGGACGGCCGGGGCCCTTCGGGTGTTCTCCGGGCCGGAGGACGGGTTGCTGGGGTTGGCGCTCCATCCCGGTTTCGCCACCAACGGTTGGCTCTTCTGCTACCACGGCACGCCGGGCGTCCTGGAGAATCGCCTCTCGCGATTCACCCTGCGCGATGGGCCCGAGGGTCCGGTGGTTGATCCCGACTCCCAGCGCATCCTGCTGCGCGTGCCCACGCGCATCCCCAAGCCCAACCACTCGGGCGGAGGCCTGGCCTTCGACGCGGCCGGATGCCTCTATCTGGGAACCGGCGACTACACCTACGCCGACCGATCCGAGGGGTACGCGCCGCTGGACCACCGGCCGGGGCATGAACTGAATGACTCCGGGCGGACCGCCGCCAACACGGCCGATTGGCGGGGCAAGATCCTGCGGATCCATCCCGAGGCCGATGGCTCGTACACCCTCCCTCCGGGCAACCTGTTCGCCCCGGGCGATCCCAAGGCCCTGCCGGAGATCTATGCCATGGGGTGTCGGAATCCGTTCCGCCTGAGCGTCGACCGGCCGACAGGACGATTGTTCTGGGGGGATGTCGGCCCGGATGCGACGCAACCTCATCCCGACCGCGGCCCCGCCGGTTTCGACGAGTTCCATGTCACCCGGACGGCGGGCAACTTCGGGTGGCCCCACTTCATCGCCGACAACCGGTCCTACCGGCGCTTCGATTTCGCGACGAAGACGTCGGGTGACCCCTGGGATCCGTCGCACCCGATCAACGACTCCCCGTCCAACACCGGGCACCGGGAGCTTCCTCCCGCCCGCCCGGCCTTCCTGTGGTATCCGCCCGGCCCCTCGGCGCGATGGCCCGAGGTGGGCTCCGGGCCGAGGTCGGCCATGGCGGGCCCGACCTACCGGTACTCGCCGGGTCTCGCATCGGCCCGCAAGCTCCCGGTCGCATGGGATGAGGCCACCTTCCTCTTCGACTGGGAGCGTGGATGGATCCTGGGCGCGTGGCTCGATCCGCAGGACCGGTTGACCCGGCTGCGCCCGCTCATCCCGGCCAGGAAGTTCCTTCGCCCCATCTGCCTCCA
>Ga0315904_10008397_pt1 | contig 13685 bp, 9 predicted proteins | sample LakEriMetagenome_6_FD_203529 | JGI IMG/M metagenome (GOLD analysis project Ga0315904, IMG submission 203529) | Freshwater fungal communities from buoy surface, Lake Erie, Ohio, United States - Buoy 12 MA120 | ecosystem: Environmental > Aquatic > Freshwater > Lake | place: USA: Lake Erie, Ohio... | reverse complement strand
TCGACTTTATTTTGCTTGGCAATTAAAACCTCACTTGGATTAAAATTTTGCAAAAGTTTATCAATATATTCATTATTACCCTGAGCTGTGAGGAATTCTCCTGTAGAAACATCTAAAAAAGAAATCCCAATTGTCTTTTTCCCAAAATAAATTGAAGCTAGAAAATTATTCGATTTGGACTGTAAAACCTCATCATTCATTGATACCCCAGGAGTAACAAGCTCTGTAACCCCTCGTTTAACAATGGTTTTTGTCATTTTTGGATCTTCCAGTTGGTCGCAAATAGCCACACGAAGACCAGATTTAACTAATTTCGGCAAATAGGTATTCAAAGAATGATGCGGAAATCCTGCCAGTGCAGTTTCTGTTTCAGAGCCAGCACCACGTTTAGTCAGCACAATTCCTAAAATTTTTGAAGCTCTAATGGCATCTTCACCAAAAGTTTCATAAAAGTCACCCACTCTAAACAATAAACAAGCGTCAGGATACTTCCTTTTAATCTCATTGTATTGTTTCATTAATGGTGTTTCCTTAATTTCCTTTTCTTTTGTTGCCAAAATGTTCTATTTTAAATTTTAGAAAAAATGCATCAGCGAATTTAAATATTTAAAAGGGAATAAATCCTTCACAAGAAAAAAAATATCTTTTAAGAAAAATTTATAATTGTGATTAATTTTTTTTATATAGATTTGTCATTATAATTTAATCTAATAAACAGATGAAAAAAATATTTTTGTTGGCAATGTTAGTTGTTTTAGGCGTTGCAAATTCTAATGCTCAGAGTGCAAAAAAAGCAAAAACAATCAAAAAAAATACAACTGTTGATGCTAAGGCAGCCCCTTCAAAGTCAATCGGTCAAAAAATTGATGGAGCGGGAATGTTATTCGAAAGTGAAGTTATCGACTACGGAACAATTCCTCACAATGCTGATGGTAATCGTGAATTTGTTTTTACTAACAATGGTACTAAACCACTAATTATCACTAACACTCAAGGATCTTGTGGATGTACTGTTCCAACAACACCGAAAGAGCCTATTGCTCCTGGTGCTAAAGGAAAAATTGGCGTGAAATATGCTACAGATAGAGTTGGTCCTTTTACCAAGACTGTTACTGTAACTTCAAACGCTGAAGGTCAGGCTACAAAAACTCTTACTATAAAAGGAACTGTATTGCCAGATGAAACACCATCAACTCCAACTACAAAAAGTTAATTATTTTTTACAATATTTGAAAGGGCTTCCTAAATCAGGAAGCCTTTTTTATACCTGATTAATAGTACCATGCGAAAGCTTGAAAACATCGAATTAAATAGAAAATCAATCGAAGACTTTAAAACAGCTGATAAAACCAAACTAATTATTGTATTGGACGATATCAGAAGTTTAAACAATATTGGTTCTGTATTCAGAACTGCTGATGCCTTTTTAATTGAAAAAATAGTTTTGTGTGGCATTACAGCAACTCCTCCCAATAAAGAGATTCACAAAACAGCACTAGGTGCAACTGAGACTGTAACATGGGAGTATCAGGCTGATATAGTAGATGTTATTAAAAAACTAAAAAAAGACAACACAACAGTACTTGCAGTCGAACAGGTTGAAAATGCTATCCTTCTTAATGAATTTGTCATAGATCCACTTAAAAAATACGCTCTAATTTTCGGCAATGAGGTTTATGGCGTTTCACAAAAAGCGATTGAAATTTGTGACGGTTGTATTGAAATCCCTCAATTAGGTTCGAAACATTCTTTGAACATTTCTGTAAGTGCAGGAATTGTAATTTGGGATTTATTCCAAAAGACAATCCAACAAAAGGAAATTCAACAAATAACTAAAGCATGAGAGATTACAACTATTCTAAAACTATTTTAAGCATATTCGTTTTTATGTCATTCTTAGGTTATTCTAAAATTAACTGCCCACCTGTATACAAAAAACCCAAACCTTTAATTGCAAATGTTGCTCCTGTAATCATAGCAACAGGAAATCAAATATATTGCAAACAAACCTATCAAAAAATTGTAACAGACATTACCATAACCGATCCTGATGATACATCTACTGAAGCAGTTTACATCCAAATTTCCTCAGGATACAAAAACGGTCAAGACCAATTAACTCTAAAAGGATTACACCCAACTGTAACTTCAAGCTGGGATATAACAACCGGAAAACTAAAGTTATACAGTCCTACAGGGGCACCTGTCAGCTATGCTGATTTCATTGCTGCCATCAAAGACATTGAATATACAAATTTCTCTACTACACCATCTGGGACGAGAGAATTTTCAATAAGTGTAGGGCAAGCAAATTTTCTTCCATCTAATGGGCATTATTATCAATTTGTTTCTAGCCTTGGAATTTCTTGGTCTGACGCTAAAATTGCAGCCGAAAACAGCACCTATTATGGACTACAAGGATATTTAGCTACTATTTCAGCATCAGACGAAGCACTTTTAGTAGGAGAACAAGCCTCTGGAACTGGTTGGATTGGTGGTACAGATGAAGAACAAGAAGGGGTATGGAAATGGGTGACTGGCCCTGAAAAAGGCATTGTCTTTTGGAATGGAGCTGAATTTGGCAGTACTCCAAACTTTGCTTTTTGGAATAACTTAGAACCAAATAATTCTCAAGGAATGGAAGACTTTGCACACATAACAGCCCCTGGAGTGGGAATTTTAGGTTCTTGGAATGATTTAGGCAATACTGGAGAAAATAGTGGAACCTATCAACCAAAAGGATATATTGTAGAATACGGTGGTATGCCAAATGATCCCGTTCTTGAAATTTCAAGTAGCACAACAATTACTATCCTTTCAGAACCACAACTTTACACAGACAATCAAACCTGTGAAGGCGATACATGGACTATCAACGCACAGTTTCCCGATGGGTCTTTGAACTGGTATTCAGACCTCACTTCAACAGATGTCCTATTCACAGGGAATACATTTACGACACCAGTTCTAACACAAAATACAACATATTATTATGATTATGGATGTCAAACTAGAAAAGCAATAGAAATAAAAGTAATTCCAATACCTACTATAATTTCTACAAATAATCCTATAACTATTTGCGCAGGTAAAACCATATCACTTGAAGCAATTACTAGTTCAGGAAATGTAAACTGGTACACTAGCCCAACCAGCAATAGCATCTTAGCTAGTGGCAACAGCATTGTAATTCCTGATGTCTCCAAAAACAGCACTTATTATGCTGAAGCAGTAGATAGTGGCTGTAGCAATAAAAATAGAATTCCTATAACAGTAAGCGTTTATAAATTACCCAATGTTTCTGATGAGGAGCTATCAATTTGTGAAGGAAGAACTGTTACTTTAAATGCTGGAATTTCAAACATGGAATACCTTTGGTCAACTGGCGAAACAACACAAACAATTCGTGTAAATGAGCCAACAAATTACTCCGTCATTGTTACATCTCCAGGGCCTGAAAATTGCTCAATAACAAAAAAAATTAATATTATACAAACTCCTAAACCAACGATTCGAGAAATTCTTGTTAATGAGTCAGACATAACGATTCTCACAACCTCAGTTGGAGATTTTGAGTATTCAATTGATGGTGTAAATTATCAGAATTTAAACACTTTTAGACTTGAAAAAGGTGGAATTTACAAAGCATTTGTAAAAGATAAAAACAATTGTGGTAAAGATTCAAAATCGTTTGTGATAATCACATACCCTAAATTTTTTACTCCCAACAATGATGGAGAAAATGATCTGTGGAGAGTAGCAGGAATGGAAAATTTTCCAAATGCTATTATTGAAATTTTTGACCGGTATAGAAAACGTGTTGCATATCTATCCAGAAGAAATCAGGGATGGAATGGGACTTATAATGGCAGGGCATTACCGGCCACTGACTACTGGTTTGTTTCAAAAATAGATGATTCAATTCCTGAAAAGAAAGGTCATTTCTCCTTGTTGAGATAACGTTTAATTTACCTTTTTTCTTATTTCTTCCAATATAAATGCATAGTCTTCCTGATTTTTAACAAAATCTCTATCTGAAACATCTATGATTAAAATGTTCAAATCATTTTGGGATTTGATATAATCCAGATACCCTCGATTAATCTTTTCTAAATAATCTGCCGGTATTTCTTGTTCATAACTCCTACCTCTTTGTTTGATGTTTTCTAATAATCGATCCGTATTTTGGTACAAATAGATATACAAATCTGGCTTTGGCATTTCCTTGTAAATAATTTCAAAAAGCTTTCTATATAAACGATACTCATCGTCAGAAAGAGTGACTTTTGCAAAAATTAGTGACTTAAAAATGTGATAATCCGCTACAATAAAATCTTTAAACAAATCAAATTGAGCCAAATCATCTGAAATTTGCTGAAATCGATCCGCTAAAAATGACATTTCTAAAGAAAAAGCATATCGACTTTGATCTTCATAAAATTTAGGCAAAAATGGGTTATCTGCAAAACGTTCTAATACCGTTTTCGCATTAAAATCTTCAGCAATTTTATTGACCAATGTCGTTTTTCCCGCACCAATATTGCCCTCAATTGCAATATAATTGAATCGCTCCAAAGGAATTTTTTGTAATGGAAATTCTAAATTTTGAATCACCTTACAATTACTTTTATCTTCCGATGCTTTCAATAGTTCAGGTAAATACTTTTGCAAGATTGGATGCCTCCAGTCCAAGTTTAAATCACGCATAGGTAGCAAAACAAACATCCGTTCCTGCATTAAAGGATGAGGAATCTTAAGGTTTTCCGTAGCAATTATATCTTCATTGAAGGCAATAACATCAATGTCAATAATTCTAGATTGATATCCTTCTTTTTCTGAGCGAACCCTGCCTAGTTTTTTTTCTAAACTCAAAACTTTGCCTAAAATTACGTCAGCAGACAAAGGCGAATGAATTACCAAAGCGCAATTATAAAAAGAGTCACTTTCAAAACCCCAAGCTGGAGTTTCATAAAGTCTAGACACTTTAACTATCGTACCTACTTCATTATGAATACATTCAATAGCAGATTGTATGACCTCTAAACGATCTCCTTGATTACTTCCTATCGCTAAAACAACTTGATTTTGACTATCCATATTAAACACAAATTAACTAAAAGAATTTTAGAATAAAGTATATTTGCACGGAGTGTTAATAAATTTATTTACATCTCTATTTGTAACAATACGAAACTTTTTGAAACTTATTAAGAAAAAATACTACTATGAGATTTTTAGGAAATGTGTTAGCAACAATAGTCGGGTTATTTGTCTTTTTCATGATTTTATTTTTTGGAATGTTATTTTTAGCAGCCATTTTTGGGGGAGAAACCGAAGCAAAAGCTGTAGAAAAAAACTCTGTCATAGAACTTGATTTGTCAAATGTTCAAACGGATTATGCAGGAAAATTCAATTTTGAAGAGTTTGATTATTACGAAACAAAACACGATGGATTATCGGATGTAATTAAAGCAATCAATGCCGCTAAAACAGACGATAAAATTAAAGGGATTTCTATTTTAAACAATGAATCCTCCCTTGGATTAGCCCAAATTAAAGCACTACGTAAAGCATTAGAAGATTTTAAAAAATCAGGGAAATTTGTCATGGCCTATGCTAATACATATAGTCAAAAAGAATATTACTTGAATTCCGTAGCCAATACGATTTACCTGAATCCAATTGGAGAAATGGATTTCAAGGGACTATCTTCTGAAATTATGTTTTTCAAAGATTTTCAAGAAAAATATGGGATTAAAATGGAAGTCATTCGCCATGGAAAATACAAAAGTGCCGTCGAACCTTTCCTTGAAAACAAAATGAGTGATGCCAATAGGGAACAAATTTCAACCTTGTTGTATTCTGTTTGGAATTCAATTTTAGCTGACATCTCAAAAAGCAGAGGGATTCCTGCAACACAATTAAATCAAATTGCTGATGGTCTTTTAGCTCGAACTCCAGAAATGGCAAAAGCCAATAAATTAGTAGACAAAATAGCTTATGAAGATGTGTATCATGACGATATCCGTAAAATTTTAAAAGTTGATACCGATGAGGACTACAATACCATTTCTATTTTAGATTATGCCGAAAATAATGCAACAACAACCAAGGATTACTCCGATAAAGATAAAATTGCAGTTATTTATGCTCAAGGTGAAATAAAAAATGGCGAAGGAGATGTAAACGAAATAGGCGAAGGCTCGATGCGAAGAGCTTTAAAAGAAGCCAGAACTGATGAAAATATTAAAGCAATCGTTTTACGAATTGATTCTCCTGGAGGTAATGCCTTAACCTCAGAGTTAATTTGGAGAGAAATTGAATTAACCAAAAAAGTAAAGCCAATAGTGGTTTCTATGGGGAATTATGCTGCTTCAGGAGGATATTATATTGCGTGTAACGCTAATAAAATTTTTGCTGAAGAAAATACGATTACGGGCTCAATAGGTGTTTTTGGTATTCTACCTAATTTCACACAACTCACCACTAAAATGGGCATCAATGTAGAACAAGTAAACACCAATAAAAATGCTGCCGATTATAGTGTTTTCAGGCCATTAGATGAAAATTTCAGAGCTTTTACACTTGAAGGTGTAGAAAAAATTTACAACACCTTTGTAAATCACGTAGCTGCTGGCAGAAAAATGACGTATGCCCAAGTTGACAATATTGGACAAGGACGTGTTTGGTCAGGTTCCGATGCACTAAAAATTGGTTTAGTAGACAAAATTGGAGGCATGGATGATGCCATTAAATATGCCGCTGATTTAGTCAAACTTAAAAAATACAAAACGCAAAGTTTCCCAGAATACAATAAAAACTTCCAAGATTTATTAGGAAAACTTCCGTTTATGCAATCCAAAGAAAGTTTTATCAAAGCAGAAGTTGGTGAAGAAAATTATAAAGTTATCGAACAAATACGAAAAGTTCAGGCTAAAAAAGGGATTCAAGCCGCAATGCCATTTGAAATAACCATTCAATAAAAACTTTGATTACAATTTACAACAAATCCGTTTGAGAAATTTCTTAAGCGGATTTGTTATTTTAAGATAACATTAGAAAACAAAACAGTGATAAATACTATTTTTGTAAAATATAAGGCATCGTTTTTGCACTGTCTAGAATGAACTAAATCAAATTCGTCATGATTAAAAAAATATTGAGAATTACTGGAATTATTATTCTTTTACTTGCTGTTTCCTTATTTGCAATTCCCTATTTTTTTAAAGATCAAATCAAAGCAAAAATTACTGAAGCAATTAATGAAAAAGTGGATGCTAAAGTTTCTTTTGCAGATGCCGATTTGAGTTTTTTTAAAAGTTTTCCTTTAGCAAATGTGTCAGTTGATAAGCTAGTTATTATCAACAAAGCCCCATTTGAAGGAGATACTTTAGTCTCAATGGGCGAATTGAATTTGAAGATGTCTTTCAAAGAATTATTCAAAGGCAAAGAAGAACCTATGAACATAGAAGCGATTTCGACAGAAAATGCCCTTATCAATATTATTTTCAATAAAGATGGTATAGGAAATTTTGACATTGCTCTGAAAAATAAAGAAAAAAGCGAAGAGAAAAGTGAGCCGCTTTCACTAAAGATTAAAGAATATGAAATTGAAAATATGAAATTCAAATACTTCGATGAAAGTTCTAAAATCAAAATGGTAATTGATAGTTTAAATCATACGGGAACAGGAGATTTTGCAGCTTCAAAGCTCGATTTAGTTACAAAATCTACAGCCAAAATTTCCTTATTTATGGATAAAATAAACTATATGAATCAGGTTCCTGTAACTCTAGAAGCGGTTTTAGGAATTGATCTAGATAAAAGCAAGTACACATTCAAAGAAAACAAAGCCCTCATAAACCAATTACCACTTGAGTTCGACGGTTTCATTCAACTAGTCGACAATGGACAAGAATATGATTTAAAATTCAAAACGCCAACTTCAAGTTTTCAGAACTTTTTGGGCTTAATTCCATCAGCCTATGCTGGAAATCTAAAAGATGTAAAAACCACGGGCGATTTTACTGTTGCAGGTTTTGCAAAAGGAATATATTCCGATAAAACAGTTCCTAAATTCAATCTTGCTATTGCCTCCAACAATGCTTCTTTTCAATATCCAAATTTACCCAAATCGGTTCAAAACATTGTTATTGATACCAAAATCATCAACGAAACTGGTTTGCTAAACGATACCTATGTCAATTTAGACAGATTATCTTTCAAAATAGACCAAGATGTTTTTAATGCTAAAGCCAATATCAGAAACATTTCTGAAAACCCTTTGGTAAATGCTGAATTAAGAGGAATCATAAATTTAGCCAATGTTTCTAAAGCATATCCCATTAAACTTTCTGTCCCTCTTTCAGGAATATTAAATGCCGATATTGTAACAAAATTCGATATGAAATCAGTTGAAAACAATCAATATGAAAACATGGAGAATTCAGGAAATATGACCTTAACAGGGTTCAAATATGTGGATGAAGCCAACAAGGTAATGAACATCAACAAAGTAGTTGTTCAGTTTACCAATACACGAATTAATCTTCAGGAATTAGATTTGACAACAGGAAAAACGGATATGAAAGTAAATGGTGTTTTGGAAAACTTTTATGGATTTATGCTTAAGAAACAGGAACTAAAAGGAAACTTCAACATGCAGTCTAATCAGTTTGCAGTATCCGATTTTATGTCGCCTGAAGCTCCAAAAACAGACGGAAAACCTAAAGAAGCTGTAAAAATTCCGTCCTATCTAAATTGCTCTTTAACTGCCAAAGCTAACACTGTTTTGTATGATAATTTGACCTTGAAAAATGTATCAGGAAAAATCATTATCAAAGACCAAAAGGTGACTTTAGAAAACGTAAAATCATCCGTTCTTGGCGGACAAATCTCAGCAAACGGAGACGTTTCTACCAAAGGAAATGTTCCTATTTTCAATATGAATTTAGGAATGAGCGCTGTTGATATTCAACAAACCTTTACCCAATTGGATATGATGAAAAAGATTGCGCCAATTGCAGGTGTAATTAATGGAAAACTGAATTCAACGATAAAACTTTCTGGAAATTTAGACGCTACAGCCATGACGCCTACTCTAAATTCTATTTCTGGTGATTTGTTAGGACAATTACTATCAACCACGGTTAACCCAAGTAATTCTCAGCTTCTAAGTAAATTGGATGAAAGTGTTTCCTTTATTGATATGAAAAAACTAAATTTAAATGATGTTAAAGCGTTCTTGACATTCAAAGATGGTAAAGTCAACGTAAAACCTTTTGATATTAAATATCAAGATATTAAAGTAAATGTTGGCGGACAACATGGTTTTGACCAAAACATGAATTACAATCTTAAGTTCGATGTTCCTGCTAAGTATTTAGGGTCTGAGGTTAATTCGCTCATTGCAAAATTATCTCCTGCAGATGCTAAAAAACTAGAGAACATTCCCATAAATGCATTACTCAGCGGGAATTTTAAAAATCCAAAAGTAACTACCGATACTAAAAGTGCGGTGACCAATTTGACCAATCAATTGGTGAAACAACAAAAAGAAAAGGCTGTAACCAAAGGAAAAGAAACGCTTAACAGTATCATTACCAATGCTACTAAACCAAAAAGCGATTCTACTAAAACAAATGTAAAAGAAGATGTAAAAGCAAAAGCAGGAGCATTATTGAACGGTTTATTTGGTAAAAAGAAAAAAGAGTAGAATTTTTTAGTGGCGTAAATATATTAGATAAGGAAAACAAAATGCTAACTTGATTTTATACTATCTTTACTGTACACAATACTTCAACCATGAAACTTTCAACAGTGGCCGTTCAAGACCGTTTACAACAGGTGAACAGTTGGCTTATTTGTAATAATGCCATCGAAAAAAAATATGTCTTCAAAAGTTTTAAAGAAGCAATGATTTTTATCAATAAAGTTGCGGTTATTGCTGATGAAATGAACCATCATCCGGAATGGATCAATGTTTATAACAAACTCACCATAAGGCTTTCGACGCATGATGTTTCTGGCATTACTGATAAAGATTTTCAATTGGCATCAGCAATCGATGCTATCACAGTTTAATCTTATAAAACATTAGAATTTTTAAGTTTCAATTATTTAGCTAATTGAAGCATTACAAATAGCAAGAACCAATTGAGGTTTTAAACTTTTTGTTTTATTTACAGTTGCAAACTCACTACATATCCCTCAAAACTACGAATATTAAAAACTGTTCCATCTTCAAAAATGAGATATTGCCCTTTAATACCGACCAAAACTCCTTTGAACTTAGGGGTTTTATCTAAACTCAAACTATTGATTTTAGTTGGATATTTTAAAACAGGATAGTTCATTTCATACACACCATTATTATCAAAGTAAAAAAACTCTTGTACTTCTGCAGGTAATAATTGTTGTAATTTTAATCGCTCTTGAATCAAATCGGTGGTAACAATATCATTGGTCAGCATTTTTCTCCAATTGGTTTTATCCGAAAAATGATTTTTTAACGCTACTTCAGTAATACCTGCTAAATAGCGGTTGGGAACCTCAACTATAGATAGAGCTTTTTCTGCTCCTTGGTCAATCCAACGCGTAGGCACTTGTGTTTTTCGAGTCACACCAACTTTAACTTCGCTTGACAAAGCCAAATACACAATATGAGGTTGCAATTGTACTTTTGCTTCATACTCCAAATCTCTGTCGGCAATTCCCAAATGTGCTTTACTTAATTCGGGCTTCATAATCCAATCGCCAACGGCTGGACTGGAATAGAAACAATCGTAACAAAATCCTTGTCGAAAAATCTTTTTCTTTTTACCACAATTTAAACACTGATACCCTTCAAAATTAATCGTAATCTCCTTATTCAATATCTGATTCAAATTCAAGAAACTATTTTCAAAAACCAAATAATATTGAATTGGATTTCCAAATTCGGTTTGCATTTTTGTGAGTACACCTTCGTAATTCATTTTGCAATTCTAGGATTTCTATAAATTTTTACTATTTTTGGTAAAGTTGTAAAGTTAGGATTAGTTATCTAATATTCAAATCCTAAATCTAAAATGCTAAATCTAAAATATTAAATGCCTTTACCAATAATCAACTCCATTGCCTCATGGGTATTGAAACAGCGAATTCATCAGATTGAGCTGTTTTTAAAATATCCAAATGAAGTTCAAGAAGAGCTTTTGATGAACTTGATTCGTTCTTCAGAAAATACGGCTATTGGTAAAAACTACGACTACTCATCGGTTAAATCCTATCAAACTTTTACGGAACGAGTACCGATTTCTACCTATGAAAATTTGGAACCTTTGATTGAGCAAACTCGAAAAGGGGAACAAAACATTCTTTGGAATACACCAATAAAATGGTTTGCAAAATCAAGCGGAACCACAAATGCTAAAAGCAAATTTATTCCCGTCAGTACTGAAGCACTTGAGGATTGTCATTACAAAGGAAGTAAGGATCTATTGTGTTTGTATTTGAACAATAATGAAAATTCTGAGTTATTTCTTGGTAAAAGTTTACGTCTTGGAGGGAGTTCTCAAATTTATGAGAACAACAATTCCTTTTTTGGAGATTTATCCGCTATATTAATTGAAAACATGCCAGCTTGGGCAGAGTTTAGCAGTACGCCAAGCAACAAAACCTCTTTGATGAGCGAATGGGAAAGCAAAATCACCGCTATAATTAACGAAACAAGAGACGAAAATGTAACTAGTTTTGCTGGAGTTCCGTCATGGATGTTGGTATTACTAAACAAAATTTTAGAAGAAACGGGCGAAGAAAATCTATTTGACATTTGGCCTAATCTCGAAGTGTATTTTCACGGTGGCGTTAGTTTTGACCCGTATCGTGAGCAATACAAAAAAATTCTTCCAAGAAATAATTTCAAATATTATGAAATATACAACGCTTCTGAAGGATTCTTTGCTATTCAGGATTTGAATGATTCTCATGATTTGTTGTTGATGTTGGATTATGGCATTTTTTACGAATTTATCCCCATGGATGTCTTTGGAACTGAAAACCAAACAGCCATTCGACTTGCTGATGTTTGTTTAGATAAAAATTATGCTGTAGTTATAACTACTAACGGCGGTTTGTGGAGATACCTTGTAGGTGATACCATCCGCTTTACCTCATTAAATCCCTACAGAATTCGTGTTACGGGAAGAACCAAACATTACATTAATGTTTTTGGTGAAGAATTGATGGTTGAAAATACCGACAGAGCTATTGCTAAAACCTGTCAAATGACCCAATCTGAAATTGTAGACTACACCGTTGCTCCCGTTTTTATGAAAGACAAAGAAAAAGGAGCACATGAATGGATGATTGAATTTAAAAAAGCACCAAAAAACCCTATCGAATTTCAGAAAATCCTTGACGAAAATCTACAAGCTTTAAACTCAGATTATGAGGCTAAACGTTATAATAACATGACCTTAAATCCGCTTGTTCTTAATGTTGCCAGACCTAACTTATTTTATGATTGGCTAAAAGAACAAAACAAATTAGGTGGTCAAAATAAAATTCCAAGGCTTTCAAATCAAAGGGATTATTTAGAACAATTGCTACTATTACAAGTTCGTGTAAATAATTGATATGAAATTAATTGGTTTAGCAATAGTGTTTATTTTAACAACTTCATGTGCCACTAAAGTGTGTGGCGGAAGTAGCGGAAAACGTTGTGTCGAAAATTCCATCTGCACCCAGCCTAATAAAATCTCCTAAAAAGTAAAAGCAAGTTGTAACATTTTTTGATTGGTATAGTCTCATTGAGTAATCATCAATCAAAATCAATCAAACAATGAAATCATTACTTTTTGCAGCAATGCTGCTTTTGTACCATGTTGTAGTTGCACAAGAAAACACCAAACCTGAAATTGTTCGCGATTCAGTTAAACCAAAAGAAAACTCATTAAAAGAAGTTCAGGTTTACGGCAACAAAAAACAATATGTAAAAATCGATTCCGACAAAACAACCGTTAATGTAAAAGACAATGCTATGCTCAATAGTGGAAGTAGTCTTGAAGCGGTAAAAAAATTACCTGGAGTTATTACTTCACCTACAGGGAGTATCACTTTGAATTCTAAAAATGTGGCAATATATATTGATGGTGCACCAAGTAGCCTTAGCGGTACCGATTTGCAAAATTATTTATCGACATTACCCGCTAATGCAATTGAAAAAGTGGAACTAATATACAATCCTGGCGCTTCTTTTGATGCTAATGCCAGCGGTTCTATAATCAACATAATAACAAGTTCTAAAAGACAAAAAGGAATAAATGCAAGTTTTAATATCAATTACAATTTTAATAAATACCAAAAGCCGAGCCCTCAATTCTTATTGAATGGAAAAACAAAAAATTTAAGTTGGCAAACCATGATTGGTTACAATTACATAGATGGAGAAAACAACACCAAGAGTGAACAAACTTTTACATCTTTTACTCCAGTGGAAAATCTTGTTCAAAAAACGTTTACACAAACTACAAATCGTAATTTTTACTTTAGAACTGGAACAAACTATAAGTTAAGTAAAAAATCAAATTTGTTATTTAACTACAATTTAAATCTTGCTAATGACCGTTTTGTAAACGAATCTAGCACTATTGGAACAGGAATTGACTATACAAATAATAGTTTGGCAAAAAACAAAAACAACA